>Ga0154000_1000446_pt1 | contig 11433 bp, 9 predicted proteins | sample TSNC084MetaG_FD_104674 | JGI IMG/M metagenome (GOLD analysis project Ga0154000, IMG submission 104674) | Attine ant fungus gardens microbial communities from North Carolina, USA - TSNC084 MetaG | ecosystem: Host-associated > Fungi > Mycelium > Unclassified | place: USA: North Carolina, Lumber... | reverse complement strand
CGTCGAGGGCGGGAATCCGCTGAACTTCGAGCAGCTCGGCACCCTCTGGTTCTTGATAGTTGTTGGCTACCTGCCCCAAGTTGTCATCTACACGACGAACCTCCTCAATGATTCCATTTTCTGAGTCAACCTCAACCTCTTCAGGTCGTATGTTGGCAATATTTCCATCATCTTCCCTGGAGAAGTAATACTCAAGCACTGAAAAAGAATGTTTTAGATCAATGTCACTTCTTCACCAACTTAGAACCTACTCCCAAACAATACATCCTCGTCATCCGACTCATTCGAGACCCCCATCATGAGTCCAACCTCTTCGCACTCTTTCTCCATTTTCTGAACCCCATCCTCACTCTCAACATCGTCAACGGACGTGACTGACGACGACATGGACTCTCTTTCACTGAAACATTCGCTCTCTTCCGTTATTGTAGTCTCCGCCGAAAGGATCGACTGCCTGTCCGAATCGTAGTCAGAATTCGAATGATTACCATAGTGGACCGTCGCCTCGATGAGCTTGGGAGGCATAAAAGCCAATTCTTCTCCTTCCGTGTACCCTAGCAAAAAGTCAATAATGAAGCCAGATTCACTGAGGAGGAATATCGTACAAGGGCCACGATTGATTTCCGGACCTGGAACACAGGCAGAAAAGTCAGTAATGTTGAACGATCCACCAACGTTCCTGAGGACAAGCTGGGCTATGAAGTCACGACTTCAATGGATCGTAAACGGTTAGAGAAATTTCTTTTACAATACCTTCGATATCCTCAACAGCCGCAATCCCGCTATTAGTACTGATAATGTAAGGCTCGGTAGTAGAAGTCACTGTTCCCTCGTGTATCCAGAAAGAATACAGCATGTCCCAGAAGAATGCGTATATAGTAGACAGATAAGATGTGAGAATAAAAGACATCAAGTTCAGATATGAAATAGAAGGTCTTACCCTTATAATCGAAGAAGCAGTGGCTGACTTTCTGTAGTTCAGGTCCCAATGAAATACAGATCTTCCAAGAAAAAAGAAACGTCTAAGAAGATCAAAATCATTTCACTTCATGTTCGTGCTTCACACAGACAAAATAATCTTTAGTTGCTAAAAGAAAACTCTCTGTCGGGGAATCGAACCCCGCTTTCGCGCGTGACAGGCGCGTGTACTGACCGATATACTAACAGAGAATGTCGTTAGTTGAGAGTGGTATATAATGAGCCCCAATTCTAGGTTTTGATCACGTCCGACCAAAGTTGATTTCCAGAAGTGGCTTACAAATTTGCCATCCTCAGATAAAGAGACTTACACCCTGGAAACAATGCTTGATGCTAGTGTGCAGCGCCTATCATTGAGCAACTGATTTTGCGCTCATCGCTCAGGCGAAGTGGAGGGGACAGTGCATAGACGCCATGTTTTTGGTCAGTGACCTCAATAATGCCGTAATATCTCCTAAATGTTAGTCAGTTTCAAGGGATAGCCATCTAAGGGCCTTGTGACATCAATTGTATACCAATCCATCAAATAGTCAATCAACGATCGATGGTTAGTTGCCTCTATCCTGACCGATAGCTGTTAAAATTGAAAATAGGTCTAATCTGATAGCTCAGGGCTATGAAAGAGTTAGTGAGTAGTGATTTTTACTAAAAAATCTGTCATAGCTTCTGGGAGGGAGAAGAACTCCAAAAGAGCCAACCTTTGATTGTTGGATCAAGAAATTTACTATCTCCCGATACTATTTCCTTGCCAGTTTTGAAAGGCCCAGGATACTACAACAAAATTGAGAGGAACCTAAAAACCTACTTGCTAGCTACAAAGGACAAGATAAGGGAAACCTATTAACTTATCACACGTAAATAGTGGTATAGATGATGAGAGATTACCAAAAATTCACAACCTGAAAGGTACGGAAGGCTCAGGAGATCATGAGGAGGATTGTTAATGGTTGTTAGTGATGAGATCTGTCAAACAACCAAACACTCATGCTTCTACCAGTTTGAAAAATGCTATCAAACCTGAATTTTGGATTTGAAGTAGATTACTTGACTATTATATAATATATGGTGTACTCTTGATTCTAGGCCGTGACTGAGGCATATCAATTAAGAGAGTTGACTGTTCCTCGTTGGCCATGGTTTGAGAGACAAGACAAAGATAATAGAATGTTAGGCTGTTATCAGTCGTACATTGCGTAAAGCAGTCACTCCGGCTGTGGGATCTTACTAGGAAGTCAAACTCCAGGCTCGACACATAACCACTGAGCAGGTCATAATTAGTCACACTGACCCAGAGAGCTCGCGTGAACTGTACACGACAGGGGTTGGGCGCAGTGATAATCATTCGTGAACTTGGACGGAGGTTGCGACCAGAGCTACAGTGTATATGGCCATTTATTGTACATTTGGGTTGGAAAGAGGTGCGCTACAAGAGCAGAATTGCAGGGGGAAGCTGCAGATAGATGTATAATGCAGGACACTCAGTCAGAATTACACAAACAAGCAGTAGTGAGGGATACGACGTCACGCTGATGCATCGTGATATGTTTGCGCATCACACGGCACTTGCCGACTTCTGTGACACATGAAATGTGCCTTTCAACAATTTGAGTCCAGCTGTTGGAGAGACATGGGGAGCGCAGACGTCTCCATGCTACAGCGCGAACAATTTTTAGTCAAGTGGGAACCTATTTCAATTGGGTCTCCACCAAGTCTGATACGGAAGGTGAATGATGTTGGCATTGTGACAGTGCATTGTGACAAAACCCAGCTGACAATGACGTAAACGAGATGCATGCTCACCGTATCATGCACACCGAAGTGGTGGTACAAAAGACTCTACGCAATGGTGTTCTATGAGTGCTCATTGTGCCCCTCATGTTGAGTGTTCTTGCGCTTCCTGCGAGTGGACTTGGGTCAAGACTGCATCGTCATACTCCAATTTTAGTACATAAAGTGTCTGCAGGATGAATTTTCGTGGCGCACTATGTGAAAAAGAATTGTGACCTCACTGTAAAAGGAAAACAAAGGAAATCGATGAAGATGCGACATGGCAATGTCACGGCTTTGCTTTCGATCAGCTGATGAGTTTTGTCAGATCTTGTTCTCAACTAGGTGGCAAACTTGATGGTGACGACGCCCCTGTATTGGGTCCTTGATGATTTATCTATATGTCGGCTCTGAATGCAGTGACTGCGACTGTTGAAAAGATCCTATGAAGAAGACCTCCACCAGACGGTATACTCCAGAGGGAATTAGATCGGTCGCCACCGAAGCGTAGGTTCTCTGGTCTTGTTCGACATCTTTTGTTTTTTTCAGAACGGTCTCCGTGAACAACAAACAGACGATATTATACCCAATGAAGGACTTAGGATGCCCGTCAATTCATGAATGAGGGAAAATCTAGGAGTCGTTCGCCCGTACGTTCGATTCAGTATTGTCAATGACCAGATAGGTGCATGTTCGCTAAATTATATTCTGTAGTAACGGAGTCAAAGTGGGTGTTTTGTGTGCTTTATCACAGAGAATTTGTAAATAACTGACTTATATTTGGTTTTATTGATGTATGTGGACCCATGTTTCTATTTTTACATGATTGGTTTTTGCGCTGGCTATAAAGCCTTGTGCATTCCTCCCAATCAACCAAACCCCTCTTTTCTCCTGCCATGGTCCTCCACCCCAACACCTCCTCCAAGTGTCCCGCCTTCAATCACAGTGCTCCGCTCAAGTTCGAGAGCCAGACTCTGCGGCACATGCGGACCTGTGTTCAGGCAGCCACTGACCGCAAGCGCATGCAGCAGAAGAGGTCTAAGTCTACCAAGTTCACCATTGAACAGGCCAGGCGTAAGAGTATAATCAAGTTAACGACTAACATGATGACTTTCGCTCTCGCCCGTCCTCCGCCACCTCAGATCAAACGAGAGAACAAGGACTCGGCGACAACAGACAAACCCCTACCAAAGACCCTCGATCTTCCACTGTACCTCGGCTTACCTGAGTATGAGGAAGTCCCTCAGGCTTCAATCGAAGCCGTCGATCCATCGCTTGTCGGCACCAGCGTAGGTTATATTCGAGACACCCTGATCAAGTTTGGGGTTTCACCTGGGTATGTTGGACACCTTTCTATCTGTCTCTTATCATCTGACTCGTTTTTACATGCAGCATGTATACGTCTTTGCAGAGGTGCACTGCCAAAGACCGCAGCGTCATGAGTGCAGGTACCTTGCCCAAGGAAATAATCATGACTACGGACGACATCAATTGCGTCTTACCAACTCACATGATGGCCGTCCATGGCCCGCGCCCCACAAATGAGCCTGAGGCCAAGACCAAAGTCACTCTTTATCCGGTCCACAGTCTCATCCTCGCTGCTTATTGTGCCAAGCTCCCAGCATTCCCACCTCCTGAGGTTGCTGATCCTATAGAGACCCCCACCTCTCGAATTTTCACCCTTCCTACCCGCCCTCTATACCTTCATTCACCCCAAACCTTCTCTGCTATACTGGAGTATCTTTACTTGAGGAGTCCCGATATCCTCCTCCAACGCCTCATTCCATTACCAATCCCAATGGTCATGGTCCACAAACAGGAACAGCATGCATCACTCGCACAGTATATAGGCAACAGGCTGAGCGTCCCAGCACTATTTTGTCAGGTCAGCGTCGTGCACGGTATCTGGCAAAATACTTGTGCATTGGGCATCTTCGATGATCATCTTTGGGGTGTTATCAGCTTTGCTTGGAAGCTCGCAGTAACGAGTTTGGCCGTGGCTACTAAGAAGCCAGGGGTATTTGAGGCATATGAGAGGTATGAGAGGCGTTTTGTGGTGGACAATGACACTGAAGAGGAAGAGTCCTCGGAGGAGGAGGAGGAGGAGGAAGAGGACGACAACAACAACAACGATGACAACGAATGAACTGATTTTCTCCGGTTGTTGTAGCTAACTACACTACGTTCAAATTTGCAACAATACCTTTCCGCTGATCTCGTTCAAATACTGCATGTCGATTATGTGCTTCAACTTGTATATGATGTATGCCATTATGTACATGTACATTTCCTTGAATAATTAGTTCTGAATATTCTCAGGGAGTAGCTATCATGCCTGTGCGCCTGTGCGCTTCATTCCAACGATTGATCACTCAGTGGTCTTCAGGAACGCATTATATATTGCGGTCCAGTGCATTATTGTGCATCGTGGTAGGGCCCGATTTCCGAAAAATCCTCGTGTGTTTAATGAACGGCACATCCATGATGTCCAAACCTCACACTCCTTATGTATCCATTGTCTCGCATATCCCCTGCGTATCAGTGATTGTCAACCGTTTGGGTCCGGCTGCGGAGACTCTGGCACCTATCTCCTCACATATGGCCTCAAGGCAACCCTCAGTAGTGGCCTTGTGTAGTAATTATTATTTCCATCACGTCTGATTTTGGTTGGTTCGAGAGCTCCCCTTATTAGTGAAAAATACTTTTCAGGTTGCTTTTCATCTGGAAATTCGAGCAAAAACATCATGTCAGACAAAAACGTTTGAACTCCAAATTCCATTCAGGTCTCCGTTAGTGGTCCATCGCCTGGGCGTGAGTCGGACGTGATTATTGGTATGATTGATGCTTGGATCGGAACCAGGGATTATGATCTACCACTGTATCTATATCCAGGTAAGTCGCTTTCACTAAAACAGAGAAACTAATAGAGGACAGATAGTTACACCTTGTCTATCACCAGCATCACCCAATGGAATCATTTCCATCAACTCCTCAGACATGTGTCAAATCTAGACTTGTCCGTGTGTACGCATCTAATCCTGCAGGAGGAAACATGGGATATAGCCGGTGTGAGAGGAGTTTCACTTGGAAAGAAGAAACAAGGAATATACTTACATGAGGGGAATATCTAAATGAGGGCATTACTGCATGCAAATACAACTAGTCGCTGATAAAACTGGCCTTGAGGTCAATTTCACGTAGATCTGCCAGGGTTTTCCTCAGATCAGGTCAAGCCCCGTCAATGACAAGACCTATGGGCACCTCAAGCAACCCTACTTCGCTTCTGAAATGTGGAAGCAAGATATTGCATTTTTTGACTGGACTCGGCAAATATATTGAGTCTACAGAGAAGATTGTGTTTCAGTCGATAAGGTTTTATCAGGCAACCGATTTATAAGAAAACCGTAGTGTGGCTTCATGTTGACCAAAGCCATCCAATCATCGGGCTCGTCAAAATGATTTGTTCATCAATGTCGATTTCTTTTTGTCTTGGGTGATCAAGAAAGATAAGGAGTGCTTCAGAAGTATGAATGACCAAGTGTGATCATGGTGCCTGTCAAACTGGATGACATCAGCGAGATCAAGAACGGAAACCTTGCATCTTTATAGTATAGATGATCCTAGTGACTCTGCCAACATTACCTGCCAGGCTATTCGGACTAAAGTATAGTTGAGGAAAAAGCTTGATAGTCTAATTTGCTCAGTTCTACCAAAGGGCGATCATACAGATACTTAGTCTAGGCAACAGAATAAAGACAGCACAAATGATCAGAGGAACAGTGGGAGAAACAAGATAAAAGCAAAACCACAAAAGCTAGCTACTGTTAATGTTGCCTAGAATGAGTAAGATTTTGATTCTGATACCAACTATAAGGGGTGTCTCACTACTAATGGTACTCTAAGGTATTACATGTATGAGTGGAACAAGAATAAGATCTACCCTGGGATTACTCTTGATGAACCCCAGTTCTACATTACTCAATACTCATGTATTCTGCCAGGTAAGTGTTCTAGAAGTGAGGATGATGTCAAAAAAGTGTAGCAAAATACTTATTCAAAAAGAATTGTATAAATAGCTATTCAGTACTGTTGACTGACTTTTCAGACTCACCAAGTTGTTGTCAGAACAGCTACTTATTTTATTGCTGCTTTTAAAGCTTTCCCCTCCCCCAAAAGCAGCATGTGGTATATGGGTCAGCAGGAACCAAAAGTTCATCAAACCATGCAGAAAATCTAAGGTTCCTGATTCTTCGAAATCCTGAGCATTATGGCCAATTTATTATTCAAACAGTTCACCAGTAATAGGAAAAACAGAAATCAGTAACCGGCTATTTCTAAAATGTCTTGTACAATAAACATTTTGGGATAACTGGATGTATTATATCAAGTACTATAGATCATACTAGGAATATTATTGTGGGAATGGAACGACGTTATCGGATTATCGGAAGTATGGATCACGGATCTTGCTATCAACGGAAAATCTAGCGCCAATTGCCGACTGAATAGGTGTGACTATGGCTTCTCGGCGCGTGGAAGCCATGCTGATTAGCCCCACATAGGACGGCTAGGCATATAGTAGTCGGGAGTTCAAGGTCGTTTCATCGACGCGGCTGGGGTAAGACTTTCTGCCGGCGCTGTCGAATCAGACGAGCCTGGGTTGCTACACTACAAGCTGTAGTTATTATCTCCATGATCCTCTGGTTTTTCAGCCCAAGAAAGAGGATATTATCCCGAAATCCTGCGAGGTACATTTGATAACGTTCAAAATCTCGCTCGGGGAACTCGGCAAAAATCTCTGCCATGGCTGGTGCAGCTGGAAATTCGGCAATGACTGTACTTGGTAAAAGACGGTAGGGGAGATATTCAATGTCCATTTCCAATCCTAGTCCAAAGAGGAGCACCAAAGGCAACGACATTAAGTGAGGGACCGATATGGGATATACAGGAAGTGAGAGATTCAAGACGGGAGCATTCAAGTAGGGTATCTTGACAGGTACGTCCGGTTCGTCAGCGTCGGGATTATAATTCTCATGTGGATCATCCTCTTTGGGCCAAGGAAGGTCAGGGGAGAAGCCCTTCCTGTAGAGGTCTCTGCATACGGGAAGCATCAAGATTGGAGAATTGGGAGAGTTTGATTGCCTCACGGCCAGATAGTGAGTTGCGTAAAGAGTGCCATTGACAGTGGTGAGTTGCATCTCGAATCGTTCTTCGATCGGGCCTATGTGATAGCCAACTTTGACAGTGTTGAAGTAACGAAATAAAGCACTAGAAAAAAATTCAACTCAAAGCTGACTCTCGGATGTTACAGAACGTACTCTATTGGGTCTAAGTTGTTGAGAAACCCGGGCATATTTTATGGGGGTTATGAGACTTGTTTTTAGCAGAGCAATGAAAGGCAGAAAACAGGGTGGAAGTGGTGCAAAGAAGGTGAGTAGTGAAAATGTGCATATATAGCGACGGGACAGACTAATTAGAACCGATACAATGGAGCCGGGTCGTGTGATTTGTATGTTTTTCTTCATGCCACAAGGCACCTGAGTTCTGATCGTCTTAGATCAGATCTAAAGTTGAGGCCACCTGGAATAGCATTTGTAAGCTCTGCCTGCTATCATGGATGTGCAAATGTGTTGAAGAAACGGGCTGTCATGAGGCCAGTGCTGATTCGCCCAAAACCTCTCACGCGTCGTCCAACTCCCTGTCATCTGCGGATCGATTCTATACCGCAGACATATCTGAGCTCAGTACCCGACGACACGACGTGGTTTTCCCCGGATTTTTGGCAGCATCCAGTATGAGGGTTGCTGATCCTAGCACGATCCCCGGCTGTTGCAACATCTAATGACGTGTCATTTTCTATGCCGTTGAGTATCACTCGATGCGGCATTTCTTTGTCCCTTCCGCCTTGGGATGATCTCTTTTTGTCAACTCTTGCCCACAATCATAGGTGACCATCCGATCTTGATATGCTTCTGAAGATTATCTTAGACAGCCACTACTCTGATCGGTTCCTGCTGTGACTCAAAAGTTTCGTTATCCGCCACTAACTAGATAAATGTCGAGTTTTTCGGTTGAACAGCATGTATTGCCCATCGAGACCGGCCCACATCCTGATTGCCAGTGATCTTGTTGCTGCGCATACATAGATCGCTCACATTGGATCTCCCTACAGAGGCGATAGCATGTGTTAACCGCCACAAGATGCTTACCTTCGGTTTTATTTGTAATAGCAGCGTTTAGCCCGAAGCACGGAGTGTATTCTTCAGCAAGTGATGCACCTTCCTGCTTGGTACGAGTAAGTTACTCAAAGATGTGATGGGGAGAGCTATGAGGTCTGCACAACAGATTTATCCGTTTTCGAGCATTTCTGCATAGTTTTTACCAGTATCTGAAGCATTCTAAATTCCCTGCATCTGCAGGAAGGGTGATCTTACGAGAGTGTATAACCAAACAGCATGTGTGACCAATTGTTATTATCCTTCTGTAATACTATGAATCTCCCTCGTGATTCCGGGCATATGATTGGAAACAGGCTTGCCGTTAAACGATTGTGGTTTTTCGTAATGTTTTGAGATTCACCTTCGGATACGATCACACGTGGTTTCGTTGACTTCAACATCATCAACTGTAATGGGAAAGGGTGGGTCATCACTTGGGCCTCAGGCATAGACCTGGCTTTTGGGAAATCATGTATCTTGAACTGAGTCGAGTGACATTGAGGATATACATCAATTGGTTGGACAGGATGGACGACCAGGCTCCGATGATATGAGAGAGCATGATAGTGTTTTTGTGGTATCTTGGGTATTCTTCGGTAGTGACCTTGCGAACAGGACCATTCCAGTCGATTTATAAGCCTAGACGTATCCTCTGCTGAAACCTTCAGAAGATATATAACTGTCGAAGATTCCGATACCCACATCAAGTCATCGAGTAAACGCTCGAGATCGCCACCATCCACATAGCTAGGTGTTAAACCCTCCCCTCCCCTTTTCCCACAGTTGGCAAGCCACCGACCCCAGCAAGGAGCTCTACTGAACTTCTCAGGCAAAGTTACGCATTCACCGATGGCACGTCTATATCTCGTTGGAAAATGCCAACTTAGAAATGAATCCTCCGGCTTTTCCCTGGATGCCTCCTATTTTGGTAGTCAGGCTGCTGAGACGGATGGTATACAGCAGTAGGGCCAATGAGACTTCACTTATGACGACGACGGAAGCCGACTCCTGGAAGGACATGAAGGACAATGAACAGGATTTATTGGATGTTCTGTGGCTGTTCTGCGCCCGCATAAACAAATCTCCGGTCCGTTGGATCATGTATCCGCCGATCGTGTTCTATTAAAAGATAGTTCGGCTATCCATATGTTCACCGGTCTTGCACATGCCTCCCTCCGCATCTTGAGCTGCTAATCCAAGCTTTCCCCTTGCATTCCATCCCATCTCATCGAAGTGTGAGCGTTTAATATTGCTGTTTATATTTTTTTACTGTCTGAGTCACTGATCTGGGCATAATTCCGTGCAGTAACCTTCCGATTTTTCTGCTGCGTACACGAAACTCAGCGATACCTATTTTATACACAGGCAGAGAAATCAGCTTCTACACCTCATGTAACGTGTCCAGTTGGAAGATGCCGGTATACTGTTGAGTTCAGATATCACGACGATTACAACACTCCTAAATTCTTCTTCCACCGAGATCTATGTTTCATGTAGTCTACCGTGGCTTCCTAACAGCTATTTTATCAAAACTGACTGCAGTGCTCATCTTGATGCAGCAGCACCTTGAGCTTGAATAAATGAGTTGATTCCGAATAATTCCGAAGCTGATCTTTCGGCAATTCGGATCACAGGTACATCGTCTCTCATATTAGTGGGGGTCGTCGGATGACCAATGACTAGCATTTCCAGCGATTGAGAGTAATACTGTTGCTGATTAGAAGATGTAAATTTGGTCAAGTTCTCCAAAACCAGTTCTCGCCTGGCGTTCCCCCCGCGAAATCGGATTACTTCATTATTTTCATGTACACCTATCCATCCGGAATAGATGACCTGTTAATCAGCCCCATCTCATCAGCTCCGCAGGGAGATACAACGTACCTGTAGCAAGGAAAATTTGTACGGTCTCTCCTGGATGACTCACGACAGACGGAACGTTGTCATCATCCTATAAAGTATGTCATCGTCCTTCCTATCTTAGATTCGACTGACTTGAATATTTTTCTTCTTCTTCATAACAATGTTCATGAAGCATAATTATAGAAGTGAAATCTGCATGCCTTCTCTGAGACAAAAGTCTAGTGGGCCTGATGGCCTAGCGAATCTCACTTTGCTTAATCTCTCTTGTATGACCTCGTCATATTTCCATCTCAATTTCCGATTGAACTTACAGGCAGGACTGACCTCACATCTTGTAAGAGATCGGAGCTAAGGTTTCCAACTCCACTGACTATAAACCTGTTTGTCGGCATACATCAAGTAGTTATACACTGAGTCTAGAATTAATCGTTAGGACCATCCTGTCGCGGAGTGACATCCTTGTTATGGAATGACATCGAGTTATCTTGGAAACTCCATTTTCCGGAGCTTTTGTTTCGGATATTTACATATAAATATGGGAATGTAGTTACAGTTTAATTAAGTCTTTCTGTCTTCCCCTCTTTTCCCCTGCGCTCAATTTATTTTGCTG
>Ga0154000_1000444_pt1 | contig 11454 bp, 12 predicted proteins | sample TSNC084MetaG_FD_104674 | JGI IMG/M metagenome (GOLD analysis project Ga0154000, IMG submission 104674) | Attine ant fungus gardens microbial communities from North Carolina, USA - TSNC084 MetaG | ecosystem: Host-associated > Fungi > Mycelium > Unclassified | place: USA: North Carolina, Lumber... | reverse complement strand
CCTGCTCTGACATCTCTGTAAAACACCATCCATCATCTGTAACATAATCCTGCTCCTTTCCTTAAGTATATTTGTTAATTTATCTACCAGAGATACCCGATGGATACCCCATAGTATTCTTATCCTAAAGCACCGAACATCGGTACCATAATAAGCAATAAGATGCCGCCAAAAATCATACCAATCGGCAACAGCAGCTTTGAACTTGCCACCTCACCTTTTCGCTTAATCAAATGTTTCTTTTCCTCCCATGCTTCATTACTCATATCCTTTAAAAATGCCACTACCTCGGCACTGCCTTTTTGCAGGTTTTGTATCATCATGGAGGCAAACTTTTTCAGTGGCTTTACCGAACATCGTTCGCCGAAATCCCGGTATGCCGTCGCCTCCGAAACTCCATTTCTAAGTTCTTCTTCCGTAATCTTCATTTCCTGATAAAGCACCCCTTCGTTGGAATCCGCCACCTTATTCCATGCATCACGCATAGGCATGCCGGAGTTGACCAGCAGGGTCAGCTTTGAAAGCATCTGCGGATAGGCCTTTAGCAGATCATCGTGGCGCTCCATCAATTTGTCATTAACCTTCTCATCCAGATACCAGATCAGCAGAAAGGTAAGCACACCGCCAAAGAACATAGCCGTCGGCTTGGATGCAAGTACTGACAGGATCAGGAATATCGGAACAAAGGTCAGAACAAAGGTGAACTTAGCCCCTGATAGTATGTAGTAATAGTAAACTGCATATTTTTTTCCATATACCTCCGCAATCTCCTTAATTCTTTTCCTGGCCCGCTTCGTCTCCATATCATAATGAATCAGCTGCATAAACCCAAATCCGATGTAATACAACTCCGCCATCGAATAATCATCCTTGTTAATACCGGCTAATACTGTCTCATACTTGTCCTTTCCTGTCAGATGCAGATACACCCATAAAAAAACACAAATACTGGCAATTGCCATCAGCATAAATTGATACATATCTGCTCTCCCTTACATCTTTATTTTTACGATTTTTCTTCCGATAATATAAGCTATCGCAAACACGCCAAGTGCAATCAGCTTAACTACAACATTTACAAATGTATTGGATACCGCCGTCATATTCCCTAATCCATTCAAAGCAATCATAATCACCAACGGCATTACCATCATAACATTCAATTCATTTTCTTTTTCCGTCAGCATGGTCTTGATCTCCATCTCAATTTCAATCTTATCATTGATGATCTTTCTGGCATCCCATACGACCTGCTTGATATTGCCGCCTTGCCGGTTACATGATTCGAAGATGGCTGCAAAGCTGCTGACATCCTCCAGGTCACTCCGCACAGCAAAGTCATTCAGCAGATCCTCAATAACAAAGTTGTTCGCAATTCCACCCAGAATGATTCTGGCTTCCTTCACAATATCAGAATGCTCTCCATGCAGATCCAAAAGATCCTGATAACTTTCAGCAAACGCATCCATGGTATTCCGTCCAGAGGAGTAGGATGTGGTTAAGGATTCCAGCAAATCACGAAACTCCATCAACAATACCTGCTTCCTTTTGTTCAATCGGTACTGCTGGTAATATCCGATAGCAATGGTTCCGCTGACCACTCCGATCATTGCCGAAAATAACAGCACACGAAAGAAAACATAAATGACAATAAATGCTCCGGCAAATCCGATCCCAAAACCGGCCAGATAATCCACCGGCTTCATATGATAGACATGATAGTCCTCTGCGTTACCCAGCAACCCCCGCATCGGTAGGTAGGTCTGCTTTTTCTTTTTAAACATATCTGCATCTCCCTGCTATATACTTCCTTTGTATCCCATCAACTGCAGCTTAAAATTATGAACCAGCGGGTTGGCTGTCCGGTGCAGAGCACCTGCCACATGGCTGACGGTACTGCTGCTGTCTTCCTCGAATACATACAACGGATTCAACTGGATTTCCCCATCCTGCAATCCGACCACCTCCGTAATCTCCACCGTCTTTCTGGTATGATCCCGCAACCGGGACAACTGAACGATAATATCCACTGCCGATGCAATCTGCTGCCGGATTGCCGGCAGCGGCAACCCTTCTGCCCCCATCAGTACCATCGTCTCCAGTCGGCTCAGCATATCTTTGGTGGAGTTGGCATGACCGGTGGATAAGGAGCCATCATGGCCGGTATTCATTGCCTGGAGCATATCCAATGCCTCCGAGCCACGAACCTCACCTACCACAATCCGCTCCGGACGCATACGGAGGGAGGATCTAATCAAATCACGGATCGTAACCTCTCCGGTACCGGATGAGTTGGCATTTCTGGTTTCCAGGCGCACCAGGTTCTCTACGCCGGTGATCTGAAGCTCAGCCGAATCCTCAATCGTGATGATCCGCTCATTTTTCGGTATAAAATTAGACATTGCATTCAAGAATGTGGTCTTTCCCGATCCGGTACCGCCGCTGATAATGATGTTGTACTTTGCCTTTACCAACAGTTCAAGAACCGCCGCAATTTCCGGCGTAAGCGAACCGTACTTAATCAGCTGTTCCACCGTCATCGGTGTTTTGGAAAACTTACGGATTGTAATGGTCGGTCCCTTTAAGGCAACCGGCGGCAATACCACGTTAACACGGGAGCCATCCGGTAAGCGGGTGTCTACAATCGGATTTGCCTGATTGACTTCTCGCCCTGCTTTTCCAACAATCTTCTGAATAATATCCTCCAGACGCCGCTGGCTTTCAAACTTCTGATTCAACCGCTCCACCTTTCCGGCTCTTTCTATAAATATCTCATCCGGACTGTTGATCATAACCTCCGTAATATCATCATCCTTGATAATGATATCCAACAATCCAAGACCCCGGATTGAACTGAACAGTTCATATACGATATTGACCCGCTCTTCTATCGTTATATAACGCCCTTCCAGCTGACTCTCTACAATTTCTTCTATTTTGCTTTCCAGATCTGTATCGGAAAGACGGCTCAAATCCAGATAAGCTACTATGTACTGTTTCGCTTCATATAAAAATTCTTTCTTCTCTTCCTCTGACATAATCCACTCCTATTATATATTTTCATGAATTCAAAGTTTCATTTTTTATTTTTCAAGTTACGCTATTATCTATCACTTATTTTTATAACACTTTTCAGGTATTGTCAATACAAAGTATTTGATAAATTTCTTAATTATTTTATTTTAAAAACAAGTTATATTTAAAAAAGAAAAAGAGCATTTGTTTGTAACTTATTCTATTTTGCTTTCCAGATCTGTATCGGAAAGACGGCTCAAATCCAGATAAGATATGTGCTGATTTTTGTTTGCCTTTTGTGTATCTTGTTTCTTTTTGTGCCTATTTAGTAGTTTCATGAACTTAAATGAAACTCTACCTATTTATTTTATCGCAAAAATAATTAATTGTAAACTCTTTTCTGATTATTTTTTCTTATTATGTAAATATTTACACAATTCTTTTAGTTTTATAAACAAAATCTATTTTTCTAATAAAAAAGAGTCTAAGATATACAATCTTAGACTCTTTCCCTGTCTCATTTAAATAAACATAACCAAACTTTAAGACCTATTTATTTTATCGTAAAAATAACTACTCTACCCCCATCTCCCGCTTAAGCTCCGCCAGGGCATCCTCCACATCAGGTGCAGCATATTTCGCCTTCAGATCTTCATCCGCTTTGGCATCTGCTCCCGTGAGCTCTGCTTTCGCTTTCTGGGTCTCAATATTTGTATCAATTCGTTCCGCCATCTCATTAAAAGTGCTTAAACTGCTGGCCAGGCTGCTTGACTTGATTTCATTTGCTTTCTGCTGACTTCTTGCGGCGACTGCTTTTGATTTCAACTCGCCTTTCTTTAATTCCATTGCCGAAATCTGATCTGCAAAAGATTTCAAGGATGCCTCTGCTTCGGCTGTAGCAATTTCACAATTCTCCACGACTGCCGTTTGAGAAGTAAGACTGCTTTCATCTGCGGCCGCTTTTGCCAATGCTTTTCTGGCATCATCATCATTCCCCTTGCCAACCGCTTTTCTGGCAATACTTTGCCATTCTTTATAACTATCCTGCAGTTTTTGTAATTTCTTTTTTTCACTGGCTAAATTGCCTTTTACCGAGGCTACGTCATCTAACATCTTTGCGTATTCTCTTTTTGCATCAATAATGCACTGATCAATGATCTTCTCCGGATCCTCATAACGACTTAGTAAATCGTTGACATTTGATCTTAAAATCAAACTTATTCTTTGAAAAATTGTTGCTGCCATAATATATATCCCCTTTCATATTTATGTACATTTAATTGTACTTATTTTTAAGTGAGTCCTCCTCCGGATTATTGATTGGTGTTTCAAGGATTCGTCTGTCCTCTTCCGCCTTTTGGGCTTCATATTTTTTCTTTTTTATAATAATTACACCAACAACAATAATGCCGCCAATTGCACCAATTATACCGATCACTTTCCAGACAATATCTTTACTTGTTGTCGTTTTGGTCATAATTCTGTTCGCTGCTTTTTCAAACACCGTTGAAAAATAGGTATCATCATCTAAATCAGCTGTGTAATAATAATCAGCATAATCATAAATAATTTCCTGTGCTTCCAAATCAATGACTGAAGATGCTTTATTTCCTACATACAAATACTCTTTATACGCAGAATCGGCATATTCCATAAACAGAAAGATCAAGTGACCTTCATCATCAAATAACGAATCATATTTTTCTTCCAAATACGTCTCTGCTTCAGCATCTGTAAGTGTTGAACCTTTTCCATTCACTTCATTTGTAATAATCAAATACGGTTGTACGCCAGTTTTCTTATAGAATGTCTTCATTCCGGCAGTAACCTTTGCTTTACTGGAAATCCATCCTGCCGAATCTTCATACCAGTCATTTGATTCTACACATACGCCCGATAATGGTTCTCTATTTACTGTACTGACCGTCACATTCCCCTGTTTAGGAGTTATTGTTCTTGCAAATGACAGTATGAAAACAGCACAGAAAAAAAGCAGAAAAAATCCAATAAGCCCATTATTTTGACGTGGTTGATATTCAGGTCCATAGTACGTATCATATCTGCCAGCTCCGCCATAATATCTTCTTCGTCTGAATGGCCTGTATGGCAAACCATAATGATGATGGTGCTGTGTTGGTGGTGGTGGTGTTCCCGGCGCTCTTGATGATGAGCTTCCGCCACCTCTTCCTGAACTGGTATGCGACCTGCTTGAAAAGCTTCTGGATGAACTGGAATGACTGGAAGAACTTCTTCCTGATCCTCCGCCTCTGCCCGAGCCTCCGCCCGAGCCTCCGCCCGAACCTCCGCCCGAACCGCCTCCTCTTCCCACTGTTTTTACCTCCTTTTTCTCGAAAACGTAATATTTCTAAATGTGTCTTTCTTTATTATCTTTCATTAATTTGGTTTTTGCAAGTACTTTTTAGGGAAAATTGCAGAATTTTTTGTTTTTTTCGGAAAAATTCAAAAATCTTCAATCTGTATTCCGCGCCAGAATCTCCCGCAAATCCCGCTGCCGCTGCCGTCGGCAATATCTTCGGATTGCTGTATTTTTTCACATACCCGTTACCAGCTGCCAGGCAAACCGCTCCCAAAATGCCCAGCACAAGTCCCCACCTTTTCAAACCTTTTTTCATACAACCTCTTTCTTTTTCCCCATCTTCAGTTTACTAAAAAACAAGTAATATATAATAAATAAAACCGTCGTCACCACCCACGTCATCGGATAGCTGAACATTATCGTATATATGTCTCTCTTCAACGGCACCGCCAGCAAAATCCAGGTGATCCGCAAAGCACACACACCAAAACAGCACAATATCATCGGCACCCAGCAGTCACCCACGCCCCGCAGCGCCCCCGACAAAATCTCAATCGTCACATAGGTCACATAAAACGGTGTCAGATACCGCATCATATCAATCCCAATCCGGACCACATCGGCATCCGTTGAAAACAACTGAAATCCGTAGATTCCCCAATTATAGATAAGAAACGAAATAAGCAGTGATACCACCAGCGTCATCACCATACAACAACGAATTCCCTCCCGCACCCGTTCCGGCTTCCTGGCGCCATAGTTCTGCCCGACAAAAGTAGTTACCGAAATACCAAAGGCATTTACAATCATCCAAAATACACTGTCCAGTTTACTATATGCCGCCCAGGCCGCCACGGTATTGGTTCCCAGGGCGTTGATACTGGACTGGATGATGACATTGGACGAGCTGTACATCACCGACTGCAGGCCCGCCGGAAAACCAATGCGGACAATCCGCTTTAACATCAGGCTGTCGATCCGGATCTGCTTCAGATTCAGCCGGTACATATCCTGTGCCTTCACCAGCACCAGAATCACCAGTACCGCACTAAACGCCTGGGAAATAATGGTCGCCAAAGCCGCCCCCATAACTCCCATGTGTAAGCCGACCACAAAAAACACATCCAGTGCAATATTCACCAGACAACTGGCAATCAGAAAGTACAATGGCCGTCTGGTGTCGCCAATCGCCCGCAAAATCGCCGCCCCCATATTATAAATCAGGTTTCCAATAATCCCGGCAAAATAAATCCGGAGATAAACAACCGAAAGCTCCAGCACATCTGCCGGCGTATCCATCGCCATCAGCATCGCCGGTGCCAGCCAGATCCCCAATGCCATAATCACAAGACCCGCCAGAATACTGAACGCAATCGATGTATGGACAGCATAACCAACCATCTCCGGCCGCCTGGCTCCATAATACTGGGAGATCATCACCGCCGAACCGGAAGTCAGGCCGACAAAAAAACCGACCACGACCTGCGTCAGCATACCGGTAGAACCACCCACTGCCGACAGCGCTTCTTTACCCACAAAACGGCCCACTACAATGGCATCCGCCGCATTATAAAGCTGTTGAAAAAATGTGCCAAACAAGATCGGGAAAAAAAACAGCAACAGCTGCTGCCAGATAACACCTTCCGTAATTTTATTCGTCTTCACGTCGATCTCTCCCTTCGCCAAGTGTTCCCATTATATCACACTCGTCCTCATTCTGTGAACCACTTTCCGCTATCCAAACAGCAGCGCCCACCTGTTCCGACCAAAAAACCAGGCGCAGCCCCCCGGGGGGGCCACGCCTGGTTTTTCACGGTCTCTATTCCATGATCAAAATTTAAACAATCACTTTAGCCGGGCACTTCACTGCACACTTACCGCAGTTAGTACACTTGTCATAATCAATCACCGCCACATTATGATCCATCCGGATGGCATCAAACTCACACTGCTTGATACACAGCGTACAGCCGATACAGCCACTGGCACATCTGGCCTTAACATCTTTCCCCTTATCATGGGAAGAGCATTGCACCAGATGCTTTGCCGAATACGGTACCAGTTCCACCAGCTGATTCGGACAAACGGCCACACATTTCCCACAAGCCACACATTTCTCCTGATCAACCACCGCCACCCCGTCAACCACATAGATGGCATCAAAGCCACAGGCTTTCACACAGGAACCATACCCCATACAGCCATAAGCACAAGCCTTTTCACCGGCTCCCGGAACCACAGCCACCTTGCTGCAGTCATCAATCCCATAATAACGATACTGCATCACTGTCTTATCACAGGTACCTTTACATTTTACAAAAGCCACCTTCTTCTCCAGGGCTCCGGCCTCCACGCCCATGATCTCGGCAATCTTAGCCGCACAGTCGGCTCCGCCCACCGGACAGGCATTGACGGCTGCACTTCCCGCCGCAATCGCACTGGCCAGACCGTCACAGCCCGGAAAACCACAACCACCACAGTTATTGCCCGGCAGCTCCGCCCGGACCAAAATTTCTTTTTCATCTACTTCCACTTTAAACTTTTCGCTTGCAATACCAAGCAGCACTCCGATGATGATACCGATAGCACCGATGATACCAGCTGCCAAAAGCAGACCTGTCATGCTCATCTTCCGCTACCCCCTTACTTAATCAGTCCGGAGAATCCCATGAAAGCAATTGCCATCAGACCGGAAGTGATCAGGACAATCGGGGAACCCTGGAAATTATATGGAATGTCATTGTCTTCAATACTTTCACGAATGCTTGCCAACAAAACAATCGCAATGGTAAAACCGACCGCCGTACCAAAACCGTTGATTACGCTGAAGATAAAATTGTACTCCTTCTGCACATTGGTCAGGGCCGCACCAAGTACGGCACAGTTGGTGGTAATCAGTGGCAGGAACACGCCCAGCGACTGATACAGGGCCGGCACACTTTTCTTTAAGAACATTTCTACAAACTGAACCAATGCCGCAATAATCAGGATAAAGGCAATGGTCTGCAGGTAGGCAACGTCCAGCGGTACCAATACAAAGCTATATACCAGGCTGGTTACTGCCGCTGCCAGCGTAATAACAAAGATAACGGCTGCTCCCATGCCAAGTGCGGTGTCTGCCTTCCTGGATACGCCAAGGAACGGACAGAGACCCTGGAACTGGCTCAGAATAATGTTATTTACCAGAGCAGCACTTACAATTACTAAAATCAGTTCTTTCATTTATCTGCTCCTCCTAATCTTCTTTCTTTTCCAGCTTCGCATTAAGCTTCGCCTGCTTTGCCGCCAATGCTTCCTCCTGGGCCTGAATCCTTCTTGTTTCCAGGGTCACATGGTTAGACATACAGGCAGAACCGCTGCAGTTCATACAGTTACCGCCACAGGCAAGGGAAGACATCGGTACCGAACCGTTGGTTGCCGACGGTGCCTTAAACTTGTTCTGCAATGCGGTCAGGCCGGCCAGAACAAAGAATGCTCCCGGTGCCAGACCAAAAATCGTAATCCGGTAATCTTCCGGAATAAACTCAAAACCAAAGATTGCTCCTGCTCCCAGAATCTCACGGAAAACAGCGATACAGATCAGACCAACCGTAAAACCAAGGCCCATACCCACGCCATCAAAGAACGATACCCCCGGACCGTTCTTGGCCGCATAAGCCTCGGCCCGGCCCAGAATGATACAGTTTACTACGATCAGCGGGATAAACACGCCCAGTGAGCTGGACAGGCTGGGAATATATGCCTCCAGCAACAGCTGAACCACCGTAACCAACGATGCAACAATCACAATATATGCCGGAATTCGCACCCGGTCCGGAATGATGTTACGCAACAATGAAATAATCAAGTTGGAAAAAATCAATACGGCTGTTGTCGAAAGTCCCATCCCCAAACCATTGATTGCCGTCGTGGTAACTGCCAGCGTCGGACACATCCCCAGCATCAGGATAAAGGTTGGGTTCTCTTTAATAATACCGTTATAAATACGTTCGATATACTTACTCATCTTTGCCCACCTCCTACTGTGCCTGGCAGTTTTTCACAAAATAAACTGCCGCATTCACTGCACCGGTAACTGCCTCGGAGGTAATCGTCGCGCCACTGATGGCGTTGATTTCCTGGTCCGCTGCCGCACCGCTCTTAGTTACGGTAAACGCGTCGACATTCTTGCCGACATACTGATGATTCCACTCCGGTTCCTGGGCATTCATCCCCAGACCGGCCGTCTCGGTAAGCGTCAGAAAAGCAATTCCGGTAATTGCGCCATCACTGTCCATACCAACCGAAACAGTAATGTCGCCGCTATAACCATCCTTGGAAGTGGCTGTCACCACATAACCAGCCAACCCGCCGCCGGCATCCACGCCGGTTACACATTCATCCACTGTAACCTTGCCGAATCCCATCCCGGCAATATCGGTATTGGCCTGTGCCAGGATCCCGGTCAGATCATCACTTTCAAAATCAGCTGCCGCCGGCAATACCGTACGGTATGCTGTCCCTTTGGCGGCCAGCTTGGCTAATGCAATCGGCTCTTTGGTCATCCCATAGACACCGCCCAGACAAGCCCCGGCGACTAACGTAATCACAAACAGAATCAGGGCATCTCTCATAAATCCGCCTTTTTTCATGATTATTTGCCCTCCTTTCCAAATGCCTTTGGAAGAGTAAACTTCTCAATCAACGGTACTAACAGGTTGCACATGATGATCGCGTAGGATACACCCTCGGCTGACCCGCCAAACATACGGAATAATCCGGTCAGTGCCCCCAGCAGGATGCCAAAGACAATCTGGCCCCGGGGCGTAATCGGGCTGGTCACATAATCGGTTGCCATAAAGAAGACACCAAAGATCAAACCGCCGCCGCAAAGATGAGCTGCCACCTGATACAGGCTATGGTCACCAAAAATAAAGACAAACACTGCAAAGGTCAGCAGATATGCCGCCGGAATCCGGATACTGATGATCTTTTTCACCAGCAGATAAGCCGCACCGATCAACAGAGCGATCACCGATACTTCACCGATGGTTCCGGGAATCTTACCGATAAACACCGCTGCCAGATCCACCGCTTCACCGCTTTTCATTTGCGCCAGCGGCGTAGCCTGGGACACTCCGTCCAGGGTAAAAGACGACATCTGGCCGGTAAAGGAAATCAGCAGAAAGCATCTGGCTGCCAATGCCGGATTCATAAAGTTCTGGCCCAGGCCGCCATATAGCTGCTTCACCACCACAATTGCAAAGACACCGCCCAGCATCGGAATCCAGATCGGAATCCCCGCCGGCATATTCAGAGCCAGGATCAAACCGGTCACCACTGCACTTAAATCCCTTACGGTGCACGGTTTTTTTACTGCCTTTTCAAATAAGTATTCACTTGCTGCACAGGCCACCACCGTTGCCACAATCACAAGCAGGGCGTTCAGGCCAAACTGGTATACACCATACGCAGTCGCCGGCAGCATGGCAATGATCACATCCAGCATGATGCTCTGGGTGGTCACCTCGCTGCGTACGTGCGGGGATGATGATACGTTTAATAATTTGCTCATTTTCTACTTCCCCTCCTACGCTTTCTTTCTGCGGTTTTCCATAACCGTTTTTCTCATCTCCTTGAAGGCCTGGGTCAGTTGACGCCGGGCCGGGCAGACAAACGTACAACTGCCGCATTCCATACATTCCATTCCGTCGAATTTCTCAAATGCGCCGCAGTCGCCCCGCAGCGCCGCCTGCATCATCTTCACCGGAATGATATTGCTGGGACAGGCTTCTACACACCGGCCGCAGCGGATACAGGCACTTGACTCTTCTTCCGCCACTTCATCCTTCATAAAACAGGTCAGCGCAGAACAGGTCTTGGTCACCGGAATATCAAGGGAGAATAAAGCCATCCCCATCATCGGACCACCGGCAATCAGCTTCTCCGGCTCGCCTTTAAAACCACCGGCTGCTTCCACCAGTTCCTGGAAGCTGGTGCCGATCTTGACATTATAGTTCTGTGGACTGGTAATCGCATCACCGGTCACGGTCACGATCCGGCGCATCAGCGGTGTGGTTTTGCACACTGCCATATATATCGCAATCACGGTATCAACATTATCCACAATACAGCCGACATCT
>Ga0154000_1000443_pt1 | contig 11455 bp, 10 predicted proteins | sample TSNC084MetaG_FD_104674 | JGI IMG/M metagenome (GOLD analysis project Ga0154000, IMG submission 104674) | Attine ant fungus gardens microbial communities from North Carolina, USA - TSNC084 MetaG | ecosystem: Host-associated > Fungi > Mycelium > Unclassified | place: USA: North Carolina, Lumber... | reverse complement strand
TGATAGACCACGTGAAGATAGGTACGTGTCATTTTCTGAACTGTGTATATGAAATAGAATAGTGGCTGAGTATATCAAGATAAACTGACAGCGGGGTGTGCAGAAGGACATGGCAGCGTAGGCCACCTCCAAGTGCAAAGGAAAGAAGAAAGATAATATGCGTGACTGGATGGTGACTTGACTTGACTTGATAACAACTTGACATTAAAATGCTTGCCGGGTCCACTTCAGGGGACGACAAAGGAAAACAAAAAGCGACTGGTAGATACTTTCTCCGGTCTTCACAATTATTTGCTGATCTCGACTCTTCAGATGTTTCAAGCTCTGATTACTCCGACTCCAGCGATGCTTCAGCTTCAACAGGCGAATCGGAAGACGAATCCTCCAGTGAATCTGACGAGGAAATAACACAAGAATACCTAGATAGGCTTCTACAACAGGCAAGACAGAATGCGGCTGCAGAAGAGGCAGAACGAATCCCTTCCCTGCAAGACGATGAAAATTTGACCTTGGACGACGACCCCCCGTGCGTTTCAGTCCTTGTTCAAGAAACTTGTCAACTAAATGCTCATTCCACAGTCCACTTCCACAACTCAATCCAGGGACATTGCCAACCTCCTATATCCAACTCGGCGAGGGACGAGGCAAGGGTGGCACTCTAGTGTACGATCCCGAGACAGAAGAAGCTGAGAAAAAATCTAAGCAGCAACAGACAACCGTTGCTCCTCCTCTCCCTCCTCCAGAGCTTACAAAATCAGGAAAACCTCTCACGAAGAAAGAAAGGAAAGAGGTGAGCACGTCTGCCCACTGTTTGAATTGGTCTCATCTCAAGGCTGCCCCAGTCCAAGAATCAAACTGCAGGGCCAGACTGGTTCGATATGCCCGCTCCCGCTGAGTCCGAACTACCCCGACTACATCGTGAATACGAAGCGATGCGCCTGCGCAATCAGCTTGACCCCAAGAGGTTCTACCGGAAAGACGAAGGGGAAGGAAAAGGAACCAAAGGATTGCCTAAATACTTTGCAGTATGTTCTATCTTCACTACAGCGTCGAATGTAAACACCCACACCTTGTCGTCAGATCGGTAAAATTGCTACGACAGGATCTCCTTTCGGAAATTCATCTGGTGACAATCTCCCTCGAAGCCAACGCAAACGAACGCTAGTGGATGAACTTGTTGATGATGCAGAAGCCAAACGATACGCGAAAAAGAAATTCAACGAACTACAGGCCATCAGAGGCGCACGAGGAAAAAATACTCTCAGAGTCAAGCAAGCTCTACGAAAGCCAAAGTGGTGAAATGTACGTGGTCCTGAGCTGTAATTTGACGACGCCTGTTGTCAACGAAAGACCTCTGGCCTCTCGTAAACTACCAGTCAGCTTAATGGATCGATAGTCGGTGCCCTTTGTTGGCCAATTTACGGCCACACAGGTCTAGAGATCAAGGTGGGGTGATCTGCTACCATACACAAAGAAATACTAGAGAATGTAGAATCCGGTACTTGACAAACAGAACATTAACCAAGCTTGACACTCTTGACGACTTTTGAGATGCCTGACTTTTCGCCATCGTAGTGGCCTCCTGTCTGTGATAGACCACCCTTGTACATCGCCTTTTGGGAGGCCAATTTTTTCTTCGCTTTCTCGAATCTTTGGCGTTTTTTGACACGAGGATTGCGCACTGCCTTGGATCTATGAGGAGTAAGACCCTTATTAGTGAGGATAGCGCGCGTAAGTGATCGAGGTCCATCGAGAGTTTCCTTCTCAATTACCCTAAAAAGCCAACGCATATTAGTCTTCTGCCCAAAGACAAGGAATGGCAGATCTACCGTTCAGCGGCTCGGGCGGCATCATATTTGGCCTTCTTTTGTTCTTTGTTCTCCTTTGTTTTCTTTTTGACAAGTTCATAGTATTCGTTAGGCCCGTCTGAGCCGTCACTTGCACCATCTCTTTCCTCTGGCTCGCGTTTGGGAGGCTCAGAATCATCCAGATCTTCACCACCTTGTTTCTGCAACTGGTTCTTGGCCTCTTGTAACAGTCGTGACTCCCTTTCTTTCCATCGTTCGCGGTATGGTACATCGTCGTCCCCTCCCATGATTTGGTTTCTTGCCTCTTGACGACGAGCGTTTGTGCTCTCAATTTTGGATGTATGGAAACGCAGTGATCTCTTGCGAGCACTCTTGTCAGCTGCGTCAGCGACTTGAAGATGTGTTGCTTCGCCAAAAGCATCGTCAGATTCTGCATTCGCCTTGGATCGTGATCTAATTTTTGTCTTGGAGGAAGGGATGAACTCTGGTTCTTCTAGATCAAATATAGGGACAGAGGCCTTTGACGACTCAGGTAAAAGTTTACGCTTCTTCTTCGGTGGTTCATTCACGGGAAGTTGAGCTTTCACAATTTTACGCTTTGGTTGGACAGATGGAGTGGACATCTGTATATCTCGGAAAAGATCCTCTAACTCCCCAGGTTCCAATTTTTGCCACAGTTCCTCCATAGAATCCCCGTCATCCATTAAGTCTAAGCTTTCATCGTCATCGTCATCGAATTCGGGTTCAGAGTCGGGGAGTGCAAAGCCTAGATCCTCTAACGTTGACACAGATTGCTTGAGAGTTAGCAATCGCTGCATAATAGGGTGAGAAGTTAAGAGCTCAGGCCGTTGAGCGTATTTGGTACTTGCTCGTAAATGGAGGTAGAAAGCCAAAGTTGTGGCGTAGGTCAGCAGCACCTCTTGACAGGGACTGTAAATAAAGGTGACTGAGTGACCGACTTTGAACTCACGGTAATGAAGGTGTGGCAAACCCGCATCTTGTATATCAGACTCCTTGGACTGTAGCCTAGTAAAGATCAAGATTCTAGGCGAATGTCAAAGACTATTCACTCACTGGGTTATCTTCCGATGTGTTTCTATTAATGTCTGCACTGTGTCTTCCCAATCCCGAGCCAACGCGAGAGCCTCTGGGTTAACTTTTTCGAGATGGCGGAGGAGAGACTGTTTGTCTTGTAATAACGGAGGCACAGCATTGACATTATCGGCCACTACCCTGGAATAGCTCAGTACCAATTTGAACAAGAATAACCATATGCATACTCAGCTGTATCATCCGTTTGTGATATCTCATGTTTATCGTTGAGACCAAAGTCATCGTCGGTCATCCCTTCCAAAGCTTTTTTCTGCAGTCGCTTGGCCTCTTGTTCCTCCATCTCATGGCCTTCTTCATCATCGGACTCGAGTTGCGCTGCATTAGAGGAGTAGTAAATAGCCTTTCCTCGTCCCCAGGTTTCTTCTTCTTCCTCTTCATCATCATTATCGTCTCGTTCTTCCTTCTTTTTCTTCTTATCTTTCTTCTTCGATTTTCCACTCGTCGTCGAATCTGCTGCTCTGGTGTCTTCACCCTCATAATCATCAATGTAGTCATCTGAGTCTCCGTCGTCCTCTAGCCCCTTTAATGCAAATACTTCATCATCATCACCATCGCTATCACCACCGTATTCGTCTTCATCAAGAAGTACTTTGTCTCTCGAGGCATGAACTAGAGCATAGGAAGGTCAACTCAGGGACTGCAGTACCATGAGGCGAATACCACGCTCACATGCATCTTCTTCTTCCAGGGGAATGTCGTCAACAGCCTCCCATCTAGCAAGCTTTGAGGCTGACCTCTTCCCTAAATATTGCTTTTTTTTGTTCTCTTTTGGCTTTTTTGAGAGACGTCTAACCATCTAGTCTACAATCCAAGTCAATAGACAGAAAATTGAGACAGAAATTTCGAATGTATTACATAATCAGCACAAAACCCTGTTGACGTACGAGGCGTCTAGGTAAACAGCAGATATGTGTATGGAAACTCTACACTCGCCACAAAATTGAAATAAACATGCACATTCTTCACCCTTGTTCTGAGGCTACCGTAATTCTCCCTGACTCAGTCTATAAGTCCAGTGACTCGAGTAGCCTTGAATCGTCCTCATCAGAACATCTCTAGAGATCCATAAATCTAACATCATTGACTACCTCCTCACAATTATATAAGGCGTTCTCCGAACTAAAGCCTGGATCCTCGCGGCATCCTGGTGACTCGGTAGACTAAAAAGGACAAGTAGGGTGAACAACACACAGCGCACCGGCTTTAACCCGGTCTCAGTGTTTAATATCGCCCATGCTATATAAATGGGGGTCACACGATAACTACGCATGGCTCCAAAAATATGATCTTTTTCCTACTCATCGCTCATCTACCAACATCTGAATTAGACTGCCGAATAGTGGCCTTGGCTTGCTGTTCATACCTCACCGACAATCTCCGCAAATCTTTTCATTGGCCGACTCCCATACAATGTATGGGATGAATAGTCCCACGGATGAAAGAAGCCAAATTGATTTGTTTTACCAACAATTTAGTTATAGTGGTCAGTTTGTAGTCTTCTTATCTTTGGACGCTGAAGACGACCTATTGTAGGCATCAATCTGAGCTGAGCTATTGTTTGGCAATGAAACTCACGCTTCTGCAGTGTTTTTCATGATTGTCAGTTTGCCCGCTGAGGCGGCGGAGACCATTTGCTGCTCAATGGAATTGCCAATTTTCGCACTCAAGGACTATGTCGGCTAGATCAGCTTCACGCAGATCAAGAGATAATCATAAACTGACTCTGTGCATCTGGGCATGTTTGATAAGAGCCGGCTTTTTTGGAGGGATGTATTTTTTGCCCTTCTTCGTGTTTGCGGCAGCTTTTCGAGAATGTCGAGCAGACGGTGCTTTAATTTGAAGGCCCTTTGTTTTTCCCTGCGCCATTGGTCAGTTCGACTTGTGGTTAACGAAAAGTAGTGAGCAAAGTAACATCGTCACGTGCAACTTCATCGTGACGCTTCCCGCCTTCCCGCCATCGAAGTAATCATCGTCAGAACGTTATTTTTTCTCAAGCAAGACTATGCTTGCATCTACTCCGAGAGTGCTGCGCTTGCAATATGTCAGAAGCGCTGGTAAGGTGCTCACCTCTCTTTGCAGGAAATAAATGCTCTTATTTACTTATCCATCCGGTCGGTAGCGAGCATACCACGACCTTACTACACTCCCTACCCAGAAACCTGTCGTTTCATCTGGACCCCCCGGATATAGCGCAGTATCCGGACACACAGTCACAGTCTTTGGTGCCACGGGTTTCCTTGGGAGATATCTAGTTTCTAAACTTGGTGCGGGCAAAATCGTCAATGAAGGCTCAGTCTCCTTACATTAGTATTTTTCGGTGCTTGTTTCCGCAGGTAAACTTGGGACACGAGTGATCGTTCCATACCGCGACGAAGATAAAGCCCGAATTTTTAAGTTAATGGGTGATTTGGGGCAGATCGTCCGAATGGTATGCTTTGTGAACGCTCAAAATGTTCATGTGGAACTTACTCTCGTGCCTTAGGAATGGGACATTCGTGATGAAAAACAGATTGCAGAGTGTGTGAGGCATTCTGATGCCGTTTTTAACCTCGTTGGACGGGATTATGAAACCAAGTAAGTGGTATCATTTGACAAATATCTAAATTTGTCAAAATCATCGTATAGAAATTTCAAGTTTGGTGATGTGAATGTGGACAGTGCCGAGCGCATTGCCAAGATTTGCGTGGAAGAAGGCGTCCCACGCCTCATTCACGTATCGCACCTGAATGCTTCCCCTGCCTCACAATCGCAATTTTATCGAACGAAAGCAGAAGGAGAAGAACGGGTCAAAACCGCATTCCCCAATGCAACTATCTTTAGGCCTGGTGCCATGTATGGTTATGAGGACAAGCTATTGAACAACATTGCAAGTGAGTGTCGTTTTACAGTCATGTTATCAGCACTCATCAAGTCTCCTTCCAGCCTGGCCTATCTGGTGGAAGCTGAACCAGGCAGATACCAAAATACGCCCTGTACATGTGAGCACTGATCTATCCATGTCAGCGAATAATTGACGAGGTATTGTATCGTAGGTCTTGGATGTCGCTCAGGCTCTTGCTAATCAAGTTGCGCATACCATTCCCAGAAGCACACTGTCTCTTCCAGGGCCTTCCACTTTGACTTACGAATATCTACTTGATCTCGTTTCATCGGTGACCATTCGTCCACCTTCAAAAGCTCCAATGTTACCGAAACCTGTTGCCCTCACACTTGCTAGATTGGCACAAAGTGTCTGGTGGCCAGCATTGAGCCCTGACGAAGTTGTGAGGCGCCACATTGATGATGTCGATGTCTCTGGCGACTGGGAAGCCGTTGGGGTAGATCCTACCGAGATTGAATCCCATGCCATCACATATTTGAGGCACCATCGGACTGCGTAAGTTATTCGAAGTTTGACCTGAGAGCCTATACCGATGTTTTGGATTTCTTCAGGGAAAACTACGTGCGGCCAACAGTGATTCCGCCAAGACCATCTCCCAAGGTTGTTGTAAGCAAGAGAATTAGGTTCCAAGTACCCCTTTCAGCTAATCTACTTCATGCAGGCAGAGGAGTACTAGTCCAAGACAACGGCTCGGCATGTATTTCTCATCTTAGTAATAGACAAGGCTGAACGTATACTTTGACTGGGGCAGCTGATGGGAGGCGTTCATCAAAGCTCACAAGGTCAGTGAGAACGTACCATTAGCCACAAAGTAAGATATCGTATAGCATATAAACACAGAGAGGTAACAACATAACTAAATGAAGGGAAGGGTCTAGAAACCGGGAGGCACGAGAGCTTTTGGTTGTTGCTGGTTGGGTGGATACATAGGTGCAAGCATCTAAGAGCAAAAGCTATCAGCAAGAAGGAAGAGAATGCATGCAACACTCAATGGCGTGTGCTACCAAAAAGACAACACACCTGCTGCGCTCCCTGTTGTTGCTCAAGCATTTCCTTTTCCTGGGCTACAATTTTGGCCTCATCCTCGAGGCTGAGAGCAAGTGGTAATGCCACGAGTAAAGCTGATGTGGTTACAACCCATATGATATTCCCAGTGATTTTTCTGCCTTTCCTGAGGAAAGAAGCGGTTTTTGAGATTCTGGACGAGATGGAGTGGCGGGTGGCGGGTGGGATAACGTCGGCAAGAGCAGCTACACGCTCCAAGAAAGACTCTTCGACAGAAACATCGGAAGCAATGGAAGAGAGGGAATCTGTTGAGTTGGTGCGGGAAGCGGAGAGTGAGCCATATGGAGAGTTGGCAGTTTCCTTTTCCTCGACAATTTCGACTTTGACCATTACTAGTGAAGTTTGAATGCAGGAGCGTCACACGTCGTGACTTGACATGTGATGACAATCACACGTGACATGACCGAAAACGTATTCTCGGCTCCGAAGGGACGACCAGTTTAGGCTCGGTGACGGGAGGCTGGGATGCAATGGCGAACTCGACGGGCACGGGACGACGGAAGAAGTGACAAAAAAACGTGTGGGTGACAGGGTTTGCCATTCTGGACAGAGAAGCAATTGTTAGCTGTCCATATATACCACTCCGCTATCAGTTTCATTTCCTCTTGCCCCTTCTTTCCTCTGGCGCCTATCCACGATGCAGAGCGATAATCCAAGGGACAATCCCCCCTCCCTTTCTGGACACCCACAGAGTCTGTGTTTCCCTTCGTCCTTTGCCGGACAGTTCCTGAAATCTTCTTTTCTCTAGACCTCAGTTTACCAAATCAGTCCATGCAGAACCATATCCACGAACTTGCAAAATCCCTACCTGTTCCTCAACCCGCACCTCGAAAGCAGAACACTGCTTGTGATGCTTGCAGGTTGGCTGATTAGTGTATACTCTGTCCTGCCTTTCTTATCCGTTGTCAGATCCAGGAAGGTCAAGTGTAATAGGATTCCTGGCCAAGACAAGGTACCCCACATTTCATACGTCTCACAACCATCAGCTTACCATTTCTGGGCGTCATGTAGTGCCAGGTCAGTCCTTATCCCCGCCATGTTCAATATCCTGACCTGTGCAACAGCACTGCACGTCCAAGAATTATCCATGCACGTCCGTGCCACCTGAGTCACTATAACATATATAATTTTGACTTTCCACTCTCCTTGCAGGCATTTCGTGCAGCAAGCTACTAGCGAGAAGAAACGTATGACTGTCAACCGGCGAAGAAATCTCAGCTCTGCAAACTCCAGGTGGGTTCCTTGTCAGCAGCTATGAGTCCTGCTCCTTTCATCTTCCTGGATCGATGACCTTGTCGGTTCATTCTTACAGTGCACCGTACCCTGCTTCTATCAAACAGTATGCCTACTGACTCCAATCACTTAAACGGGCGCATCTCACATTCATTTAATCTTTAGATTATCCCCATCGTCTGAACAAGCATCTCTAACCTCCTTCCTGGCCAGTAGCTCTCAATCGCAGTCACTTTTCGTAAGATACGGTCTTCATCCGGGAATAACTGCCGATACTCCCACCTGCGAGGTCCTGAGATTCATCTTCGCACCCCCAGAGAACATCAAGTAGGTTCAGTGAATATCGATTCACTCCTTCACTCGTTTTCTATTTTTAACAGCGAACCGACGCCGTACACGTCGCCTACTCTCATTCAACCGCGGTATGAATTGTGGGGTGAATTGGCTCACAAGCTGGACGATGATAAATTCAGGTCTGAGTGAGTCTTGTTTCGCTGATCGTTGCGTTAGATGTCATTGAGTCAGCCTGCCTCGCTATCACTATACATCTCAATGACTTTCTTCCAATTCCTTCTCTTAATTAATGCTGATTAAGCCCTCGAATTCAATACTAATGATGATGACTCAGATTTGCTCTCGATCTCGTTGAAGTGTTCTTTCAAATTGTTCATACTCGGCTCCCCCTACTTAATCCCGCCCAGTTCCGAAGTCGACTTCAATTATACCCTACGAATTCTAATTCCACCAATAACGAGAAACCCTTACATCCTGCATTGGTTGTCACTGTTCTCGCCTGGGGGTCCAAGTTCTCTGAGCATCCATTACTATTGGCAGATAGGAGAAGACATGGTGGGCAGAGCCTTTTAGCAAAAGCGCTTATAGATCGTGCACGTGATCTTGCTGAAGCTCTCAAGGTTCATCGTGTGGCCTCTACAGAACATGTGGTCATTGGCCTTCTCATTGAGCCGCTTCAAAGTCGTCAGTATATCGTCTCGTATCTCTACAACATCCACTCATAATAATGGGCAGAAAATCCGGATGATCCGACCGGTATGCTCTTTTGTTAGACACCGATACAGTTTAGCCTCTTCATCTTACATCGTTTCTAGGATACCATGGATTCTGGCTTACAAGTGCGACACGGCATTTGCTAGAACTTGGCGTAAGTCCCATTCTTGACGGAATTTCATGTTCTTAGTCTCTATATGACATTAGATCAACCATAAAGCTGTCATGGGAAACATCCAGGATCCAGAAAGTCGCGGAACAATGATCTTTGCATGGTGGATGGCATGTATCTCTGACGCATACGCTTCTGCGTATTATCGCCGAAAGCCAGTCCTTGATGACTATGACTATGATATTGACTTCTACACTGTGGATCCGGTCAACCCTGACCTTGTCGACACCCATACTGCTATGCCTTCTCCTCGGGAGCAGTTAGAGGTGCGTCTTTATTTATATCTTATTTGATACAAGAAGCTCATGCCTTGATTTCAGTTTCTCGTAAGCTATCTGACTAGGGACATTGGACGTCCACTGATTATGCATCGCAGGGTTATTACCGGGCTGCGCACTCACTGGCACGCACCGCACGTCATATGTCAAAAAAACTGTGGCGTCCGGTAACAGAGTCGGATGGTATTCGATATGAGAGTGTTTGTGTTTTTGTACAAGAACTCTTATCCTGGAAGGAAGACTTTCTCAATTTAGTTGGAGTCCCAAGCAATTTCGAAGGAGAATGGGATTTCGTATCAGTAAGTCACTCTTGAGCAGTTTGGATTCATACTCAACTCACTTGCTTAGGCGGTTTCTTCATGCGCAAGCGACGCAACATATCACGTTATGTGGATCATTCTCTTCAATGCACTCGATGATTATGGTATCAAAGAGCTTAATGCAGCAATGACTCCGCCCAATCTCACTGAGGTTGAATCGATCAGACGTAAGGTTGTAGATGAAGCACTTCACGGAGCCTTACGTATAGCCGGCCTGGTAATGATCCTCCTCAAAAATCATGTAGAAAGACTGATCACTTGTTCGATAGGCTGGTGTTCTAACATCCAATGGGTATTTGGTAAATCTTCATCTTTACCATGTATGATATAGATTCTGACTTCTTTCAGCGGCTGGACCCTGCAGTCATGCACGTGAGCTGCATTCAGGCAGGCACATTGCTCGCGAGATTTGGTCGGCCCGAAGTTAAGAATTGTATCGCGGGACTGGAACAATATAGTTATTCGTATGAGGAAGCAGGAGATCAAGCTACGGAGATGCGTCGGGTCTATAACTCAACGCGTTCAGGGCAAAGTGAACTCGGCCATATGGCATCGGTCGCACAACGTCTAACAGCTACTCCACCTCCTCAGCATGGTAATCACTACGAAGACAAGACAAATGGTAGTTCACCTCATCACCACTCGCCGCACCACCATCACTCTCGCATTCATCACCCTCCCCCATGATATTAGTATTGCTTGCTTCTCTCAATCTTCCAAAACCTTACACGAGGTGTGAGTCTTTTCTGAAGAAACCATCCCCTTTTGTACATGCGGTACCTGGAAACTTTGATCTGATCGTTCATGTTGCTATCCAATTCCTGGCCAAATCACCTGGAAACAAATTTGATTGATTATTTGTCGCTGGTTGCTAGATTCACGACTACTATCCCCTTCATGGACAATTTGTTGGGCCTCTTCTCGCGACTCTGGTCTGACTGTCAACTCCCTGTCTAATCGACCCGCACAAAAGATGTATGACATTTCGACAATGCTCTGGCATGTATTTAATTCAGTTGCCTTCGTCCGCCTTGTTTGTGCTTCGCTTTTTTTTGTATATTGTTCGTCATTGCGGCATTACTGAAGGCTTCATGTATTGCATTACTTCAATTATGTACAATTGACATCATGATCTTTACACCTGTCAAAATGAAATATCATCTATCTCAATGAGAGGTCTGTCATTAATATATATGCCTACAATAATATACATTAAAATCACTTTGAACTCTCATGTGTGATCCTCTGAGTCTATTTAATCCTGACCTTGTTCTGAAATTATCCTGAAGCTTACGGAAATAAAGCCACTCAGGAAATTATTGCTTAATGATAGAGATATTGACCTGATTGCCATCAATCGTAAAAATGTTGACGCCGAGTTATCCTATGCGCTATGGCATAGTTGAAACCGTTTCAATGACAGGGCCGCGATGAAATACCCTCCACAAACTTAATTACGTCTCTCTCGTTCAGCAATTGGGTGTCATGGCTGATCATTGGGTAAGATCCATTCGACCGTCCAAAATCCCCGTCTGGATGTCTTCTAATGCGCGATTGAGAAATGCGGAAACATATTC
>Ga0154000_1000441_pt1 | contig 11474 bp, 16 predicted proteins | sample TSNC084MetaG_FD_104674 | JGI IMG/M metagenome (GOLD analysis project Ga0154000, IMG submission 104674) | Attine ant fungus gardens microbial communities from North Carolina, USA - TSNC084 MetaG | ecosystem: Host-associated > Fungi > Mycelium > Unclassified | place: USA: North Carolina, Lumber... | reverse complement strand
CATATGTCCCCTTTCCAATCAACTCGCCACGGACCCACTTAAACGTGGCTGTAAGCGTGTTAAAAAGTCATTCAAATCAAGGATATTACAACTTACTCCCACTAGATGATGCAGGGGTCGTCGAACTGACACTTGAAGACCTAGCCTGGTGCGTTGTTACCTCCTCCAACTTCCCTCCCCAAAACTTGGTGTTTCTCTTCCTCGAGTATATATCTGCAAAAGTTGAATCCGCTTTGGATGTCCTGTCTATCCTCCTCTTTGCATCCTCCGCTACATATCTGATAGACTTCTTACTACGTATCTTGGCACATTTCTCCCGCTCCTTATCCTTGTCATAATTACTGGCCGATGTGACAGCAGCCTGAGATGAAAAGGGGGGCTCGATTGACGTTGGAGACGCTCCACCAGAATTGGCCTCGATGACAGGTTTATCTAAATCATGGTTGCGGAAATAAAGTTCCAACTTCTCGTAAACAGCCTCAGGCGGAGGACGCATCGCCCAACCATCCTCATCATCAACAAACATATCTGACGTCTCTTGAGGCAGTTGATTATGTTCCTTCTCCCATGCTTTCTCCGTCTCTTTTGCTCGCCATTCGTTTTCGTTTTCGTTTTCCCTCCCTCCCTCCCTCTCCTTCATGATTTCCGATAAAATACCTCGCTTAGAATTTCCTGTTTCATCGATGAAGCTCGAGTTGTTATTCCTTTTGGAATTCGACGTTGCTGCTATAAGGGTAGCGGTGGACTCTTTAGATGGAGACGGTCTCGCGGTTGTCGGTGTCGCAATTTGTACCTTCAGCTTGGGTTTCTCCTCAGACTGCAGGGGCGATTGTGGTTTGACTATCCACGTCCCATTACCTCCATCGTCGGAAGATTCATCGTGGTGCAGATCAAGGGTCGGACTGGTTGATGCACTCCTTGGCGGTGAAGTTGTTCGAGAAGGGGGTTGCGATGCCGCTGTAGGTGTAACTGATATTGAAGTTGATCTACTGTCCAGAGCAGCCACGTTGCGAGTCGCCACAATTGTTCCCTCTTCAGTCGCAAGACCTGGTAGATATCTGTCCCGATCCTCTTGTTTCAGAGTATCATAAGAAGGTCGTCCAGGTACATATGAGGAAGGTGACATATCGTCGACAACTTTGAAATTACGTTCATCACCCTTGGGGCTCCGAGGAGCGGCGGGAGAATGAGGCGGCGTTGATTGTGTTGTCTCAAAACCGTCCACATTGCTCATATTGCGACCGGGTCTCGGCCTCGGGCCAGGAGGATGGGGCGATCGATTTGGAGAAGTAGCACGGGGTGATTTGACAGACTCATAGGGTTCAGGCAGCAATGTTGATCCATACGTTGGTGACTGTACCTGTCTTCCATTGTACTTTACAGGCGAGACGACATGGTCCTTCATAGCAGATGATGGTCTAGAATAAGGGTTTATACTCGTGCCAAAGTTCGTGCTTGTATTCGAGTACGGTATATTTTTCCGCACGTATGAAACCTGTGGTGACGTGCTGGTCTCAGGAACATTGTACTGAGTCACAGGAGGCCGTGTCTGGATAGGCAACCGAGAACTACTTTCATATGATTTGGGTGTACCAGAAAGACTGCTGGGTGAGAAAGTGAGATGTTCTCTTGGTCCTCGACTGACAGACAACGGATTGGGTTCCCGTCTGCGCTGGTTGAAATTAGTCTGAGGATTTCGGAGACTATCCATGCTCTTCGTGCTCACCCGAGTGAGTCTCGTAAATGTAGAACTGGGTTCTCCTTTCCATCGAACAGGAAAACTATCAGGTACCCGATTTCCTGGGCGCTGTGTAGAACGAGAGTCATTGGAATGTTGTGATGGCACTGGCGGTGGTTGCGTTCGAGGAGGAGGAGGAATGAGTGGGTGATAGGGCGAGGTTGCGTGCGGGCGGGAAGAAGTCTGATTGGTTGGTTTTCGGGTATTGGAAGGGGATTTTCGATTATTTGGACCAGAATCTCTCGACTGTATTGGCATTAACGTCGTTGACAAAGGGTCATATTCTTGGCCAGGTGTAGAGACATGCTGCCATTCATCACTCTCAATGGGAATTCTTTTCCGCTCTTGCAAATTAGGCTTCGTTTGTACCACTTGATTCAAAACATTTCTTGTTTGCTCGGAGTGAAGGGCAGATTGTGAGTTTGAAGTGGATGGTTGGTGAGTGATTAATTTCCGTCTTGCAGCCTCCTCGACCTGGTGCTCGGAAATGATGATGGCTTGTTCACGTTGAGTGGTAACATCCGACCCTGATCGGCCATGCTTATGGATGCCAGGAGGGGGAGGAGGTAGGAACGTGGAATCATCGTTGATGGGAAATTTAGGTCGTGAAAGGGGAGGTGGTGGTGGCGGGGTGAGTAAGACTTGCCCGAACAAGTTTATGAAAGTAGAGGAAGGAGGCTGGGGCGATGACGGATGGGGTGGGTGTAGCGGCAACTGAGAAGACTGAGGTGAAACGACAAAATTGTCGAGCCTTCGATGTTGAGGCGACAGGGGGAGAGGATTAGGACTGCTTATGAGATGCTGTTGTCGTAGAGTTGTGCGGTAAGATTCCTTCTCGTTATCAATATCAGCCTCGTATCCGGTCGCTGACTCATTAAGCTGCTCGCTTGCGTTGGAAGAGGTACTACCAGATCTGCGTTTCTGCCGGAGTGGCATTATGGGATTGGGAGTCACCGGAATAGAAGTTTGATGCGGGAGCGGCGGCAGGGGACAAGGGGGAGATTCGGATGGAGTTGCATGTTTGATAAAGAACTTGAGTGAACCTTTTGAGTCGCCATGACTGCGACAGATGGTGAAAAGATTTTCATCCGTCAGGGCTTTACCAAGATGATAGTCCTCGCCCTCGATCCGCCCGATCTCAGTCTGGAAGATTGAAAACTGAGCCCGCTCTTCCTCTGTATAGATGCGCAACTGCAGAGTGTGGTCAATCGACTGCAATCGGGAAAATGTAATCCACCCACCTGGGTGAAAATACGCTCTCTGATAGATGCCGGATCATGAGCATTACTGATGTCTACCGTGATAGATCTTGCCGAATCCGACGTGACGACGACGAAGACCTGGTCTCCGATAGGAATGAGAGAAATATTGCTTGATGGCGAAGTAGCAGGAGGATAGGACACTGTGGGAGACTTGGCGTGACATTTCAAAATCAATAAGAGGCGACGAAACTGATAAGAGAACATACAACATACATTTCTGACGGGCTGACGAGGCCGGGAACCAAAAGCTGGCTTGGCAGAAGGCAGATGTTTTCCTGTGCGGGGATTTGACGGCTGCGGAACATCTGGCATGCCGCGATCGACTGACGTCGATATCGCCATTTCCGGTAAGGTGTTGCTGCCAACTCCTGTGAGGTTGACCGGGGGTACTTGAAGGGCAGGCGTGGTTGGTGGTGGGGTAGATTCCTGGGCCGGTGAGCTGGCGGTGGAGGGGGATGAGAGTGGAGGATGTGAGACTGGCGAGTCGTTGGGAAAATTTGTAGTGAGTGATGGGGGATGGGGCAAGGACTGAGGACCCTTGAAAGAGTTGTGAGGGGCAGTATTTGAGGGCAGGGGGCGTCGTATATAGGGGACATGCCGTCCATCCTGGGCCCTTCGGACATCGTCGCTGCCGCCGTCGGAGTCTGAGTCTGGATTGGTGATGACGAGTATTCGGTTACGCTTGTGGCGATGGTCGTCGAACATGGCGGCGCAGAGGAGAGATAGCGGACTGTCGATACCAGGACAAGCTAGCTGCTGACTGAAAGTTGCCAGGAAACAGAACTAGCAACAATAAGGGAAAATGCTTTGCTTTGCTAAGCAGGATTCAGGTCTTAGCAAGGGCCATGAGGCACTTATCTATATTACAATTATAATTTAATTAACTATTTACCCTCTAGCGTCCCCTCCTGCACGTTGAGCTGGAAACACGTTGAGAGCATGCCTCCCACTCGGCGCCACACGCACCTTTGGAAATTCAGCTTTTTCCTCCAGCAACGAGTCGCCCCAGCAGAGTAATTTCAAAAGCTCCACTAATTTCGCCTCCTTTCCCTGGCTCAAGCTCTCCAATATTGCTGCATTCACCTCTCCTGCAGTCTTCAGTCGCTGCGCAGATGACAATAGGTCGCCAATCACCCCCGGTGGACTGGCAACCGTGTCAAATGCTAGCAACGCCATCGTCCGCTCAAGCTCAGCAAGAAACTCGGGATTCTCCTCCCCTCGAGGAGCCAGCTCGTCTTGTGCAAACCGCAATGCCTCACTTACCCTGCCATGCCGTATATACTCAATCAACTTTTGCTGTTGCAGGCAGAAATAGAGTGCCGGATTGGTATCAAGTATCTGTCAGACGAAATCTGATGTCAGTGCTCTGTGTATCCATAGTACCCAGTCTGGGCAAATCACGTTGGGGATCATGTTGAAGACTGAAGATTCGGTATTCTCATCAGCAACCACCAAAGGGGTTTATGAGTGGTGCATGAATGATTTAATCCTTTCCTCTTTCCCGTGTTGATGACTCACCTCCGGGTTAAGATCATTGACACGCGTTATTGCAGCTTCAACGTCACCACGCTGCAGAGCTTCGCGTATATCCATGCGGCTCTCAATGCTCTCAAAGTCCACTGGTGGCGACAACTTGGCTTCTTGACTAAACTCCTCTGCAGCCAACTTGTACCCCTCGATGACAAGATAGTCCATGATCAGCCGATTCATGTCCCTGATGGCCATCGTAGAATAGTCAGTACCGAACTTGTACCCAGACAAAAAAGGGATAAATCAGATAATACATGCAATTTTTAGCTCTTCAGAAAAGAGGTTACTTCTCAGAGAGATTCCCAATTCTAGGTCTCATCTCAGTGAAATCAAATAAAAGCTACCACTTACGCTTTCGCTACCTTCACCTCTCTGAGGCGCTTCTCCCATTCATCTTTCCTAATTGAAGGTTTTGAACTTGGTGGCTATGCAAAAGAACACACATGACCGATGACCACGGAGCGAAAAAGGAACGAGAACCAACCATAGAAGGACAAAAACACGGGTCCCACTCGGAATATAAACAACCATGCCTCTTTAGGGCAGGTGCTATGCAGTCAATGGTTCTTATTATGGAGAATGTCCACGCGTTCCAAGAACAATTTTAAATCGAAACCTCCAGAAAATATGTACCTGGAGGGCTCGACCTCGGTCATCTGCGTCCTAGCCCAATCACGAGTACAAATTGTGACTACAAGTGTTTAAAGCTTGCTTGTCCTTCGTCACTATGCTGAACGTTGATATAACATGCATAACATACTCGGTCTCCATTTGTGCTTCTGCTCTCCTGTTTCCCCTTCTCGTGAATTACTGTGTTTGAAATTAGTGTTGTGTTTCTTCAAGAGACCTGATCCTTTGCTTTCGCTCTTCCGTGATCCGAGCTATCGACTTTCAAGAACAACAAACATGATCAACACCCCCACCCAAAAAAGCTCATTTTGACAGCTCTGTTGGCGTTTGAAGCAACGACCTTAACTGCGACACCGTATTTACTTAGTCCTTCTTTTTCCTCTTCATCCTTGTCCTCTGCTTCCAATGAAAGGACATCAACCCCAAATACTAAATCTCATTGATCCGTCTAACACCTACACCGAAGACGGAATAGAAATAGGGAGAGTCAGATATATCAGCAAAGAATCGGAGGCGAAGAAGGAGAGGAGTGCTGAAGTTAATTTGTAAATTATATCTCATGATGATGGTGGGTGATCACTGGAAACGGTGATTCATCAGAATTGTTAACCAGGGTGACCAATAAAAAATCTACGCATGTGGGGAATTATATTCGGACGAATAGCTATTATGGCAGTGGCAATCAGAATGCCCCAAACATCGTCACCCTATAACTCTCCATCACTGACTTTTGGGTAGCCGACGCAAACTGTACAATCGGCTGCTCCCAAATCTCTAAATTTGACACAAGCTCGAATAGACACCTCTCGATACCATTCGACATAACCTATGGTTCTGGCCAAGCCTTGGCCAAGATGTAGTACAGATGGCAGGCTTCACAATTCCAAATCAAGTCTTCGTTACTTGTGATGCTGTTTCTCGAGAGTCACTATAAACACCTGTATCAAGATTGATGGAGTTGGCCTTTGATACAATTGCATCGTCGAGAGCGGTGCCGTTTTGGCAGACTTTGGTAAATGGAGGAGTGTGGAATAGCATTTGACTTGACAAAGTATAATAATGCATCCAATGCCTGGAAGGTCGTTCGATATGGGCGAGCGGTTCGTTTTCGACCATGATGCATTGCCATCACGATCGACTACTCGGATTCTGCCACTGAGTTGTACGTCTGAATATTCCCCGACAATTATCACTTATGTCCAAATGAGACGAAGGCGAATGTCTTGATGCTTTCTTTGAGCTATCTGGTGGTGGTTATCATCTTCGATACGTCAATTCTTGGTTCTAAGCTGTTCACTTCCTGAAAAAAATTGGTGGGCTGCATTCCATTTGAGAACGAGGAATGTCTACTCTGCCTTCCAATACCAACCTCCCTCTGTCGAATCTCGCAATGCTCGGGTACTTCAATGAATTCGAATGGCGCAAATAAGGTGATCCCATCACCTACATTGGTATTGACGGCTGTTACAGTATGAGTGAGTTCTACACCCTCGCCGACTTCAATCGATGTCTCTAGTGCTTGTACTCTGAGAGAACATTCGCGATTATGGGTGTATCAATTACTGCTGCGTTGATGAGAGTGCTTCTCAACTGATAGCCAAAGTAAGATGTAGCTGTGTCATTTAATCCATGCATAATACCTGGATGATCGAAGATTTGAGCGCTACATTAAGCTGCGGTGAGGCTCATGACGATTCTATAAAGCTGAATATCCCGCGGTTGGGAAGTGATCCTCTTCCCGTGTTGGGCAAAAAGCGTTGTGATGCTCATCATGCGTGACAACATGGTCCTCAGCCGCTACGCGTAATGCCGGGATGGCATTTGGCGAGATTCAAAATGTCCCCTATAAACAAAAAGAATGTGTAAGAATGATTTAATTGTAAAATAGTTCATACCATGGAGTTTGTGGAAGTCTCATCCAAAACATCCTGCAGTATCTCACGAACGGGCCGCTGGAACGGCTGATACGGAAGCAGGGGTTCAAAGCACTTTTGTTGGAAATAGCGAATCCCCTCTTTGCACAGGCGCAGAACTCTTCATGGGAGGGGCGGTACTTTTGTTTCTCTTGTGTTTCTCTGATTTCGGAATATAGGTCTTGCCGCCGTATCGTGCACCACCAACCTGAGTATACAGGTACGCCGGTGTCTTCTGAGAGGGTGTTGGTCGCTGACTCGGGTTGACCACTGTCTTCCTGGCAAACTCTGGATGAAGAAAAAAGGGTTTGATGCTAAGTGTGTCGTTTATCAAAAGCTTAAACTTACGAATAGACCTGGTCCAGGCCATTGCACAAGAGTTTGAAAGAGATTAAAGCGAATGAGAGGATAAAAAAAGGGGAAGTAATTTCTTTCTCATGGTTTCTATTGAGTTGGGAGTGGGAGTTGGATTTGATGTTCAAGCGAAACCGTCAAGCTGGACATTTTACCTGATGCATGACGCCATATCTCTCGCCTGTATTATTGATCAATCAATTCGACCAGCTTACAAAGTCGCAAGGCAAGTATATATAATTTATGATCACGATGATGATATCACTGGGAGCTTCTTAGTCAATCGTTAGCTTGCCCAGCGCTGTTTCGTCTAATGATTGATTATTACATTTGTTCTGGTAGTTTATGACTTACCTGATACTGGGCATCTAGATCCTTCTCAGCAGAATGAAGATGTTTAAGGGTACTTTGATGGACAAAGGCCTGATGTTGGGACTGAACATTCAAAACTCATAGACATGAAAACCAAGCGGTGTTTTATACTTTGGACACAATACCACCAGACTTGATCATATTGAAAAAATCGTCTTTTCCTACTGCCTCTGTATCAAAAGGTTTTCAGCTTACAAGGACACAAGGGACTATGGCTGACATACGTTCTTTATCCCTCCCGATTATATTATCTTTATTCTTTCCTTTTAGCTTCCCTCTCTTTTCAAAGGATGGGGCAGCTAACGTAGGTTTTCCCGAACCACGGCCTGCTTTTGCTTCCTCTTCTGCTGCTGCTGCAGCTGTATGCGTCTGCTGAACAGCATTGAACAATTTCACGACTAAGAAAATTGTGAGCAAAGTACGCCAACTGAGAGCAACGAAGGTACACACCACCACGCTGAGCAACCTTCCTCAAACCTCGTTCACTCTCAGCTCCCCAACCGCCTATTACGTCTCGTATCCGGCCTTTGTCTTCCTCCTCCTTTTTCTTCACTTGTAACGCCTTTTTCGCTCGTTTCTCTAGCTTTTCATGACCATGCCTTTGCGCGATTGAGGGTTGTAGTGATAGTGGCAATGTAGTTGGTGCATCAGTATTCAGGAGGGACTGGAGTGTGGCACCGAAATTTGAGGGAGCTGTTGCCCTGATTTTGCGTTTGGATGTGTTCTTTGATTTTGTCCTTTTGAAATCATCAATGGCTTCATCGGTGTCTGGTTCGGATGGCGAGCGTTCTGAGGTATTGTGATGGTCGGAAAGGACGCTGTCGTCGTCATTGTCAAGGTGGTGCTTTGGAGACATGGTAGGAGGACCGAATAAGGCAGTTGAAGTGTGTATCACGTTTCTTCTCAGCTGCACCACTGGATTGCTTTGGCTCTCGTCCCACCCATGACAGTCATCGAGCCTCTGGATCCCGTCTCAATAGATATCCTTTCCCAGCCAGACCTTCATCCTCTTTATCCAACTCCTGTGCAGATCTCAGACCTCCTGACCAGCCTCTCCTCTGCGGACAAGTCTGAGCTCATTGCTCACTGTGCTTCACGTGCATCTACGTTTGGAGATCTCCCACTGTTACTACATCTCATAACAGAACCCCATGCACGCGCACATCTAGATCTAGGGACTCGTGATGAGGATGGACTGGGACTAATCAGTCTCGCTATTCATGGCTTTGGCGGAGATAACGACAGGGATGTCGAGAGAGAGGAGTGTGTCAGGCTGTTGGTCACTCATGGAGCCGATATGCAGCCTGATAATGGTATGTTAACCTTCCAGCTTGTCCGTACCTCCTGTTCATCATAAGAATGGCAGCCGGATGGACCCCTCTGCACCATGCGGCATTACTTTCTCCACCAACATTGATTTCATATTTAATGACTCACGGCTGTTCTCCATTTGCGCTGACGAAACGAAATTTGACACCACTGGATCTTGTCACGGCTCATTCAACAGTACCCGGTCGGGAGGATGTTGCATTTCTGCTCGAGGAGGCGATGAGGAGCGAAGGTTGGGAAGGAAGTAGAATGAATCGAAAGCGAAGGCTGGTCGAACAGCAACAAAAACTTATAGGGAGGCAGAAGAAATTGCGTGCGCAAGTTACACAGATTCTTGGTGTTCACTCCGGTTGGTGGGGACCAGAATCAGAAACCCCTGGATCTGATTCTGACACTTCTGACGATGAATGTGATGACCCCAACAAGGACAGTATATATGTAGGTGTTCTATCTCGTCATGAATTAATGACCATCTGATTTTCAATACTCAGACCCCACCATTAGACTATTCCTCCATGCTTGTTTTTTCTCCGACTACTCTACCACAAATGCTTGAAACACTCGTCACAGACTATCTTCCTTCGCTACGAGATGCAGCCCCGGCTAACTCACTATACATGTTAACCCGTTTCGCTTGTTTAGCTTGCGACCACACATGGCTAGAGGGTTTGGTCATTTCTGCTACTGACGTAATTGAAGAAACCTTCTTCGTGAGGACCTGATTCCTGCCCATTAAACCTTCTTTCATTGATCAGCTTCTCAGAATCGTGCAGCAGACCTGACTTCACTCGTTTTCTGGCTATACAACACAACCCTATGGCTACACTTCATTCAGTGCGATACTGCCATCAATAGAACCTGTCAATTGATGGGTTCTTTTGAGCTCATTGAGGAGGTCATTAATTCTGTATTCGGTATGTCTCTTCCAACAGCCAGAGTAGCTGGGCCTACGAGTTTCTACAGTGTTCATCATCAGATTTGCTGAACGACGGATCGATCAGCTCCTTAGCAGTACAATCCTCGACTATGCACCTTCCTCTCTCGATTCAGTCCAGTTCGAATCTGAATGGTCCTTCCTCCGTTCTTTCACTGGTCGCAAAACCATCACCACCGCTCCTCCACCACCCACCTCGCACTCAGGCTCAAATGCGAGCGTACGCTCACCGACAAGCCCTACAATTTCTCAAAGCCAATCTTCTCGGAAGTTCTCGTCTTTAAAACCGACCTTTGCATCATCTAAGAGACAACAAGGTGTGCAGTTGAATACCCTATTTTCAAACGGTGTTTCAAGTGCGCAGGCTCCTTCCCCTGCGGATTTGACGTCGTTCTTGACCGCTCTTCATTCGTTCCTGGTCATGAGTGATATAAACCCGGCGCTGATTACGCAGCTGTGGTCGCAAGTATTCTATTGGACTGGCTGTGCGTAATTTCGCCATTGTTGAGTTTCTGGACGTAGTGATGCTAAGATTCTAGGTAGGCGAGACATTTAACAGGTTAATCACTCGTAAGAAATTGCTATGTCGGTCGAGAGCTGTGCAGATTAGTCTGAATTTGTCGGAACTGGAGGAGTGGATCGTGCAGGTCGGATTACCGAAAGGAATTCAAAGTCATCTTATACCCGTTAGAGATTTATTAAATTGGCTGCAGGTGCGTGAGTTTATCAACCTTGTTCTGCTTTGCGTGTTTCACGAGTATGGAATCAGTGTTTGTCGTCGATCACTAAATTTCCTGATCTCGTGGGTACGATTCAGTCCATGAGAGGGATCAATCCTCTTCAGGTGAAATGAACGTTTGTGGTCTCCTTTTCGTACTCATTCGTGTTTATCAAGATGCGGCGAGCCGTCCGTGATTACAAGTATGAAGTTAATGAAGGTCACATGACAGAAGAATGTATGCAATACCTTACACAGCTACAAAAGGATTGGGAGAGGCATCGTGTAAAAATCGGAGTAGAAGCGATGCGCAAAGAGGTAGATGACCAGTGGACTCCCTCTCCATCTAATTTTGTGGATTAAATAATGAATCCCATAGATCATCGAGCGCGAGCGTGACATGGAGAGCGTTTCCTCCTCCCAGAATGATCAGTCTCTCTCTTCATCAGTCTCTTCGACTAGTCCATCCGAAACGCAGAACCCGTATCGAAGTATCGACATTCTCTTTGACAAATTGAAAGACAAATCCTTGTGGGAGCCAATAAAGCCGCCACAGCCCCTAGGCGAGCTTCTTGACTCACGATATATGATCCCACTGCTCTTTCCGACGGACCCCAGGATGTTGGGTGCATTTTCAAAGCACCTCAGTTTGACACAGATTGTGGATGTGAATGGATCCAAGACGCAATCTGAT
>Ga0154000_1000440_pt1 | contig 11475 bp, 8 predicted proteins | sample TSNC084MetaG_FD_104674 | JGI IMG/M metagenome (GOLD analysis project Ga0154000, IMG submission 104674) | Attine ant fungus gardens microbial communities from North Carolina, USA - TSNC084 MetaG | ecosystem: Host-associated > Fungi > Mycelium > Unclassified | place: USA: North Carolina, Lumber... | reverse complement strand
AGAATGTGCCGGAGGATAAGCAACGGGAATTTTTGCGGGCAATGGACGGACAACTTGACAAACTGGATTTTCTCATGCAAGCCATGATTAAAATGTCACGACTTGAAACGGGTGTTATCACATTGGAAAAAAAGGATTATTCCGTCTATGAAACGCTTGCGGCGGCTTTGGGCGGTATCTTGCTTTCCGCCGAAAACAAGCATATTCATGTAAGCGTAGATTGCCCGGAGGATTTAACCGTATCCCATGACCACAAATGGACAACAGAAGCATTATTTAACGTCCTTGACAACGCTGTGAAATATACGGCAAGCGGCGGCACAATCCATGTAACTGCCGCCCGTTGGGAAATGTATACGAAAATTGATATAGCGGACACGGGCAAGGGCATTTCAGAAAGCCATCAAGGGTCAATCTTCAAACGCTTTTACCGGGAGGAAGAAGTCCACGATGTAGAGGGTATTGGCATAGGCTTGTATCTTGCCCGTGAAATTATCACCATGCAGGGCGGCTATATTAAAGTAACTTCGGAAGCGGAAAAAGGCTCGACCTTTTCTATTTTTCTTCCAAACAGATAACATAATTTTGAAATATCACAGGATTGTGAGATTTGATGTTGATTTAGGGTGAATTTTTTTGTCTGTTGTGACATTTCTGCGAGATTTGCCCTTTACAATAAAGCCATCATTACTGAAAGGATGGTATTTATCCATGAGCATTTTGCAAACAACAGACTTGAAAAAACACTACGGTATGGAGCCAAACAAGACAAAGGCATTGGATGGCGTGACGCTTTCCATTGAAAAGGGGGAGTTTGTCGCCATTGTAGGTACGTCCGGCAGTGGCAAGACTACCCTGCTTAATATGATAGGCGGGCTTGACATCCCCACATCCGGCAGCGTTAAGGTGCGGGATAAGGAGCTTTCCAAAATGGGCGATGAACAGCTTACTATCTTTCGCCGCCGTAATATCGGCTTTGTGTTTCAAAATTACAACCTTGTACCTATTTTGAATGTCTATGAAAACATCGTCCTGCCCGTGGAGCTTGACGGCGATGCGGTGGACAAAAAATATATGAATGAAATTGTGCGTATGCTGGCGTTGGAAGATAAGCTGAACAATATGCCGAATCATCTTTCGGGCGGTCAACAACAGCGCATCGCCATTGCCCGCGCCTTGATCAGCAAACCGGCTATTGTGTTGGCCGATGAGCCAACGGGCAACCTCGACAGCAAAACAAGCGCGGACGTTTTAGGGCTTCTCAATCGCACAAGCAAAGAGTTCAGTCAAACGCTTGTAATGATTACCCACAATACCGAGATAGCCCAACTTGCCGACCGCATTGTCCGCATTGAGGACGGCAGGATTGCAGGAGGGCAATAGATTATGAGCGATATTTTATTTGGTAACAATAATAGGGCGATAGCTAAAAAGTTAGCAGGCCGCAGCTTTAAGAAAAATAAATTAAGAAATCTCATAACGATAGCCGCCATTATACTGACCGCTACTTTGTTTACCTCCATAGCTACCATTGGTCTTGGAGCTATGGAGTCCATCACCTTAACCATGCAAATACAAAAAGGCACGAAAGCGGACGCTGATTTACGTTATATGACGCGGGAACAGTTTGAGGCTCTAAAATCAAGCGATATGGTACAGGCGGCGGGGCTGCGTATGCCGATAGGCTTTTTAAGCAATACGGCAAGTCATAACGTGGAACTGAATTACATGGACGCGATAGAGCAGGATTTAATGTTTTCCACCCCTGAACACGGAGCCGCGCCTAAAGCGGCCAATGAAATTGCTACTACCGATTTGGCGTTATCAGACCTCGGCATTGAACCTGAAGTTGGTGCAATCGTACCTGTCACATTTCATTTGAGAGGACAGGACTATCACTTTGATATGGTGCTTTCCGGTTGGTGGGAAGCGCAAAATCCACAATATAGCATTATGCTTGTATCGGAAGCGTTCATAGAGGAAAACGCTGAAATATTTCCTCATACCTATCACGAGGATAGAGAACTGGCAGGAACATATTTCTCCGATGTCGTAATGCGGAATACCAGCCATATTGATGAACAATTGGACGCATTTGTTTTGTCTGTCGGCGGCGAACCGAATGACTATACCGCCGATAATTACGTTGCGGCGGTGGTAAATCAGGTAGCTAACCCAAATACCGACTACACATTGTTGGCTGCGATTGCGATTTTTGTGGTGCTTTTTGTTTTTGCTGGGTACTTGTTGATATACAATATTTTTGATATATCTGTTACACAGGACATTCGGCATTATGGGCTTCTGCGGACGATTGGAACGTCCGACAGACAAATTAAACGGATAGTAAGGCTGCAAGCGGTTTGGCTCTCCATTACAGGCATCCCCATTGGCCTAATTTTAGGTTTCTTAATTGGTAACTTCTCTTTGCCAACTGCACTTAGTTTCATGGAAGCGGAATATAGAAATATAACCGTTCATGTATCCGTAAACCCGTTGATTTTCATAATAGCGGCGGTTTTCACCGCATTTACGGTTGCAATCAGTATTCGCAAGCCCGCAAGAACAGCGGCGCGTATTTCCTCTGTTGAAGCGTCCCGGTATACCGGAAGCAATGCGCCGGGTAAACGGACGAAAAAGAGCGGTTCCGGCGCAAAGATTTCAAAAATGGCCTTTGCCAATCTCGGCAGAAATAGACAGAGAACAACTTTTATCGTAACTTCGCTTGTATTGTGCGTTATTCTGTTAAATTGTGTTGGCATTGCGGCGCAGAGCGTTGACGCGGACAAATATGTGGCTCGGATGATTAACGCGGATTATGTGATAGCCAATTCCACTTCCTTTCTCAATACAAAAGGGTACACGCGAAACAGCGATACTTTGAATATGGATACGATACGGGAGATTGCGGCGCAGCCCGGTGTTAGCAACGGGCGTATCCTTTATAAGAACACGATTGACAATCGAAATGTGAGCTTTGATATTGGGGCTGAACTCGGTGAAATCTATGAATACACCGATGATAGCGGTGTAACCGTGTATCAGCAGGAAATAGTCGGGAAAGGTGTTTATCCCCGGATTGCGGACGATGGTCTTTTTCTTTGCAATGTGTACGGTATGTCCGCTTCGCACCTCTCACAGCTTGAAATCACAGAGGGCGAAAGCGACCCCGCCGCATTAAAGCGGTTGATGGAAGAAGGCAATTCCGTGATACTCGGATTGACGAAGCGGCAAGATGGCACGATTCAAACATACAATGATTTATGTGAGATTGGACAAACAATTACCGCCCATGTGGACGGTTCGCCTGTAAAAACCTATACTGTCGTTGCAAAAGCAATCGTTAACTACTGTGATTATGAATTGCCGCTGACTACTACCGGATTGGCCCGCGTAGGCGGCGGGGATGCGCCACTTTTCTATTTTGAGGAAGCCGCCTATTTATCGCTTTATAACAGCCCCGCCATACTGAATTATTCATTTGATGTTGAGGATGGGTATAAAGGGCAGCTTGAACAATATCTGAACAATTATAAAGATACAGTGGATACATCCCTTGAATATACTTCCTCCGAAATGTTCCGCGAGAGCGCGGAACATATGCAAAACATGATTTATTTAGTGGGCGGGATTATAGGCGTTATTCTTGGCCTTACTGGTGTAATCAATCTGATAAATATGGTTATTACCAGTATACTCACAAGGCGTTATGAGTTTGCCGCTATGCAGAGCATTGGAATGACAAGCAGGCAATTACGTAGAATGATGATGTTTGAAAGCTCCTATTATGCCTTATTTGCGGGGCTGATTGGATGCGCCATGTCGCTTGTATTCGGAATAACCTTAGTCAAGATAATCTGTGACAGCATTTGGTTTTTGACCTTTAATGCCACCCTGACACCGGCTATTCTCTTAGCGTTAATGCTACTTGTGATTGCTTTTTGCGTGCCGGTATTTGCTTTGCGGGTGTTTAACAAGGGCAGCGTGGTAGAACGTCTGCGAACAACAGAATAACGCTTGTAATGGTATGGCCGCTTCTTCGGAGGCGGCCTTTTTTTGAAATGTCACAGGATTGCGACATTTGAGCCTGTTTTTATGTCAAATTCATGTTCTGTCGTGAGGTTTCCGCGACATTTCTTTTTTACAATATAATCATACAAATTATTACTGCCATGCGGTTAATAAAAAAAGCCGTTAATTGGCAGTCGGATTTTCGCGGTCAAAAGTGAAAAACGCCAAACGATGGTTTACGAAAAGCCGCCATTTCAATTTATGGGACAAGCCCGCCCATGAATTAGGCATATCCAGTTAACGTCTTGGGCTATGAAATCGCGGTATCGGACGAGCTGATCGCCGAAGCCTTGAACGCATTACTGGCAGACCGGCGCGACATTATCCTGCTGTCCTACTTCCTTGACATGAACGACAGGGAGATCGCCCAACGCCTGAACCTTGTGCAGCGTACCGTCAACTATCGCCGGACAAGCGCCTTGCAGGAGCTAAAAAAATACATGGAGGGAAATGCAAATGAATAAAGCGATGAACAGCAAAACCGGCAATACCCACCTGCTGACCTTTCCTGTGATTGTCGCGGCGACAAGCGGCCATGTGGACGCAATCAACACAGTCCTGAAGCATTACGAGGGCTACATAATCGCCTTGTCAGCAAGGCCGCTGTATGACGATTATGGCAACGTCCACTTGTTTTTGAACGAAGAATTGCGTTGGACGCTGGAAACCAAGCTGATTACCAAAATCCTGACCTTTGACGTAGCATAACCCCTTTAGCCTGTGCGGGAGCGTGTACCCCTTTCCACGCTCCCGCATTTTTTTATTAGCATAATTTCTTTACGGCAGTTATGGTACTTTTAAATTCATACTTACATTATTGTCCTAATTTAATGGAATTGACATTATTAATCTCGTTATATATAATAGCGTATAGGGGTATATGGTATACTGCCAAACATAGAGGAGGCCATAGCTATGAAACAATGTATGGACGTTGACGCTGTAACCAACCGGCTCAAACGAATTGAGGGGCAGGTTCGCGGGATTATCAAGATGATTGAAGATGATAAATCCTGCGAGGATATTCTTATTCAAATAGGTTCTGCCAAAGCTGCTTTGCATAAAACAGGGCAGGTCGTGTTAGAGGGACATTTACACCATTGCGTGCTTGACGGTATTCGTGAGGGCAAAGAGGATGAAACAATAAAAAAATTATCTTCCGCGATAGAGCAGTTCTCACGCATTGTTTAGGGGGTTACATTGTGATTAAAAAAGCAGCTGATTTTTTAATGGGTATTCCTATGACGATTGTGGGCGGTGTCTTTTTAGTGGCAAGCCTTGTACTTATGCTGATGGACATAACCGTATCGTTTGATCCTGCTTGGGTATCGGTTGCAGTCTGTGGATTACCGCTTTTATATTTTGCCATATCAAGGATTATTTTCAATAAAGGGATAAGCAAAATATCGTCTGCGTTGCTCATTTCCATTGCTATGATTGCCGCAATTCTCATTGGTGATTTATTCGCTGCTGGTGAGGTTGCTTTCATCATGGCAATCGGCGCAATACTGGAAGATAAGACGGTTGAACGAGCAAAAAAGGGATTAAAGAAACTCATTAACCTTGCCCCGCAGCAAGGCCGGAGAATTTCGACAGACGGTAAGGAGGAAATGATTAAAGCGGAGGAAATTAGGAAGAACGATATACTCCGTATACTTCCCGGCGAAACAATCCCGGTAGACGGCGAAATTATAAGCGGCAATACATCAATCGACCAATCCGTTATTACGGGTGAGTCTTTGCCGGTGGATAAGGAGATCGGGGGCAGCGTTTTTTGCGGCACAATCAACCGCTTTGGCTCCATTGATATTAGGGCAACAAAAGTTGGCGAGGACAGCTCCCTGCAAAAGCTGATCCGCATGGTGCAGGAGGCCGAAAACAACAAAGCTCCCATGCAGCGTATTGTAGATAAATGGGCTTCATGGCTTGTGCCTGTCGCCTTGCTCATTGCGGTTATCACTTATTTTGCTGCAAATGATATTGTCCGGGCGGTAACGGTTTTGGTTGTTTTCTGCCCTTGCGCTTTGGTATTGGCAACACCAACGGCAATTATGGCGGCCATTGGGCAAGCTACAAAGCATGGCGTTATTATAAAATCGGGTGACGCATTAGAGCGTATGGGGAAAGTTGATTGTATTGCCTTTGATAAGACAGGAACGCTGACACATGGAAACTTGGTTGTAAGTGATGTAATATCCTTAGACCCTACATTTTCCGAAAATGAAATGCTCTGCTTAACCGCTTCGGTGGAAACTCTTTCCGAGCATCCACTGGCAAAGGCCATCGTTACACATGCAAAAGAAAAAGATACGGCCATGCTGACCGTAGGTGATTTTACCATGATACCCGGCAAGGGAGTTAGCGCGAATGTTCAAGGTGATACAATCCTTTGCGGGAATATGAAATGGCTTGAAGAAAGTGGTGTGAGGTTTGACAAACCTGTTTCCGAACCATTGAAACAGCTTCGGGAACAGGGCAAGGCTGTTATTATAACGGCAAAAGCGGACAAATGTATCGGTGTGATTGCTTTGTCCGATACCTTGCGGGAAAATGCGAAAAGTATGATACAGGAGCTTGAACAGACGCATACGGAGGCCGTACTTTTGACCGGCGACCATGCCCAAACTGCTAACTACTTCGCGGAGCAAGTTGGTATATCCTCCGTACATTCTGAACTACTACCGGCACAGAAAGTAGAAGAAATCCAAAAATTACAGCAGAATGGTAAAAACATCTGTATGATTGGCGATGGAGTAAACGATGCGCCCGCCCTAAAGACCGCAAATGTAGGCGTTGCTATGGGGAGTATGGGAAGCGACATAGCCGTGGAAGCCGCCGACATAGCATTAATGGGCGATGATATTAGTAAAATCCCCTATCTGAAAAGGCTGTCCAACGCCACAATTAAAACAATCAAATTCAGCATTACTTTATCAATGACAATCAATTTTGTCGCTATCATCCTGTCTGTAACGGGGGTATTGAATCCCACGACCGGCGCATTGGTGCATAATGCGGGTTCTGTATTGGTAGTCTTAATTGCCGCGCTTTTATATGACAGAAAATTCATTTAATATGCAGAGCAAAAGAATAAGCGCCGTAGACCGAATAAGGTTTACGGCGCTTATTTTTTTACTCTCCCAATATCGAAGTAACGCTGGGAAATATCAAGGCGAACAGGTATTGCTCCATTTGCTCCGGCGAATATTTTTCGCCGGACTTCATCCACCACCGCAATAACTCTATCATAGTGCTTGTTACATAATTTGTAAGAATATCCATCGGAACTTTAGGGTTTTTGCCTTTTGGTAAATGTACCAATAGGTATGGCTCTATTTTTTTGCTCCAGTAGCTTTTGAATTTATCAAATAGCAGATCGCCGCTATCTGACATCAGGATGCCGTTTATCAAACGGCTGTTTTCCTGTATATGTGCAAATATTTCCGCTACGGGTATCAGACGGCTTTCGTGTTCCGGCGGTACTTGCTCGGTTAGGTGATCGCTGAACGATTCAAAAATGGTTTCAATGCAACTACTTAGTAACGTGTCTTTGTCGGTAAAATGCTGATAGAAAGTAGTACGGCCAACATTTGCCCGATCAATGATTTCCTGTATGGTAATGTTGGCGTATTTTTTTTCGCGCAACAAGTCGCTTAACGCTTGATATATCGCCGTCCTTGTCTTTTCAATCCTGCGGTCAGGCTTATCCATTTTTACACCTCATTTCGGTACAATTTGAGTGTTTTTGTTCGGTTCGGAATTTTTCACCGATACTGTCTCTTGTATTGCCCAAAAAGCTAACGTAGAATATAAAAGAACACTTTATTCACTTGCAAATACATTATACATAAACCTTATGGATTTTTCAAGGTAATGTATGCTAAAAAATTAGAGGAGCAAACAGAAATGAAAAATAACAACGGCCATAAGAATATGCACAAGGTAATAATGAAGCATGTGTTAATCCTCATTGGGATAGCGGCAATCATAGGCCTGTTTTTCCTGATTAAGAATTTCATCTAAGAAAGGGCGAAAGCGTATGGCAAAGCTATTCAAATTTATGAAACAATCGACCCATGCCGTGGTTATAATCGTGGTGCTGCTTGCTTTTCAGGCCATATGTGATTTAACCTTGGTGTCCTATCTTTCCGACATTATCAATTTGGGTATCAAGAAAGACAATATGGATTTCATCCTGCAAACAGGCGGGAAAATGATTGGCGTGGCCTTTATATCCATGTGCATTGCTATTGTGGTATGCTACTTTGCAGCTAACGTGGCTGCAAAGATTGGGCGCGACCTTAAAAGTAAAATATTCAAAAAAGTCGTGTCCTTTTCCAACATGGAATTAGATAAATTCTCCACCGCATCCCTCATTACAAGAAGCACAAACGATGTTCAGCAGGTGCAGCTTTTAATCGTATTGCTGCTTAGAACGGTAGTATACGCGCCCATTTTGGGGATTGGCGGGATTATCAAGATACTAAACACCAGTGTTTCTATGGCATGGATTGTGGCGGCTACGGTTGTTGTCGCAATAACAGTTTTGATTACACTCTTTGGGGTCGTATTCCCAAAATTCAACCTCATGCAGAGGTTGGTTGACAAGCTGAATTTAGTGACAAGGGAAATACTGACCGGGCTTCCCGTAATCCGGGCGTTCAGTCGGGCAAAGCACGAAGAAAAACGCTTTGATGATGTCAATAAAGATTTGACAAAAACAAACCTTTTCGTCAACAGGGTAATGATCTGCATGACGCCGCTCTTGACGCTGATTTTGAATTTGACTTTAACAGTCCTTGCGTGGCGGGGCGCTTATGTCATTGACGGAGGGCAGATGTTACTTGGAAACCTCATGGTCTATATGCAGTATACCATGTTGATCGTTATGCAATTTATATCCGTTTCATCCATCGCCACCATACTACCGAGGGCCTCCGTATCCGCCGTTCGTATTGATGAAATACTGAATACGGAAGTCGCGGTGAAAGACCCCTCAATGGAAAAATCCTTTGATATGTCCAAAAAGGGCGTAGTGGAATTTAACCATGTTTCTTTTCGGTATCCGGGGGCCGAGGAAGATGTGATACATGACATTTCCTTTACCGCGAGGCCGGGGCAGACAACCGCGATTGTCGGCAGTACGGGAAGTGGCAAATCCACAATCGTCAATCTTATTCCCCGTTTCTATGATGTGACGGAGGGGCATATTTTTGTGGACGGTGTGGATGTTCGGGACGTTTCGCAGCATGACCTGCGGGGAAAGTTAGGCTATGTCCCGCAAAAAGGCGTCTTGTTTTCCGGGAATATCGCGTCAAATATTTTGTACGGAAATTCGGGCAGCTCTCCTGAACAGATGGAAAAGGCGGCTGAAATCGCACAGGCCAGGTCATTTGTTGAGGAAAAGCCCAAACGGTATGAAAGCCGTATTGCGCAAGGTGGCTCCAACGTGTCGGGCGGCCAGAAGCAAAGGCTTTCCATAGCGAGAGCGATTGCCAAAGGCCCCGAGATATACATTTTTGACGATAGCTTTTCCGCGCTGGACTATAAAACGGACGTCAATCTCCGCAAAGCGTTAAAAGATGGAACTACAGACAGCACCGTGATTATCGTGGCGCAAAGGATCAGCACCATTCTCCACGCCGAGCAGATTATTGTACTGGATAACGGGAGAATCGCGGGAATTGGCACACACCGGGAGCTTTTGAAAAGCAGCGAGGTTTACCGGCAGATCGCCGCAGCGCAGTTATCGGAGGAGGAATTGAACTATGCGTAATGATAAGAAGCCGCAAAAGGACGGTGCGCTATCCCGTTTCATAGCGTACATGAGGAAAATGCACGGCATGGAAGATGATACGGCGGTACAGCCCACACCCCATGCTCCCCCGGCAGATGATGATGGTTCGGAGGCTGACAGCGATACTATATCAAAGGCGAATACTATAAGCGGCAATCTTGCCTTAGAAGATACGGGAGAAAAGGCTCAGGACTTCAAGGGAACGATGAAAACGCTATTTCGGTATCTTGGAGCTTATAAATTCCGGCTGATAGCCGTTACGGTATTCGCGGTATTAAGTACGGCTTTTGCCATCGTGGGGCCGCGTGTCCTTGGGTTTATAGCAACGGAAATATTAAATGGAATGACGAGCAAGGCTTCCGGCGGCAACGGTATCAATTTCGTGGCAATCGGGAAAATGGCAACCTTGCTGTTGGCGCTTTATCCCATCAGCGCATTGTTTTCATTCGCTATGGGTACGGTTATGACGGGCATTTCACAGGGCTTGACCTACAAGCTCCGCAAAGAGGTATCGGAAAAAATAGGCCGTATCCCCATGAAATATTTTGAGACGAGGACATACGGGGAAATATTGTCCAGAGTTACCAACGACATTGACACCATGAGCCAAAGCCTCAATCAGTGTATCACGCAGGTTATCACCTCCGCTGCAATGCTGATCGGCATTATTGCTATGATGTTGTCCATCAGCCCGATTATGACGCTGGTCGCGTTTGCGATTTTGCCCGTGTCCATGTTCGTAATGACAACGGTGGTAAAGAAATCCCAAAAGTATTTTCAGGAGCAGCAGGAATATTTGGCCCGTGTAAACGGCCAGGTGGAGGAAGTTTACGCCGGACACAGCATTGTACGGGCATATAACAAGGAAGCGGACACCATCCAGACCTTTGAGGAAATGAATAACGTCCTCTACAATTCCGCAAAGAAATCACAGTTTCTGTCCGGCATGGTTGTTCCCGTCATGTCCCTGTTAAGCAACATAATCTTAGTTGCCGAGGCCATATTGGGCGGGTACTTTGTGATACAAAAGGCGATTGTTGTCGGTGACGTACAAGCGTTTCTGCAATATGTGAGGTTCTTTACCGACCCGATCCATCAAGTCGCACAGGTGGTGAATCTCCTGCAATCCACTTCGGCGGCTTCTGAGAGAGTATTTAACTTTCTTGATGAACAGGAAGAAGAACAGTTTGCCAAAAATCCCGTGTCATTAAAAGGCTTGATAGGGAATGTCGCCTTTGACCATGTGCGTTTCGGCTACAACGAGGATAAAATTATCATCCGTGATTTTAACGCCAAAGTGAACGAGGGACAGAAAATCGCCATCGTAGGCCATACCGGGGCGGGTAAAACGACAATGGTAAAGCTGCTTATGCGATTTTATGACGTAAACGGCGGCTCAATTTTAGTTGATGGTCACGATATACGGGATTTTAACAGGAGTGAGCTGCGTCAAGTTTTCGGCATGGTGCTTCAAGATACATGGTTGTTTAACGGCAGCATTCGGGAAAATATCCGCTATGGGAAGCTGGACGCAACCGATGAGGAAATTATAACAGCAGCCAAAGCCGCCAATGTTCATCATTTCGTACAGACCTTGCCGGACGGTT
>Ga0154000_1000439_pt1 | contig 11530 bp, 13 predicted proteins | sample TSNC084MetaG_FD_104674 | JGI IMG/M metagenome (GOLD analysis project Ga0154000, IMG submission 104674) | Attine ant fungus gardens microbial communities from North Carolina, USA - TSNC084 MetaG | ecosystem: Host-associated > Fungi > Mycelium > Unclassified | place: USA: North Carolina, Lumber... | reverse complement strand
TCATTATTCATTTGAATCGCCCTCCTTCAGCTCCACCTTCATATATCGACCGCTTTTGATTCTGGCGTCCTCCGGCTTTACGGCGTCTTCCGGTATAATCCAGGCGCCGGCGATCAACTGCGCTCCTTCCACGCGGCCGGCCTTGCACAAAATAGCAACTCTGCGCGGCGAAATTCCCCAGCGCATATCGATCTCCTTCGCAGATACGAAATTCATGGCAAACCATCGCTCAATTCAATCCAATTATGCCTTATTATATTCCACATCACGAATAATATCAAGCGCAACATCCAACCTGTTGAAAAAGAGTCCTCCGAAATCGTAAATAGCAAATAGGGGTGTGTCAGTTTGACACACCCCTATCCTGATAAAGCTTCTGCCCCCATAAGAGATTGGTGCAACAATAGCGGACGGATTCCAGATTGGAAGAATTTGGCAGGTGAACCATTCATGAGGGACAGTTAAACCAGGCGCTGATAATAGAAAAAACAATAGCCATTCCAGTTCGAAGACTGGATAAATCAACCCATTCTTCCCTGGTATGAGCCTTCCCGCCAACTACAGTACCGATGGTATTACCTGGTATTCCCATCGACAGAGGGATATTTGCATCTGTTGAATAGGGGTTACGATCCAAATCACCAGTGTAGAATTGCGTAATATGATCAATGGTCTTATTTGTAAATGTATCCAAAATGCCAGGAGCAAACTCACCTTTTCCGGGGCGGATTCCTAATATCTCAATCTCTGCTTTATGACCGTCTTGACAATACCTGTTCACAAGTTCTTTTAACTGATCCTGCATCAGTGTAAGGCATTCCTGACTGGCCGAACGATATTCATACAAGCAAAAACATTCTTCGGCAATGGAATTTATAGTTGTACCGCCGCTGATATAGCCCACGTTTTGCGTAGTTTTTTCTTTTGTTGGTAAGACGAACTGATTCATATCCTGAATCAGGCTGGAAAGCGTAATAATTGCATTTTCATTACCGTAATTCAGATAGGAATGACCACCTTCAGCCTGGACGGAAATACGGTAACGGTGTGAGCCCACCGGGGTATCAGTGCATTGTGAAAGGTATCCATCAAAAGAATAGACCGCTTTGATTCGGTTGCCGTAGGCTCTCATAACCGCTTTGCAGCCATCAAGATTACCCAGTCCCTCTTCGCAGGCATTGGCAACAATCAGGAAACCATCATCAGCATTTGGTTTCTTATTAAGAAAGTACTTTGCTGCGATCATCAGATTGACCAGGTTTGCCGTGTCATCGCCAATGCCGGGAGCATATAAAATATTGCCTTCCTGATTCATCGGAAGCTCTTCTGTATCGGGAAAGACAATGTCGGTGTGAGCCATAAAAACGACGATATCATTGCTGGTGCTGACACCTAAGGAGCAGATTACATTTTTAGCTTCATCAATCCATACGTGTTCTGCGCCCTGAGCGATAAACCAGTCCCGGCAAAAAGCAGCACGCTTATCTTCATTTCGACTTGGTGCCGGGATTTTTCCCAGTGTTTTTAGTAACGAAATGGCTTCCTCATAATGTTCATCAATATATTGTTTCATCTTAAAATCCGTCATTTTACAAATCCTTTCGCAGCAGTTTGGACCTGGTTTAAAGTTCGCCGGTCAGTAATGTTGCCGGTATAATCATCATCAGTGCCGGAAGCAGATTGATAGAGGCATAGTTTGACATTCCACCAAGTTTAAAGGCGGTAGCAAGAATGATAACACCACCGCAGGCATTCAGGTTACCAATGGCCGCCTCGGTCAGGTAGGGAGCCAGCCAGCCGGCTAAAAAATATAGGGAAAACATGATCGCTGCTTCCGGAATCACAACAAGAAGTGTCATTCTGCCGATCGCTGCTGCAAATGACATTGCTGCAACAGCATCAAGCATTGCCTTAACATATAAAATTGAGGTGTCTCCTGTTATGCCGGCAATCATCGAACCGTATATTCCTGCACCACTTATGCAGATTAAGGTCAAAAAGCTCATAAAGGCAGAAATAAAGCTGTCGTTTTTGACTGTATTACCATGCATAAAGAGCGTTTTTACATGTTCTTCTAAATTGAGTGAATAACCAATTAAACCGCCAATAATCAGGGAAATAGCAATCGGTAACAATGTTACCGCCTTCATAATTGATAGGAAGGCAGTAACAAAAGAGACCAGACTGAAAATATATGACACATTCTCAAGGGCATGCGCCGGAATGATTTTTTTTAAAAGCGGGCCGAGTAGTGACCCGATTATTACAGCGACGCAGCAGATGACAATACCTTGCATAAGCAATTCCTTTCGGTTTTATTTAAAGAGGGTTGGAGCTATATAAGCTGCAATGATTACGGAGGCAATGCTGACGCTGGTGACACCACCGATAACCATCTTAGGGAGGACATAATTGGTCAACCGCTGTGTCTCTTCCTCTTTATAATCCATACCAAAGATGTGGCTGTTGACAGCTTCCATGGCCAGACCATATGTCATCGGATAGCCAATCAGACAGGTTACGCCGACAGCGGCCGAAAGCCAGGGGGTCCATTTGAGGAATTTACCAACAACGATAGCGGCTAATGCAGCAATACCAGCTCCAAGAAGCAGCAGTCCGAAGATTGGAAACATCATCTGAAGAAGTTCTGTAAAGGTAAGTGAAAGGAAATTAATCAGCAAATAGGAGAAGGAACCCAACAGTACCAGATTTTCTCCGCCGGATTTCTTGAGACTGCCGCGCTCCAAAAATCCAAGTTCGGTAAAGAGGAAGCCCATCAACAGATAACATACGGTTGCATTAAGCCCGGTAAACTGTGAGAATAAGCTGCCAATTACGCCGACGATGGCCAGTTTGGCAAAATACATCATCATCCCCTGGGCAATCGGTGGTGTGTCTGGGAAAATCTTGATATTAAATCCCTTCATCTTTGATTCTTCATCCACAGACATTCTGCCATCGGCAATAAACCGGTTACAGGCCCGATTCAGACATACCGAGGCGATGGGAACACCAACCAGGTTTTGAAATGTCATCATAGTTGTTACAAAGATGGCGATATCAGGACGACCGGCATTTTCAGCAGCTCCGGAAGTAACCAGGGTTGCGCCTAGTCCGCCGCAAATGGTGCCGATCGCAGAAATTGCATATTCACGTCCAAAAACCAAAGTACCGATGGTGAAGCACATGATGATAACTCCAATCAAAGCACCTATGCTGACAACAATGGTTTTCCATTCGGCCAATAATTCATTAAATTTGAGTGATGAACCGATATTAACAAAGGTCAAAACAATACCATAGGTTATGAGAATATTGGATAGTCCGGCAATTTCGATAAGGTTTGGGGGCAGCCAGTGAAGCGTAGCGCCAAATATCATGAAAATAGCGATGGTAAAAATAAAGCTTGAAACATATCCCTTTGTTTTAATTGCAATAATATCACCAATTCCAAATGATAAAACGACAACTGCAAAAGCCATAATCGCATTCCAACTCATACAGATACTCCTTCTTAAATATTTTTGAAAAAATCCCCCTGGTTACAAAAAGCGGCGATAGCCATCGCCAACTGATCCGGTGCTTCCCATGCCATAAAGTGTCCCACATCCTTGATGGTAATCACCGGTATGTTGCTTTTCTCTAACTCCTCAATGAATGGTTCCGGAAAGGATTTTGTGCCGGCGATAAATCCCGTTGGGCATTTCAGGGAATAAAGGATTTCTCGCCAGGAAGGGGTATCCCCGTTGACAAGGGAGACGGCTTCCCCGTGGATTGCACCTGGTGCGGTCAGGGCAAAACTTGACCGCCACATTTCATTGCCATTCTTTTGAAGATTTGCAGCAGCTTCCTGAAATCCTGTTTCAATAAAATCAGAAAAGGTATATTCAGCAATGGACTTACTGAAGAGTCCGCCACCACGGTCAAGATTTGCTTCACACAAAATGACCCGTTCAACCGTTGCCCCGAGTAATGCCGCCAGGGTCAGGGCAATCGCACCACCTAAGCTATGTCCGTACAAAACAACCCTTTGAAGTCCGAGGCTCTCAAGAAATTGTTTTAAATAGAGCGCATGCGAGCGAACTGAATAATCAAATTTCTCAGGCTTATCGCTGAATCCGGAGCCGATTAAATCCACTAAAATCCGCCTCCGGTTTGCAAGCGAAGCTTGTGCTGCAACTTCCGGATAATCAAAAGACCCTGCGCATCCAAGCCCATGGATGAATAAAATGGCAGTACCTTCCCCAGGAAAATCATGGTAGCGCATAAAAAAATCTTTGTCGGGAATCCGGTATACATTCACTATGTTCACCTCCTTGTTGAATAGTTGTAAAAACAACTGTTTAATATACAACTATAGTAACAGTTACCTGCTTTCCTGTCAAGCCGAATAATAGTAATATTGTAATTTAAATTCAAATGTCTTATAATAGTTGTAAAATGAAATGTGAGGTTAAGAAAATGAAGATATCGTTTCATCAAATTATGCCGAAACTGTTCTACACCCATAGAAAGCTTTTGATTAATCGCACCATGGAATTTAATATTTCAAAAGGCCAACCGAAAATACTGGATTATTTATATTATCATGACGGATGTATTCAAAAAGATTTTTCTGCGGAATTTCAGATCGAAGCAGCGACAATCAGCAACCTGCTGGTGGCAATGGAAAAGAAAGGATTACTTTATCGAAAAAGAAATGAGCAATCGGCAAGAACTGTCAATGTATACATAACGGATAAGGGCAAAGTCGTTCAAAAGCAAATGGAAAAAATCTATGATTCTATTGATGACATGGTTTTCGATGGCTTTTCACCAATGGAGCGGGAACGGTTTTGTACAGATTTAATGCGTATTTATGAAAATATGAAGCAGATTTTATGATTAAGGGAGGAAGAGCGCGGACCACTTTCCAGTGATCCGCCAAGCGTTACCTGAGCGTTATTTCAAGCCGCTTACCCAATGCTTCGGCTATCTTTTGCAAAAACTCCACAGACGGATTGTAATTCCCGCTCTCAAAGCGGCTGATATTACTTTGTTTTGTGTCGGCACGTTCTGCAAGCTCAGCTTGCGTCATTCGCTTTTCGATACGAGCGGCAATAACAGCGTCGATTATATCATACTGAGATGCAAGGGCTTCATATTCCTTGCGAAGCTCGGGATCCCCCTCAAGGGCGACCTTTTTATACTCCTTGAAAGTCATAACTTATTCCTCCTTCGATAGTCCTCTAAATAATTGTTGGCTGTTTCAATCTCTTTATTCGGCGTTTTTTGCATCTTTTTCACAAAGCCATGAAGTAGTATAATTTTTTTACTGACAGGGATAAAATAAAAAATTCTGGAGATATCGTTCGCCGATTTAATACGCAGTTCCCACAACTTACCCTTAATGTGCTTCACATGCGGTTCTGTAAGTGTGGTTCCATATTTCTCTAATACATCAATATCACGGAGAGCTTTAGCATGGTGTTTTATGGGCAATTTGTCTAAAAACTCCTGAACGGGCATTGTGCCGTCCTCTTTTTCATAAAAGATAATGTCCCACATTCGTATTACCTTCCTTTGTATATTTAAATTATATCATATACGATATAATTGTCAATAGGTTTCATAAATTTATTTTAAAGTTATATCCTTTGATAACATCTCCTGGTTTTATTTCACTAAAATAGGCCCGTGATTCACACTCCTGCAAACACCAACCTACTTCTTTGCATTACTCTGTTTTATTTATGCTGCATTAAACCCAGATATTACTACAGCACCATATTTCAAAACCTTAGAAATCACCAACAACGAAGCCGTTAGTTGGTTACCATCTTACTAATATCCACCCAATCCTTACAATGGGCAGCCATCTCCAATTCCGCCAACGTCAGCCTCACCGCACTGGTTGCACTGCCAGCAGCCGGATACACCACTTCAAACCGTTTCAAAGACTCATCCAGATAGACATACACCCCATCCTTCACATCAAAAGGGCACACCCCACCAATCGGATGTCCGGTTTTATCCTTCACATCCTCCGCCCGAATCATACACGCCTTGGTATGAAACCGGTCCTTAAACTTCCGGTTATCGATCTTCACATCCCCGGCCAACACCACTAAAACAGCCTCTCCATCAACCAGAAATGACATTGTCTTGGCAATTCTTGCAGGTTCACACCCCACCGCCTCCGCCGCCAGTTCCACCGTTGCACTGGAAACGTCAAATTCTATTACTCTGTCCTGCAGGTTCCATTGCTCCAAATAACTTTTCACTCGTGATACTGACATAATCTCTCCCTCTAACATGCCATCATTTCTATTCCTATATTTCAAAATAGACCGCCGCCGCTTCTTTATCTCTCTCAATCTGCGCTTTCAGCTCGTACAAAGAATCAAACTTCTGCTCCGGACGCGAGAAATGAAGCAGCTGCACTTCTATATGTTCCCCATACAGGTCTTCCTCAAGTCCTAAAATAAATGTTTCGACCCCGACCGGATTATCGCCCTGAACCGTCGGCTTTTTGCCAATATTACTGACCCCGCCATAGACATTTCCAGCCACTGACACCCGGGAAATATAGACCCCCAAAGGCGGCAGATGCTTCTCTGGCGGCGGCAGGATATTCGCCGTAGGAAAGCCCAGCAGCGGGCCGCCGATATGGTTCCCGTGAACCACCGTTCCGGCAATGGTGTAAGGTTCACCCAATAGTTCATTGGCCTTCTCAATATTCCCCTTGTTCAATTCCTCCCGAATATAAGAACTGCTGATATCCCGATTGTGGTCCTGCGCCTTTTCAATGATGAGGGCCTGATAACCGTACTTTGGTGCCAGCTCCTTCAACAGCGCCGCATTACCGGCCCGCTGATAACCAAATCCGCAATCGGTCCCGGCAGCAATCACCTTCGCATTCATCTGGCCCACCAGAATCACCCGGACAAAGTCTTCCGGCGACATGTGGGCAGTTTCCTGATCAAAAGGATATTCCACCAGATAATCAATCCCCATCCGTTCAATATTGTGGCGGCGCTCCTCATTGGTTGTAATAACCGTATGTTTTTGGCCCCTGACTACTTCCCGCGGTAACAAATCAAACGTAAACACCGCTGCCCGATATCCATGCAATTCCTTTTGCTTCAGGATTATCTTAAGCAATTTCTGATGTCCTTTGTGACGTCCATCAAACTTTCCAATGGTAACCACAGTCGGTTCTTCAATCTGAAATTGTCTGGTCCCACTGATTAGTTTCATATCTCAACTGCCTCCCAAGAAAACTTTTTGTGGCTGATAACGTTTTTTTTCATTGTGGTATTCATAAATACCGATAAATACATGCTGACTGTCATAAACCCGAACCCGATCCAATTCCACTCCTTCTGCCGAACCCTGGTGAGGAGAATTCTCCTCTACTGCCTGCTCCGGCTGAAACGGATTGCCGTTATGTACCAGCTTGTCAAATTCATCCCGCATGACGAAAGCCGGCAAATCCCGGAAGATTTCATCAACCGGAACCACCTTTTCAGAAAGGGTTCCTTCCTCCCGCAGCCGCTCAATATCCGCCAGGTTCAGACTGTCTGCCAGCATAAACCCGCCAACCCTTGTCCGCAGCAATGCTTCCATACAGCCGCCACAACCCAGTTTCCGGCCAATATCATAGCACAATGTGCGGATATAAGTCCCTTTGGAGCAAGTTACTGTCATGGTTACCCGGGGCAAGGCAATTTCTTCCACCTGAATATCCAGAATGGTAACCGGTCTGGCCTGACGCTCCACTTCCTTGCCGGCACGAGCCAGCTCATAGAGTTTTTTGCCATTCACCTTCAAGGCTGAATACATCGGCGGAACCTGCTGATAATCCCCTTGAAAGCTGATCACCGCTGCCATTACTTCGGCCGGTGTCACCGCCACCGGATAACGGGCAAGAACTGTTCCGGAAGTGTCCTGGGTATCCGTTTCCTGCCCCAGCAAAAGTACCGCCCGGTAAGTCTTGGACTGATCAGGCAGCATATCGCAAAGCTTGGTTCCCTTGCCCAGACATACCGGCAGCACCCCTTCCGCATCCGGATCCAGAGTGCCGGTATGGCCAATCTTTTTCATCCGCAAAATACCTCTCATTTTTGCCACAACGTCATGAGAGGTAAATCCTTTTTCTTTATATACATTGATGATGCCATCCATGCTTATTGATGCTCCTTCATCTGATCTTCAATATGAGAAGACAAGTTATTGACCACATCATACAGACTTCCGGCCATATTACAGCCGGCCGCCCGAATATGCCCGCCGCCGCCAAAGTAAGCGGCAATAGCACTAACATCCACATAATTATTAGAACGCATGCTGACCTTATAGACATGGTTCTCTGTCTCATGCAGGAAGATAGCGCACTCCACCCCCTCTGTAACCCGCAGCTGGTCCACAATCCCATCCAGATCAGAACAGTCCACACCATAGAACTTCATATCCTTCAGGCGGACAGCACTGAAAATGCAGGCTCCCTGCAAAATGGTAATGCTCTCCAGTAACGCCCGACCCAGAATCTGATTCTGAACATAAGTCTTGTGAAAAAAGCTGTCATCAATAATCTTGCCAAAATTAATGCCCTTTGTCATCATCCGGCCGGCGACTTCCATGGTCTTTGCGCTAGTGTTGCTGTTTTTAAAAACATTCGTATCGTGAATGATTCCGGTATAAAAACATTCAGCGGTTGCCCTGCTGATCTTGTCATCGTCCAGAAAACTGTATAGTACTTCACAGGTCGAAGACACCTGGGCTTCCACAATATTTACCTTGGCAAAGCCGCCGTTGGTAATATGATGGTCCAGGCAAATGCTTTCTTTGGCATGCTCCAGATAAACCGCATACGGCCCCAACCGCTCCACATCACCACTGTCCAGGCAGATGCAAAGGTCGTAAACAAGCTCCGGATCAAGCTCCTGGCTGATGCTGTCAAAGTGCAGCAGATAACTGAATTTCTTTGCCGGCTTCTCCAGGTACACCTGAATTGTCTTTTGTGGATACTGCTCCTGCAGATAATTCAAAAGACCCAGGGCGGACCCGATGCAATCCCCATCCGGTCGCACATGACCGAGGATCGCAACGGTCTGCGCCTGCTCTACCATTTTAATTAAAATACTCATCCGCACCCCGTTCCTTGATATCCCTGTTCACTTCATCAATCAGCTTCGACATATTCACCCCATATTCAATGGACTGATCCAATACAAAACTGATCTCCGGAGTATTCCGCAGATTGATCCTGCGAGCCAGTTCCCGCCGGATATAGCCGACGGCACTTTTTAAGCCAGCCAGCGCATTCCGGGCAACTTCTTCATTCCCCAGAACACTGATGTATGCTTTACAATACTTCAGGTCCGGAGTCACCTCCACCGCCACAACACTGGTCATGGCAGCACTGACTCTGGGGTCTTTGATCTCCATCCGGATAATCTCGCTTAGTTCCCGCTGGACCTCCATATTGATTCTTGTATTCTTGATGCTATTTTTACGCATAACAATTTTATTCCTTCCCGGTGGCCTATCTCGGTACTTCTACCATGGTATAAGCTTCAACTATATCATCTTCCAGAAGATCGTTGAATTTTTCAAATACCAGACCACACTCATATCCTGTTGCCACTTCTTTTACATCATCCTTAAAACGCTTCAGGGAAGCCAGCGCGCCCTCAAAAATCTGCTCGCCCCCGCGGGTAATCCGAACGGAACAGCCACGCTGGAATTTGCCGTCCGTAACATATGCACCGGCAATCGTTCCGATACCGGAAGCCTTAAAGATCTGACGGACAATGGCATGACCGATTACTTTTTCTTCAAAGACCGGATCTAACATCCCCTTCATCGCCGCTTCCACATCTTCAATTGCCTGATAAATGACACGATAAAGTCTTAAATCCACCTTTTCCTGCTCCGCAATGGACTTTGCCGTAACATCCGGACGGACATTAAAGCCAATGATAATTGCATTGGAAGCAGAGGCCAGGCTGACATCCGATTCATTGATCGCACCAACGCCGCCATGGATCACTTTGACCATGACTTCTTCGTTGGACAATTTTACCAGACTCTGTTTTACGGCCTCTACCGAACCCTGAACATCGGCCTTGACAATAATTGGCAGTTCCTTAACATTGCCGGCTTTGATCTGGGTAAACAAGTCATCCAGCGACAATTTTGCTTTGGTATCTTCCAGAAGCCTGTTCTTGCCCTCGGCAATAAATGTCTCGGCATAGCTTCTTGCTTCTTTTTCATTTTCTGTCGCCATCAGAACATCACCGGCACCGGGAACATCGTTCAAGCCCAGAATCTCAACCGGCATTGACGGACCGGCCTCTTTGACCCGGCGGCCCTTATCATCCATCATAGCCCGAACTTTTCCGTAACATGCACCGGCGGTTACATTGTCACCAACCCGCAAGGTGCCCTTCTGTACCAGAATCGTGGCAACCGGTCCTTTGCCTTTATCCAGCTCCGCTTCGATAACCAGACCTCTGGCTCCACGGTTAGGATTGGACTTCAGTTCTTTCACCTCGGCAGTCAGCAGAATCATCTCCAGCAGTTCCTGGATCCCTTCTTTTGTACGGGCAGATACCGGTACGAATATCGTACTGCCGCCCCAATCTTCCGGTACCAGTTCGTACTCGGAAAGTTCCTGCTTTACCCTGTCGATATTGGCACTTGGTTTATCAATTTTGTTGATTGCCACGATGATTTCTACTTCTGCCGCCTTGGCATGGTTGATTGCTTCAACCGTCTGCGGCATCACACCGTCATCGGCTGCTACCACCAGAATGGCAATATCTGTTGACTGTGCTCCACGCATACGCATGGCGGTAAATGCCTCATGCCCCGGAGTATCTAAGAAAGTAATCGGCTGATCATTAATTGCAACCGTATAAGCACCGATATGCTGGGTAATTCCGCCGGCCTCTTTGGCGGTAACACTGGTTGAGCGGATGGCATCCAGCAGCGAAGTCTTACCGTGGTCAACGTGGCCCATGACACAGACTACCGGCGGCCTGGCCACCATATCCCCTTCATTTTCTTCGTCCTCTTTCAGCAGTTCAGCAATCACGTCAATCTTCTCTTCTTTTTCACAGAGAATATCATATTCCATCGCAATCTCTTCTGCTTTTTCAAAATCAATCTCCTGATTCAGGGTTACAACCGTTCCCTGCAGGAACAGCTTTTTAATAATTGCGGACGACTGCAGTCTCATCCTCTCCGCCAGTTCTTTAATGGTTAATATATCCGGAATGGTGATTACCTTCACCACTTCCTCGATTTTCTGCTCCGCAAGTTTCTGCGGCATAATAAATGGATGTTTGCTGACCTTTGCTTTGTTTTTTGGTCCATCCTCATTAACCTTCTTTTTATCATAGCGGCTATTTTTATAAGCGCCTTTATTCGGCTGACGGCCGGTTGGTTTGGTCTGAATTGTCGAATCGAAGCTCTTGGCTCCAGCCTCTTTCTGACCCGGTCTGCCAGCGCCACCGGGACGATTGCCCTGATAGCCGCCCTGACC
>Ga0154000_1000436_pt1 | contig 11557 bp, 10 predicted proteins | sample TSNC084MetaG_FD_104674 | JGI IMG/M metagenome (GOLD analysis project Ga0154000, IMG submission 104674) | Attine ant fungus gardens microbial communities from North Carolina, USA - TSNC084 MetaG | ecosystem: Host-associated > Fungi > Mycelium > Unclassified | place: USA: North Carolina, Lumber... | reverse complement strand
CGGGGGTTGGCAGAAATGGTGTGGTCGAGCATTACGTGGGCTGCAATTGCGGGGAGAGCATCGCGCCGTCCACCCGCGCAAGAGATGGTGGCAGGCACACCGACACTCGTGACGAGTTCCCGAACGGCGTCGTGTGCTGCATCTGCTGCGGTGATCCCAGGATGGATCGTTCGGCCGAATGCGCTCGCTATTCGTTGCGCCTTTTCCTGAATTGATCTGGCGTTGAAGGCAATTACGTGTGGCAGCATTATTGCTGAGGTCACGCCATGGGTGATGTCGAATTCTGCGGCTAGCTGGTGCCCAATCGCGTGGGAGAGTCCGACACCGGAATTGGTGATGGCGAAACTCGCTAACCACGCGCCGAGCAAGCACTGGAGCCGAGCGTCAGTGTCTCGTGGGTTTCGGACGCTGTGTGCAAGGTTGGTGTTGAGGAGTTCGAGGGCTTCGGTACACAACGCATCGGACACTGGCGTACTGCCCGCCGAAAGAATGCTCTCCACGGCGTGATCAACGGCCCGGATTCCCGACGCACCCCACAACCAGTCGGGGGTGGTCGTGGTCATCGCCGGATCGAGTACTACGGCAGTGGGTGCCAGCAAGGGTGAGCGGTACGTGTGCTTCTCCCGGGTTCGCATATCGGTGATACCCACGAGATCTGTGTTCTCTGCACCTGAGAGAGTGGTGGGTATCGCGAAATGAGGGACAACTGCGTCGGAAACCTGCGGCACGACAAACGTGTTCGGGTAGGTGAAGCGGATGCGGTGGCGGTCGAAGCCGGCGTCGTCGGTGACATCGGCGGCCAGGCACATCGCCACTGCCTTTGCTGCATCGATCTGGGTTCCGCCGCCCACACTGATCACGCAGTCGACGTTGCGGGATCGGGCGATGTCGGCGGCAGCGAGTACGGCCTCGCGGGGTACGTGTTGTGGTGTGGCGGAGAATACCTCGGCGACGGTGTTGCCGAGGTGGACTCGTAGTTCCTGCTCGGCCGAGGATCCGGCCAGTGAACCTGACATCATCACCAACGCTCTGCTGGCTCCCTTTCGTGCCATGACGTCGGGAAGTGCCCCCAGCGCGTCCTTGCCGTAGACGATCGCGTTGGTGGTGGGCATTGTGAATTCTCTTGGCATCGCTGCAATTTCCTTACAGTAGAGAACATTGGCTGTGCTCGGTGCCTGACGGCACGAAACCGTCACTGACGAGTTTCCTCGTAAGCGGGTTGTAGAAGGCTATAAGATTGCCGCTTCCACCTTGGAGGATTGAACAATGCTGACGGCGAGGGCAGGGAAACGATGGCAATGGATGAGCGAGATGTTTTGGTCGACCGCGTGGTTGATCGCCTGACCGACCAAGTCGAGGCGATCACTCAGGAAGCGGTCGAGGTGGGTTCATTGGACATCGCGTCCTATGGCGTTGTTCCGATGGCGGATCTCCGTCTTGCCATCGAACGCAACGTCGTAGTCGCGGTCCAGGCGATCCGGGATGGTTCGTTGCCTGAGCCGGAGGACATTCTCGATGTGAGTGTCGCCCGGGCGCGGCTCGAGCTCGGCGTGTCCGTCGATGACATGATCAGGGCTTATCGGCTGTGCATCAACGTCATCCGGGGACGCTTCGAGCAGGAGTGCATGGCCCTCGGTGTGCCTGCGGAGGCAATCTTGCGCTTCTCGAACCTGTTGTGGGCCGTCACCGACATCGCGTCGACTCGAATATCTCGCGTGTACTACGAGCTGGAAGTGGCCGAGGTGCTTCGCGACGTGCGGTTGCGTGACAGCTTTGTCCGGCGGCTGTCATTGGGAATGCTGGGTGGACCGGAGCTGGCGCGTCACGCTGCTGCGTTCGGGTTGGACCTTGGTTGCAACTATGTCGCGGTCCGGGCGAGGCTGCTCGACGGTCACGATCCGGAACTGACGGAACGGCTCAGGCGATCGCTGGAAACCGATGTCGGACAAACGAACACAGTCTCCGTTGTCGGTATCGTCGGCGACGACTGCGTAGGCGTGATCGGCATCCGCCGTCCGTTGTTGCCTCGTCCTGTCGCTGCAGTTATCGGGTTGGGCCCACCGGTGCGCTTGGGCGAGATAAGCAATTCGTTCGACGTCGCTGCCCACGTGTTGGAGGTCGGGCTGCGGCGCGGCCGGCCGGCGGTCATGAGCTTGGACGATGTGTCATGGCGGACGGCAGTCGAGGATCACGGCGAGTTGGTCGAATTGCTGCGTCGCCGGTATCTCGAGCCACTGGGCGAGGATGCTGGATTTCGGCCTGTGCTCATCGAGACGCTGCGAGCGTATCTGGCAAACGGCCGGAGCGTGCGTGCGACAGCGCACGAGTTGTTCGTCCATGAAAACACGCTGCGCTATCGACTTGCTCGATTCGAAGAACTCACCGGATGCTCGTTGAACTCGACAGACGTTCTTATCGAGATTTCGTGGGTCATCGAGGCGACAGGACGTGCCGAACGCTGACCTCTTCAGAGAGATCTCTAATGACGTTCCCCCGGCCTCGGAGAATTCTCCATAGGACCCGGGCTCGTGGCGATTTACGGTGATGACAGTCACAATCGCAACACGAGGGCGGTACACGCATGAACGATGAAGTCTGGATCGCCGGGGTTGGTATGACACCTTTCGGCATTCACCGGAACACTTCAGTCAAACAATTGGTCCGCTCGGCAATCGAGGACGCACGTGCTGACGCGGGGACACCTGTCGGAAACTTTGATGCCGCCGTCTTCGGTAACGTGGTTCAGGGGCTGAACGAAGGCCAGAGCAGTATCGCAGGCCAGGTTGCGTTGCGGGAGTTGGGAATCGAGGGAATTCCCGTATACAACGTCGAAAATGCTTGTGCTACTGGATCGTCGGCCTTCAATCTGGCGGTCAACCTGATCCGCAGTGGAAGTGCCGACGTCGCGGTCGCCGTCGGGGTCGAGAAAATGAACATCGGTGACCCGACCCGCACCATGGCAAACTTCGTCGGTGGAACCGACGTGCACGACCCGGTGAGCCTTCAACGCACACTTCACGAATTAGGCGGTGATGCGGATGGGGATGGCGCCGGACGCCGCTCGGTGTTCATGGACATATACGCAGCTATGGCACGCGCACACATGCGGAACTTCGGACTGACGGCACACCAAATAGCTGCGGCTGCAGCAAAGAATCACGCTCATTCCGTTTCGAATCCCCGGGCGCACTATCGCATCGCAATGTCCATTGACGAAGTACTTGCCGGACGCCGACTGGCGGAACCGCTGACGGTGCCGATGTGCGCTCCCATTACAGATGGCGCTGCTGCTGTAATTGTCTGCAATACTGCCGGACTCGGTCGCCTCGCGGCGCAGGCGCCGATTCGGGTCTTGGCGTCCGTCGTGGGAACGGGCACCGATCGTCCACTCGACGATTATGAACGACACATCACCCGCAGGCTCTCGGCGCGGGCGTATGAGGAGGCCGGCGTCGGACCGCGCGATATCTCGGTGGCCGAAGTCCACGACGCCACGGCGTTCGCAGAGATCCTGCAGTCCGAGATGCTGGGGTTCGCCGCTCTCGGCGAAGGTGGAGCGCTCGCAGAAAGGGGTGAAACCACAATCGGTGGCCGGATACCACTGAATCCCTCGGGCGGGCTCATGTCGAAAGGGCACCCATTGGGCGCCACCGGAATTGGGCAGATATTCGAACTCGTCGAACAACTTCGTGGCCGTGCAGGCGATCGGCAAGTCGACGGCGCGCGAATGGCATTGGCGGAGAACGGCGGTGGGTTCCATAGAGGCGAAGAAGCCGTCGCCGTCGTCACCATCTTGGGTATTTGAGAGGACACGATCTACGTGATAATCGATTTCTTTGATCGAGGCTGGGCCGCGAATGCCCGCGGGACAGCGTTTCAAATGGGCGAGCAGGCGTGGTCCTATGACGACGCTGGGAAGCTGAGCTGCCAGATCGCGAACGCCTTGCTGGCAGAAGGAGTCAACGGCGAGACCAAGGTCGCGGTGCTGACGTCGAATGACGTCACGGCCTGGTTGTGCGTGCTCGGAATCTGGCGGGCGGGAGGCGTGTGGGTACCACTGAATGCGGCCAACCCGATCACCGAAAGTGTAGAACTACTCGACGCGTTCGATTGCGAAATCTTGATCGTGCACCCATCGAAAGCGCAGCTCGTTGCACAGGTGCGGACACGACTGCACAAGGTACGCGAGATCATCATCCTCGGCGATGTCTGCGAAAGCCTTCCCGATGCCATCCCATTCGAGGACTGGATAGCCGGTATATCGACTGACCCCCCGGCGATCCAGCGCGCCCCGGACGACGTCGCGCTGATTTCACCGACGGGCGGCACGACCGGAAAACCCAAGGGTGTGATGAACACACACCGCAGTATGTCCGTGATGCTGATGCATCTGATGCATGCGTTCAGGTACAACGAGAACGAACACATCGTGCATCTGGCGGCGGCACCGATGACCCATTCGGCTGGCGCGTTCAGCCTCGCCGCCAGCGCCCGCGGCGGTACCGTAGTGCTGATTCCCTCCCCAGAATCCGGCGAAATTCTCAGCACTATCGAAAAGTGCCGCGTGACAGAGGTTTTCCTGCCTCCCACAGTGATCTATCGACTACTCGATCACCCCGGGGTAACAGAACGCAATTTTTCTTCGCTGCGGCATCTGTGCTACGGGGCGGCGCCGATGTCGTTGGACAAACTCAAGCGTTCGCTAGCGGTGTTCGGCCCTGTGATGATCGAGGCTTACGGGCAGACCGAGGCGCCGATCACCATCGCCACTCTCCGTCCGGAAGAGCACTTCGTGGATGGTCAATTGGCTCCCGACGCTCGCCTCACCTCCTGCGGGCGACCATCGCCGCTCGCCAAAGTATCCACATTCGACGCCGAAGGAAACCAGACGAAGCCAGGCATCGCAGGTGAAATCCGCGTGCGAGGTGATCTGGTGATGGCTGGCTACTACAAAGATGAGGAACGAACCCGGGAGGCGATTGTCGACGGGTGGCTGCGGACAGGCGACGTGGGCGTGTTCGACGATCACGGCTATCTGACCATTACCGACCGGGTGAAAGACATGATCGTCTCAGGCGGTTTCAACATCTACCCCAGCGAAATTGAACAAGTCCTGTGGTCCCATCCTGCAGTACGTGACTGCTCTGTCGTTGGTGCTCCCGACGACGATTGGGGCGAAGCAGTCACCGCCGTTGTGGAACTCACCTCCGACGGATCTGTGACCGCGGATGAACTGATCGCGTTGTGCAAGAGCAGGCTTGGCAGTGTCCGAGCGCCGAAACGAGTCGATTTCGTCGACTGCTTGCCGCGGAGCAATAACGGAAAAGTGCTGAAAAAAGACGTCCGTGCGACCTACTGGTCCGGCGTCTCCCGACAGATTTGAGGAGAGCAATGAACAGGTTGGATAATTGTGTCGCAGTGGTCATGGGTGCAGGAAGTATCGCCCCTGGTTGGGGCAACGGTAAAGCGACGGCAGTGACCTTCGCTCGGGAAGGGGCCGTGGTCGCCTGTGTCGACGCGAATATGTCTGCTGCACAGGAAACAGCCGAGATTATCTGCAGCGAAGGCGGCAAGGCGCACGCGTACTGCGCAGATGTCAGCATCGACGCTGACATCGCTCGCGTCATCGCCGAGATCAATCAAAAGTTCGGCAAAATAGACGTTCTCGACAACAACGTCGGAATCGCTCGTCTCGGTGGAGTGACCGACACGTCAGAGGCAGACTGGGAGCTGGTGATGGCGGTCAACCTGAAGAGTGCCTACCTCGCGATGAAACACGTCATCCCGATCATGGTCGACAATGGTGGCGGTTCGATCATCAACATTTCCTCACTGGCAAGCATCAGCTACAGCGGCATCCCGTATGTGGGATACAGCGCCTCCAAGGCAGCACTGAACCATCTCACTCGTGTCACTGCGGCGGAATTCGCCGCACGTAAGGTCCGCGTGAATGCGATCCTGCCCGGGCTGATGAAAACCCCGATGGTGTCCTCTGCACCCGAGGTGGTCGAGGCCTACGCGGGCGGACTCGACGTCGAAGCTATGTGGGCAGTCCGCGCCGCGCAGGTCCCGATGGGCCATATGGGCGACGCCTGGGATGTGGCGAATGCCGCGTTATTCCTCGCGTGCGATGAGTCTCGCTTCATCACCGGTGCGGAGCTGGTAGTGGACGGCGGCACATCTCTTTAGCGCGCACTCCTGTTATTTCCCTCTTCGAAGAAACCGATATGGCGGAAGATATGAGTTTTGAACATCTGAACACCCTCTTCAAAGCGGCAGCGGAAGCGAAAACAGTGCCAGCGGTCGCCGGTATCGTAATGGACAGAAGCGGAAAAGTTCTCTACGAGGGGGCATTTGGAGTCACCAACCTCGATAGCGACACGGCCGTTCCGTACACGTTATCGACAATGACACCAATATTTTCCTGCACCAAACCCATCACATCGGTAGCCGCTCTGCAACTGGTGGAGCGGGGACTTATGGGGATCGACGACCCCGCTGAAATGTACGTTCCCGAGATTGCCGACATCAAGCTCTTGGATGGGTTCGACGATTGCGGTTCACCCAACTTACGCGAACCAAAGAACAAGATCACCATTCGGCACCTGCTATCGCATTCATCCGGGTTCACCTACGACTTCCTGGACGAAAACACATACCGGTGGAGGATTACGGACGGCCAGGCACCAGCCGAATATCTTGCCGCAGAATCGATGAAGGCAATGTCCACTCCGCTGGCTTTCGAACCAGGCACTCGATGCTGCTACGGAGCCAGCACCGACTGGCTGGGATTTGTTATCGAAGGCGCAACAGGTCTTGGACTGCACGAGGTCATCGAGAGAAACATCCTCGTTCCACTGGGGATGAATTCCACAGGGCGAGAGATCACTCCGGGAGCTGTTGGACTCGCAATGCACACACTGGTAGATGGTGTCCTCGCCGCGAGCCCCGAACTAGTGCCCAGTGGCATTGCCGAAAAAGACTGTGGCGGACAATATCTGTACTCGAGCCCGCACGATTTCGCCACCTTCCTTCTGACTCTGCTCAACGAGGGGACGCACCCCCTGTCCGGCGTCACGATCCTCGAGAAGGAGACTGTCAAGAACTTTGTGTTCACCGATCTTCTTTCACAGGAATGTGATTCGAGCCTGGCAGGGTTCCTGACGACTCAGATGCCTGAGTTGACCGGTAGTGCGGAGTTTCTCCCCGGAATCACCAAGGGTTGGTCCGGGACGTGGATGATGAATCATGAGCAGAGCCCTCGTGGGCGTTCCGCAGGTAGCGGTGGCTGGTTGGCAATTCCAAATCACTACTACTGGGTCGACCCCACCAAAGGAATACTTGGCCTGGTGATGTCCGGCATTCTTCCGCTGGCAAACCGAGAGGTACTGGGGCTGTTCGATAATTTGGAGCGGACGGCCTACGGCCATGCGCCCGCCACCCAGTTCGGTGAACCAGGTTCCAACGTCACACTCGACATCAAGGACGACCTGACGCCGACCGAGGGCAGCAGATGAGTGCGCGCCACCCTGCCCAGGCCTCGACGAAACTCGAACGAACCAAACGCACGTCTGACCTCGGCGACCTGAAATCGGGTTCGACCACGACCGAAAGAGGTACCCACGCATGAGCGCTATCAGCCCCGGCGAGACGTCGACGACCCTTTCGCCCGTACGCCGACTCGATCGGCTTCCCGTTACGTCCTCGCACCTGTTTTGGGTGGCTCTGCTCGGGCTTGCCTATCTTATCGAGACATTCGACAATATTGCGTTCGGCTTTCTGGCGCCCGCGATCCGTGCCGAGTGGGGACTGTCTCTCGGTCAGATTGGGCTCATCACCTCGGCTGTTTTCGTGGGAATGTTGGTCGGCGCCGTCGGCGGCGGGCGACTGTCCGACGCGCATGGACGAAAACCGGTTCTCGTGTGGGCATCGGTGTTCTATTCGGCAGCCTCGCTGATGTCGGCGCTCGCGCCCAACATCGAGGTACTGTTCGCGAGCCGTGTGCTGACCGGAATCGGCGTACAAGCAGCTACCGGCGTGATCATGGTCTACCTCACCGAGATGTTCCCCAGCCACGCCAGGGGCCGATTCTTCAGCGCTGTATCGTTCTTCGGGTTCCTCGCCTCCCCACTCGCTTCGATGACGGCGCTGACCGTAGTACCAACGGGGCCTGGGGCCTGGCGTTGGGTTTTCGCCCTCGGCGCAGTGGGCGTGGTCATCGCTGTCACGGTGGCCGTGGGTCTACCCGAGACTGTGCGATGGCTTGACTCACATGGCCGTCAGGACGAAGCGCTGCGCGTCGTCGAGCGCATGGAAGCTGCGGCGAGTAAGAACAACCCCCTGCCTCCGGCCTCTCCCGTCGAAGGGCCGATCGACCAAGAAAACGGCAGCATCCGAGATTTGTTTCAGCACGGATACGCCCGTCGTCTGGTAGTCCTGGCTTCCACATTCGCGATACTGGTCTATTGCTTCTACGGTTTCGTGTCCTGGGTGGCCACAGTCCTCGTCGGCCGAGGGATGCCGCAAAGCGAGGCACTCGAGATCGTACGAAACATCAGCCTCGGATCTATTTTCTCCCCGTTGATCTTGTATACCGTCGCTGACCGCATCGAGCGCAAGACGGCAATCCTCATCGCTGGCTCGATAACCGGCATAGCGATGATGGTGTTCGGATCCACCACCGACCGCGGCCTGACGATCGCATCTGGCTTCGTGGTGATTGTCGGGCTCGGTGCGTTGACTACAAGCTTCTACATGTACCTGCCCGAGGTTTTCCCCACCGCAATCCGCGGAGTGGGCGCGGGGATCACCGCCGGAGTCGGTCGCATCGCTGGCATCGTGTCGGGAGTAACTATTGCCGCGATCTACGCCAGTCAGGGCGATGGTCCGCTCTACATGGGTTTAGGTGCGGGCCTTGTTGTAATGGGTGTAATCACAGCAGCGCTCGGGCCGAAGACGACTCGACGCTCTCTGGAAGCGATCTCTCACAAGTCATAGAATGCAGCCCCCACGACGCGGGCGGGTGACAAGGTTAACTTACCGTCGCGTGAGGCCAGTGCGGCGATACCCTGAGCGTCTGCGCAACAGAGGGATTCGCCGGACCTCTCACGGCGTAGTAAGCGCCGGAGCCATCCTCGTTATCCAGAGATTAGCAACGGGGTCTCGCCGTCGGGCCGGCGCGCACAGCCTTGGTGCGCGGTTGCTCTCGTCCTGATGTGTCTCCGCATGAAGACACATCCGTGAGGAGTGTCGATGTCCCTGGCAGTACACACTCTCAAGCTCGGCAGAGCGGCCATGGATTCGCTGATGTCGTGAGTGCCGTGTTACGCCCTGGCGGCGCGACGGTGACTGCGGGTCGGTTAAGCAAGCGCAGTGGCCACCCAGGGATGCGGGCTGCTGCAAACGACATCTGCGATCCCTCGGTGAGGACGCCGGACGATCTCCGGCCGATCGCGACAGCCTATGCGAAGGCGCTCAAAGCCTCGCCGCTGGGTGAGCGAATGTTTGCCGTTTACGTTGCGAGTTAGCAAGTTGCCGGCAAGGACGTGAAGAACGAAGTGAAGATCAAAGTTTCTGATTTTCAGTTGCATCTCTGGAATGGGAAGCCTTCCGCAGCAGCAGAGTTGAAGACCTGGGACGTTGTCGTCGGCTAAGTCGTCCATCGGGCGACTGGAAACGCTTCCGGTCCCTTTGTAGGCCGACGCATTTCCCTGCCGCAAGGTCTTCGTTCTCGCAACATCTGGAGCTTGGGCTTTCGAGATTGACGCACAAGGCATTTGGTCCCTACTTCAATTGAAGCGCCCTCTTCCCTAGACCATACCGATCGTACTGTTTAAGGTCGAATTGTAGGGTCGGACATGAGGTCTGCTCGACACGGAAAATGGGTCGTCGTGCCGTGTGCTCGGCACGGGAGGCGTACGGAACCCTAGACTGGGTGATCTGGCCGGGGGTTTCGTTTCACGGAAACATGGTTCCGCCATGGCCAGGTCGTTGACGCCATGTGGATGTTGACACGGCAAACCAGCGAAGCCCCCCAACCTCGTGGGTTGGGGGGCTTTGCAGTGTGTGCGGTCATTCAACTGACCGTGTGGCGTTTGTGTGGGTGGTTACAGCGAATCCGACGCCGCCCAGAAGTGCAGATCGACCATTTCGCCTGAGGGGACGGTGACAGGTATTAACGCACTGTGGGGCATGTTCACGTCGCCGTTGGGAGGTAGTTCCACGCGTGAGTGACGCCCCGCTGTGTGCCGTTGACGTAGGCGGCGACATTCATTGTTTCCGTCCCCGACCATCGTCGTGTTCCGGTGTGAGCGGCAGGCCAAATCTCAGTTCAGCGTAGTGTGGCGACGGCTAGGCTGCTGCTTGGCGGCGTGGATTGAAGTGCTCACGGCTCTGACCGCCGGATCGGACGTTCCTCTCCGTGGGACGATTCAGGAGGTCCGCGTCCAGAGTGCTGCTGGGTCGTTCACGGGTGGATTTGCCTACAGTGGGCAGCCTCCGATGATGGTGGTGCCGGGGCACGGATGCCGGGTCTGGCGGCACGGCAACAAGATCCGTGTCGAGAACATCGACGGAAAACCCATTTTCGTCAGTGATGGTGTTCGGGCATGGGATTTTACCGGCCGCTCTGATCGCCCTCTTGTCGGCTTGCCCGACCGTGTGATCCATCTCGGTCCCGGTCAGTTCCTGTTGCATCGCCGCACCACGGCCGAATGGACCGGCAACGATTTCGCCCAACCCGTAGGGGATGTGGAGGTCGCCGAGTTCGCTGGACGCCATTGTTGGACGGTGCAACTCGCGCCGCCAGAGGGGAAGCCGTATCCGCTCCGGATCTGGGTTGATGTCGACTCCGGACAGATGCTCGGCTACCTCGTCGAGGAAGTGGGGGAGGGCTCGCAGTTCGTCGACCTCGCTGTCGGCGAAACACTGGATGAGGGACTGTTCGTGTGAGACGGCCCTGCCGTCACACCGGAAGGGCAACTGCTCCGCGAGGAGCACCGAGTCGCGCAACGTAAGCAGGCGCAGTGGTTCACCGGCAACGTGAGCGGCGCCGTGCTGACGGTGCGAGTGCCCGTCGATTTCACCCCGGACGACATCCGCTACACGGATTCCGGCGGTTTCGATGCGTCGAACCGTGCAGCGATACTCTCCCGTCGCCCGCGAAGCGCGCAAGGTTGGGAACCGAAATGGGGCGTGCCCCACCACGCCTGGTCGACCCCACTGTGGGACTGGGCAGCAGGGACCTGGCCACCGTGGACCGAAATTTGCACCACCTTCGAGATAATCCTGAGCTCATTGCAAGGACCGCGCTCGTTGTCGAGCAGGTCGTAGTAAACCCCGAGGGAAGGAACGACGACATCGTCCTCTGTCGGGAATCCTTGTGCGAATTCGGAAGCGGAGAGATCGTCGTATCGGGTCATGGACTACCTTTCGCTTCGAACCGGAGAGATCGACTTCACCGACTTCACCATGGCCTCGGTTCGGCGGCGATAGATCACCCGCCGCGGATGATCTGAAAACAGCGGGCGGGTAGGCGCAGGATGTCTCCTCGCGATCG
>Ga0154000_1000434_pt1 | contig 11577 bp, 10 predicted proteins | sample TSNC084MetaG_FD_104674 | JGI IMG/M metagenome (GOLD analysis project Ga0154000, IMG submission 104674) | Attine ant fungus gardens microbial communities from North Carolina, USA - TSNC084 MetaG | ecosystem: Host-associated > Fungi > Mycelium > Unclassified | place: USA: North Carolina, Lumber... | reverse complement strand
TTTTGTAGAAAAATATCCTCATATCAAAGTAATCATTGAAAGTCAATCTACCAATCGTACCATATCCATGCTGGAGCAGCAAAAAATCGATTTGGGCCTTATCGCTGAGCCGGAAGGGAAGAAAAATTTCAACTTCATCCCCGTCATGGATATTGAAGATATTTTTGTCGCTGCCCCCAGTTATCTTGCCAACTATAGAGCCAGAGAAGGCAACGCCGACATCTTTCAAACCGGAAATATTATGATGTTAGACAGTAATAACATGACCAGACACCACGTAGATAAATACCTGGCAGAACATCAGATAACAATCAACCAATTCATCGAGGTCACAACTATGGACCTTCTGATCGAATTTGCCAAAATAGGTTTAGGAGTAGGATGTGTCATTCAAGAATTTGTTCAGGAAGAGCTTACCAGCAAAACATTGGTAAAAATACCCTTAGAAACAAGCATTAATAAGCGTACTACCGGTTTTGCCTACCAGCCGATAACTGCTTCCAGCGCTTTAACTACATTTTTAAAATTTTGCAATTCAAATATCGGAACGCCTTAAACTTAACTTAGGCAAAAAAACAGACAACCTATGGATGAAGTTGTCTGTTTTTCTATGTTAGTTGTCCAATAATTTATTTTTATTTGTCCAGCTCATCAAACTACGAAGTTCTTTTCCAACCTTCTCCAATTGATGTTCCGACTCTATTCTTCTCATCGCGTTAAAGTTTGTACAGCCAATCTGGTTCTCTAACAGCCAGTTACGGGCAAATACACCTTCCTGGATATCTTTTAAAACTTTCCGCATAGCGTTTTTAGTTTCTTCCGTGATAATCTTAGGTCCGGTGATATAATCTCCGTACTCGGCCGTATTAGAAATAGAATATCTCATTCCGGCAAATCCGCTCTCATTGACCAAATCCACAATCAGCTTCATCTCATGGATACACTCGAAATATGCGCTCTCCGGTTCATAGCCGGCTTCAACTAATACCTCAAATCCGGCTTTCATAAGGGCACAAACACCGCCGCAAAGTACTGCCTGTTCGCCAAAAAGATCCGTTTCTGTTTCTTCTTTGAATGTCGTTTGAAGTACGCCTGCTCTTGCTCCGCCAATCGCTAAAGCATAAGCAAGACCAAGATCATAAGCCTTACCTGTTGCATCCTGATGAACCGCAATTAAACACGGTACACCTTGTCCTTCCTGATATTGACTTCTTACCGTATGGCCCGGTCCTTTAGGGGCAATCATTAAGACATCCACATCTTTTGGCGGCAGGATTTGTCCAAAATGAATCGCAAAACCATGAGCAAACATCAGGGCGTTTCCCGGCTCCAGATTTGGTTCCACAGACTCCTTATACATTCTCGCCTGCTTCTCGTCATTAATTAATATCATAATGATATCTGCTTTTTTAGCTGCTTCTTTGGCTGTGTATACTTCAAAACCCTGAGCCTCTGCCTTTGCCCATGATTTGCTGCCTTCATAAAGACCAATAATAACATTGCAGCCTGACTCTTTAGCATTCAACGCATGGGCATGGCCCTGGCTTCCATAACCAATCACCGCTATTGTTTTTCCTTCTAAAACTGATAAATTACAATCCTCTTGATAATAAATCTTTGCCATTGTCTTCCTCCTGTAAAATTCTTAGTATGCTCTATTAACTATAAATATCTTACATCTTCCATCCCGCGGGACAGACCGGTAATTCCCGTCCGTGCAAGTTCTAAAATCTCTAATCCGCCTAAAAGCTTGATAAATGCATCTAATTTGGACTGCTCACCGGTCAGCTCAATAATCATCGATTCCAGACCCACATCTACAATCTTAGCTCTAAAAACATCGGAAATAGCTATGACCGATTGCCTTTTATCCGCCGGAACTTTCACCTTAATTAAGATCAATTCCCGGCAAACAGCCTCTCCCTGTTTCAATTGCTTCACATCTACTACTTCCACCAATTTACGGACCTGCTTCTCAATCTGTTCAAGAATCAACTCATCGCCCTGCGCAACCACGGTCATTCTGGAATAGTTCGGGTCCGCTGTGGTACCGACTGTCAGGCTGTCTATATTATATCCGCGTCGGCTGAATAACCCCGCTACCCGGCTAAGAACACCTGATGTATTATCAACTAACAAAGAAAATACCCTGCGACTCACTAGAAAACCACCTCTCCTGTATCTGCAATACATTATAAAAATTATCATAACAATTTGCCTTACCCTTGTCAACTATATAATCGGAATGGCTATTATGAATACCAGTTATAACTTAGGAATTTTGATACATTTTCTGTATAAACGCCTTACTTTGCAAGGCATTTTCTGGTTTTGTATCTTCTAAAGTAACATGAATGAAAGGCTTTCTGGTTTTCACCTGCTTCATTAATACATCGTAATGAAAGATACCCGTTCCTATCTCAACAGACTTTACCATATCCTCCTCTATCCTAAAATCCTTTGCATGGATAACTGCTATATCATTGCCAAGCAGAGCAAATGCTTTTTCTATGATTTCGTCCTGTGCCTGATAATTATCCGGTGACAGCAAATTGACCGGATCAAATATAATTTGAAGATTTGGAGAATTAATTTCGTCCAGTACTCTCCTTGCTTTCTCAACCGTACTCACAATATGTACATAAACCGGTTCAATCGCCAAGATAACCCCCATTTTCTCGGCATATTCCACAACCGGTTTTAAATTTTTAATAAAAATTGCAAGGGCTTCTTCCGAATGATTTGCCGGTTCAAATTGGTACTCCACATTCACCGCACCAGTTTCCGTACCTACCACACCACACCCAAGCAGACTTGCAAATCGAATATGGGCTTTATAGGTTTCCGTAAATTCGGCCAGTTGAACCGGATCAGGCGTAGCTAAATTTAAATAACAGCCCAAAACAGCTATATCCACACCTTTTTTCTCAAATACACGCTTCATATAAATTGCCATCCCCGGAGTCATAGCGCCTCTATCCACAGGAAATTCTTTAACGGCTTTTGTCAATGCCAAATGCGCACACGAAAATCCCTGTCGCGCAATTTCACTAACTAATCCTTCAAAAGAATCTGCTTTGCAATCATGTGCTCTAATGCCTATCTGCATATCCTTTGCCTCCTAATAATTTTTTTATACATTCATAAGATCTCCTGCCTGATGTTTTTGCATCAGGATAATAAAAGCTTTCTATCGCAATACTTTTATCGTATCCGATATGATTTAATGCGTCAATCGTTTCTTTAAAATTATAATGTCCATGCCCTGCATACCACCTGTCATTGTCCGCAATATGCACATGACATATCTTTCCTTTCGCGCTTTCGATCGCTTTAAAAATATCTCCTTCTTCTATATTCATATGATACGTATCTATATGCAGCTTCAAATATTTTGATGGAACTTCTTCGAGAAGTTTAAGTCCCTCTTCGATGGTATTAATCGTATCACTTTCGTATCGATTAATTATCTCTATTCCTAACATTACTTTATATTCTTCTGCCCATTTGATACATTCTTTTAAGCTGGAAATTAAATTTTTTCGATATCCTTCGGCATTGCTGCAATCCGCAATTTTTCCTTTTATCAGACCAATAATTACTACCGCATGATCATAATCTTTTGCGGTAATCATGTGTCCCCTCAGGCGCCTTATCGCTTTTTGACGTATCTGACTGTCCTCGCTTGCTAAAAACAGATGTTCCCACCCATAGGCAGAGCCTGTCCCAATAGAGGTTAAATCCAAATGCCAGGTTTCCAGCAATTTTTTCAGTTCGGCCCGATCGATAAGATCCGAATCATGGATATGAACCTCAACTCCATCATAACCGATTTCAGCAATCTCTTTAAGGCTCTGTTCAAGCGGCCCGCGAAAAACAATTGGGGCTTTTTCACGAATATTCATTGTTGTAGCTGTCATTGATAATTTCATATTATTGTTCCACCCCATCTTTAATGAATTGATCGACATTATAAATTTCTAAATCTTTATCCTTATACCCTGTAATAGATACGTTATTCATAATCAGTTTTTTGACATTCTTAATATAGATTCCCATATTTGTACAAGCTTCTACATCCGCCATCATCGCCGGATATTCCGGTATGGGATGTTCTGCATAGTCAATCACTATGTCCGCAAAAGTAATTTCTTCAATTTTCTTCTCCGGCAGTCCATAGATAAAGGTTCCCGCAACATGGCAATTCCGGGCTTCAATATTTTTAAACGTCAATTGTTTTATTTCAGGAGTCCTTTCATCTACAGGCAAAGCCTTTTTGCTCCGTACATATTCCGTATGTCCGTCGGGGTCGCAGCACCAGTAGTAAGAATTTATCACAAATGGTGTTAACACCCCGTTCATTTTTATATTTTCAAACAGAATATCATCGATAACCGCATCTTTTCCTCTGCCTCGCCTGGTTTTCACCCTAAGTCCTCTGTCTGTGTCTTCAAACAGACAATCTCGTACGATCAGATGTTTCACACCAGCCGCCATTTCACTTCCCAAAGTAACAGAACCGTGTCCATTCTGCATATAACATTGCCGTATTTCAATATTTTGAGAAGGCACTTTGTATTTGTGTCCCATATAGTATTTACCAGATTTTACTGCTATACAATCATCTCCCAAAGAGAAATGTACACCCACAACCAAAAGACCGTCTACCGATTCCGGGTCCATTCCATCCGTATTCGGTGAAATTTTGGGATTCAAAACGGTCATATCAATCCATTTTGTATGATTAGAAAAATAAGGATGGAGATTCCAGGACGGACTATTCTGGACTTTTAAACCATGAACCGTTATATTTTCACAATGATTTAAAAAGATCATTCTGGGACGAAATGCGCCTATTTTTTCTCTTCCTTCTCCCTTCCACCAATTTTCATAGCTGGCATTACCGTCCAAAATCCCTTCTCCGGAAATAATGACGTTAGAAACGTTAATTCCAGTAATAATAGAGGAAAACATATCCAAAGGATTTCCTTCCCAGGTTCCTAAATTATATTCTTCCGTTTCGTCATAGCTTTCAATGAGTCCCGGCAAAACAGGAAATTTAGAACGTTCCGTGTAAGCAGACAACACCGCATTCTTTTCTATTTCGATATACAGATCACTCTTTAAAAACAGCGATGAAATCTTATAAATACCTTCCGGGATCAGTACTCTGCCATCTTTCGGGCAGGAATTAATCGCTGTCTGAAGGAAAATTGTATCATCCTGAATTCCATCTCCTTTAGCGCCAAATTTTTTAACATTCAAGGTTACAAATTCATACTCTGTTGTAAACTTTAATACCTCAGATTTTTCCTCTTCATTTTGCACATAAAGCTCGTACTGCGTATCAGGAAGGAGATGATAAATAGAATTGACCACTTTATTACTTGTTTTTACACATACTCCGTTCAGAAAAATAGAAAACTCTTTTTCTGTATAATAAATCCCCTGTTCTAATAACTCAATTGCGATACTTCGTGAGGTTTTGAATATCACTTGAAATTTCATTTTGGCTCCTTCTTCTGTTTTTAAGTCTATTGATTTGTTTTTAGTTGTCATCGGCTAAAAAGAGAGCGTCTTAGTAAATAGACTCTCTCTTTTGTTAATACCTATATCGCTTAGTTTATATCAGCCTTTTACACCGCCGGCAGAAATACCTTCTACGAACTGATCCTGAGCTAAGAAAAATACAATTAATGAGGGCAAAATAGTAATAATAGATAATGCCAATACTTTATTCCATTGGAAACCGGCTTCCGCATCCATAAACATTCTAAGACCCAGAGATGCCGTATATTTCTTTACGGAATCTATATAAATCAAAGGACCCATAAAGTCATTGGACGACCACATAAATTGGAATAGTGCACAAGATACCATCGAAGGTTTCACCATTGGTACAATTACATACACTAAACGCTGCAGGGAATTACAGCCATCGATTTCGGCCGCTTCTTCCAGCTCTCTTGAAATAGATCTCATAAATTGCACAAGCATAAATACGAAGTAAGTATCAACAGCAAAGAAACTAGGCACAACAATCGGTAAATAAGAATTCAGCCAATTCATCTGGCTAAATAATAAATACTGCGGAACATTTAACACTACCTGAGGTAAAAACAAAGTAGCCATACATAGTCCAAAAAGAAATCCTTGTCCTTTGAATTTGAATCTGGAAAAACCATATGCAGTTACAGTCGATGAAATAACGGTACCAATTACCTTAGGAATAACAAATTTATAAGTATTGAACATATAAACACCAAATTTATAAGGTTCTGCATTCCAACCCGAAATATATCCGTCTAAAGTAGGGTTTTTAGGTATAAAACCAATAGATGAAAATATTTCGGCATTGCTGGTCTTAAAAGAAGCCCCCACCATCCAAATCATTGGATATATCATTACCAAACCTACAATCCCTAAAACTAAATATCTAAGAATTGTACTTAATGTACTTCTCTGTCTTCTGGTCATATCTGCTTATCTCCCTTCATCACCGTAATATACCCAGTACTTCTGGCTTATAAAGGATATCACGGTCAATACTGCTACAATAATGAACAATAACCATGCCATCGCACTGGCAAGGCCCATGTCGTAAGTTTTAAAAGCATTATTGTAGATTAAAAGAGAAATCAGAGTGGTAGAACCCATTGGACCGCCTTTTGTAATAATATAAGGCCCGTTAAATTCCTGGAATGCCTGACAAAGCTGTGTAACCAAATTATAAAAGATAACCGGCGAGATAAGGGGAACCGTAATGGAGAAAAATTGTCTTGTTTTGCTTGCTCCATCAATAGATGCCGCCTCATATAAATCTTGCGGTACTCCTTTTAGCGCAGCAAGAAAAACAACCATAGCGGAACCAAACTGCCATACTCTAAGTAAAGCTACAACAAATAGAGTATACCTTGAGTCTCCCAGCCAGTTAATCGGGTTTGCACCAAAAATGCCTATTATCTGATTAACTAAACCATCTGTTTGAAATAAAAACTGCCATAATACAGCTATTGCTACGGACCCGCCTAAAATTGAGGGTACATAGTAAGCCGTACGGAAAATATTTACACCTTTGATTTTAAAATTAAGAATATATGCGATAAATAAAGCAAATATTAATTTTAAAGGAACGGTCATAAAAGCATATTTAAACGTAACTATAAACGATTTCGTATATTTTGCTGTTTCAAATATAGTAAAATAATTTTTTAATCCTATCCAACTAATCTCTGAATTAAATAGATTATAATTTGTAAAACTATAATATAATGATGATGCAAACGGCCAAAACTTAAATACTAAAAACCCTATTAACCATGGAATAATATATACAATTCCCATGTTATCACGCATAATCTTTTTAAGCTTCTTTACTGTATTGACACAGACGATAAGTACCACTTTGAAGATTTTAGGACTACTCATCAAAATCTTTCCTCCTTTAAACAGATACCTGCCTTACGGCCTCTTTTCTTATTTTAAAATCTTTATTTCTCGCTATAAGCTAATATATAGATACCAACATCCTTTGGTTCGTAAGATCGGTCTTCTTCTATTGCATCTAAGATCTCTTCTCCGTGATGTTTGTATTTTTCTTCCAACAATGCACCCAGACGACAACCTTTTAAGATTGCATAAGATATCATTGCCGATCCCGAACGGTCCAGATGATTATTCTCGAAATCTGGTCGATCCACAATTTGATAGAATAATCTCGACTTTTCGTCCTGATATTTTAAAACACCTCTCACTGCCTCTTTAAACAAGCCTTCTATCGCCTTATAATGTTCAAAAGTTTCTTCTGAAATGAATTCCAATGTATCAATCAAAGCCATCAAAAACGTACCTATTGGATGTAATTGGAAAATATCTTCTTCTTTTCCTGCATTTTCTATATATACAGAACTATATAATCCTTTTTCACTATGGAACAAATATTTTCTTATATTTTTGAATTGAGCAATAATATCATTATATTGTTCTTTTTCATCATATTTTGTTTCAAATTCCGCATAAAATGGCATAAACCCATATAAGCTTTCTAACCATATCTGATTTGGGAATTCCTTCTTGTACAAAAAATTACCTGAACTCGTTCTTGGCTGGGCTTTCAGTTGATCCGCCAACCAAGAAGCAGCTTTTTTATATCGCTCTTCTTTGTTCTGTTCGTATAGAAAGAGCAGGAGTCTTCCCATATTTATATAATCTTCCTTATTATAATAGGTGATATGTCCTTCCTTATCCACATGCCGATCCAGTAATCTAATTATCGTATCCTTATAATCACTGTTCTTAGTCAATTGATAAATATTCGCTAAACCTTGCAGCGCACATCCATCTTCAAATTTCCAAATATCATTATGGGGAGTTTTATTCTTTGATAAGTACTCTTCAATATATTCTTCAGCTTTCACCCGGACCTCCCCCAAATACATCCTAAGCCGTAAAATAGATCCCATTACGGCTTAGGCAGTTTGTTACAATAATAATATTTACTTTAGTATTTCTTAATATGCATTTGCTGCATAAACATCATTGATTGAATCTACCAGATACTGCGCTAATTCACCGCTATCTGTCCCACCGCTAAGTGACTCCATTACTTCATAATAAACACCGGTGGTATCTTTTAATGCAGAGTTCTCAAAGTTTGGATCAAAAGAGAAGTTAGCTATTTTCATTACTTCCTGATTTGCTTCATAAGTAAGACCTGCTAATAGACCTTTCTCTTCCAGAACTTTGTTTGCTGCGCTATTTGCTAACATACCTCTTTCTGTAGCAATAAGTTCAACACCTTCCGGATCAGAAGTTAAAAACTCTAATAACAATGCTGCCGCTGCTTTATTTTTTGAAGATTCTGTAATTGCATAACACATATTTACTTTTGTTAAGCCAGCTTCATTAGATCCTAAATCCTTAGGAAATGCTCCTAATACGAACTCCTGCCCTTCTTCTAAAGCATTTGCCAGTTTTTGCTGAGCAGAATCCCATTCATAAAATCCGGCATAATGTCCATCCATCCACCTGTTGTTCTTCTCAAGAATAGTAGCTCCATCACCTTTTAACTGGGCAATGGAAGGAAGTACATGGGCGTCTTCTAAGCTGTTAATCCAGTCAAGACCTTCTTTTACTTCTTCAACAGAGTAATTAGTCTGATTATTGACTACCCATTCTTTTCCATATACAGATTCTAAATAATATAGCATCAGAATCATACGTTCATATTCATACATCGCAAGAGGATAGTAATCATCACCAAGTTTTTCTTTAAAAGTGGTACCGGCACTTATGATCTCTTCAAATGATGTAGGTACTTCTAAACCTGCTTTTTCAAAAGTGGTTGCATTCCAGAAAAATGCTTTTCCGGTTACGCCGAGAGGAAGTCCCTGCAATTTATCTGCTACCACACCTTTTTCTAAAATGCTTGCATCGTAGTTATCCAAAGAAATCACATCACTGAATTGATTTAAATCGGCAAATTTAGAACCGTCTGAAGAGAACTGATACAGCCAGTTCCAGTTAACTTGCATTAAGTCAGGAGCTGTTCCTCCTTTTAACTGAGTAGCCACTTTTTCAGTCCAACCATCCCATGCGCCATATTCAGGCTCTACACTAATATTCGGATATTTTGCTTCAAATGCTTTGATCGCCTTTAAAGTAGCCTCATGTCTGGAATCTCCTCCCCACCAGCTAAACCGAATTTCATATTTCTGATTTGGGTCCAGGGCTTCTGCTAAAGCAGCTTCAGTTGTGGTTGTTCCCTCTGTTCCTACATCTGATGTAGATGGCTCTGTGGTACTTTTTGGCGTACAAGCCGCAAGTGAGCCAGCCATAGTAAACGCAAGAAGACCTGAAACAATTCTTTTTGTAAGTACTTTCATAATACATCTCCTTTTTTGTTTTTACAATTTTTGCCTTGCGATTGAATTTTGTAGAAAATGTAAAATAATTTACCTATTTTCGAGTTTATTTGCATAATTTGCACAAAAATTATTTTGCATTTTCCTTTATTCCTAGTCTTATTTGGCATAATGAATTATACCACTTAATGTAAGTGCTGTCAATTATTATGATTAAAATATTAATTTTCTATTGTCCATTGCAAAAAACTATGATAAACTTTTCTTAAGAAACTATTAATTATTAATTTAAGTTATAAAGGGGCGAATGAAGCATTGAAAATATTGGATAACTATATTCATGAAGTATTAGAACAAAGCACTCCGCAAAAACCTATATGGAATAAGGAAAAGAAACTAAACGAAGAAGAAAACATCTGGGATTATATTAATGGCTGCATGATAAGAGCTATTCTTGAGCTTTACAATATTACCAAAAAATCCGGGTATCTGGAATTTGCCGATAATTTTGCTGATTATTTTGTCAATGAAGACGGAAATATCCGCACATTTGATCCTGATGATTTCAACCTCGATACTATTATGCCCGGAAGAACCTTATTTGATTTATATAAATTGACAAAAAAAGAAAAATATAGAAAAGCTTTAGATACGGTATATCATCGACTAATTAAACACCCCAGAACAAAGACCGGAAACTTCTGGCATAAGGATATTTATCCTAATCAAATATGGTTAGATGGTCTTTATATGGGACAGCCTTTCTATATGCAATATGAAGTAGAATATAATAATAGCAAAAATTGCACTGACAGCTATAAACAATTCTTAAATGTATATAAGCTCATGCGCGACGAAAAAAATGGCTTGTATTTCCACGCTTACGATGAATCCAGAGAAATGTTCTGGTGCGATCAGGTAACAGGACTCTCTCAATGCTTCTGGTTAAGAGCACTTGGCTGGTATGCTATGGCGCTCATTGACACAATGGAACACATGCCAGAGCATATGACAGTTGAAAAAGAAGAAATGAAACGCATTTACAAAGAATTAATTGATTCCATGCTCAATTATCAGCACGAAAGCGGTATGTGGTATCAGGTAGTAAATTTTGGAGGTATTGCTCCTAATTATCTGGAAACCTCCGGTTCTGCAATTTTTGCTTATGCTATTATGAAAAGTGTACGCCTTGGTTATCTTCCTAAAGAATATTTTCAGTATGGAGAAAAAGCATTCCACGGTACTTGTAACCGTCATTTGTCTGAGAAGGACGGAAAATTGCAGTTAGGCGGCATTTGTCTAGTTGCCGGATTAGGAAACACAACCCACAGAGAGGGAACTTTTGATTATTATATGAAGGAACCGATTGTCGAAAATGAAGCTAAAGGAATTGCGCCCTTAATTTTAGCCTATACCGAAATTTTATATTCCAATATATAAAAAACAAAGGATTTATAAGAACTATGAAAGAACCTATTCAGAAGTAATCGTTGGAATAGGTTCTTTTTCTTGAATTTTTAATCATTTTCTTTTTTGTTACAATGTCCGGATATAATTTGTTTAAATGCCTGATGCAAACCAGTACTTGCAAGTCCCGAAACAGCACCATAAACAATATTGTGGAGTGTTATTGACCGATTCGCCACACACCCTAAAACCGCCCCTACAATACTAAGGATTGTGGGAATATATTTAGTGTCTACGTCATGTATCC
>Ga0154000_1000433_pt1 | contig 11588 bp, 14 predicted proteins | sample TSNC084MetaG_FD_104674 | JGI IMG/M metagenome (GOLD analysis project Ga0154000, IMG submission 104674) | Attine ant fungus gardens microbial communities from North Carolina, USA - TSNC084 MetaG | ecosystem: Host-associated > Fungi > Mycelium > Unclassified | place: USA: North Carolina, Lumber... | reverse complement strand
TAGCCTCTTCGTCGTCGCCTTTCCAAGCTGCTGCTCAACCTCAGCCAATACGAATGGCTGGGCCCATTGCGCAACTCCCCCAAAGACAAGACCGCCCGCTGCACTGGAGGAGAACGATTAGAAACGTCAGCATGCATCGTAATAGCCTAGGAACTACCTTACATGAATAAATAATTTTCATTCCTGTCGACTGGCACCAACGGAAACAACGCACATAATCCACAGAGGGAATACCACAGCGATACTGATCCCGGTGACTTCAAAGCCAGTTGACGAAGGCATGATCTCCCCCTCTTCTCCATGATCCAGCTATTTGCTATGACCAGACAGCCAAACGACCAAACCAGTCTCCGACTGTATCCCAACTACCATAGCCAAAAACTATGAGCATCCTGAGACTTTCCCGTGTCAATAGAAATTTGAACATACCCCAAAAGCTAGAAGTGCACTTACAGCCAACGCAACCCGGTCTATATTCCTTCTCAAATCAGAGCCTACCCGCGCCCGGATAGCCGGTAATAGGAAATACGGAACCCCTTGTCGAAAGAACTGATACCAAAAATACGCGGGAAAAGAAACGTAAAGGTAATAACTCCAAGGCGATCGCTGGACAAGGAACACAGCCCCACACGCGAGAGAAATTACGGGCGGAACTAATTGTAAGACGCCTTTATTGACTGATAGCGAGGGTATTTCCAGTGGTCGAATGATATAGAGCGAAGAATAGAGCATCCATCCGATGTGAGCTAAGGTGACGATGATGCGAAGGAGTGTCCGATCATATGTCTGAAGGTAGTGTAGAGCTTCTTTGATAAGGACGTGCGAGGCGTGTCGTGCATCGTACCACTGGGAGGTATTGACGAAGGACTCAATGTGACTGAGTTGTTGAATACGATTAGGTATAGGTCCGGATTCGAGGGGGGTATAAGGTTTATAGAATAGGGTATGCGCCTTTTTCGATTCTATAGAGTACGTGCTCAGACGATGGTGTCATGAGAAGGACATTACACACCATGTTTGAACTGATATTGCTCTAGAATCATTCTGGCATTTACTAGTGCAGCTTCTGCCAGAGCTTTCTTCCCCAGTCCTGGGTCCAAATATCCAGGTTTGTCGGGATCAACATCTGGTAAAACACCAACCGAATTCACGGGCCATGCCGCGCCAATCAGTGTCGACATGATCGCTGCAATATCCGCTTGTTCCACATCCCGTCTATAGAGGTGATTGAGACCCCACGGCCGAGAATAATCATCGTGCGAAGATGGCACTGTATCTGGAAGAGGCCCACGAATGCCTTTCCCCCATACGATAAGTGGAGTACGTGTACAATCTGGATCTGTAAGGAATCAGGGGAGGAGTAGAGGGAAGAAGATACAATATCCCTCACGTCCGTCACCATGGTTCCCAATCACAGACATCCCGTGGTCAGCAGTAAAAATAAAACTGGTCTCCTCATCTCCGTAAAATTCGACCATAAGCTGTTCTGTTCGCTGAACGATTTGATCTACGGCTTGGATGTTCCTCATGTATTCTGGAGAATGAGGTCGATGCGAATGCCCTGTGGTATCCAAACCTAGAAGATGGAGGAAGAAAACGACTTTGTCGGAGTGTAATCTTGTCTTGAGTGTCGTATTGGTGAGAGCATTGCGGAACAAAGTCTCCAACTGGTTGAGAACCCAGTAGTCCAGCTCAACAGCGTCTGGCGAACACTTGGGAAATAGCCATATTCGAATGGACAGTGGCTTACCTTTGGTGAAATCCTCTTCTTCTGCATCATAGCTCCATTCTAATACTCTGCCGGGTACAGCACCTCGGGCAAACATGGGTAAGATATCAGGTGAACCGAATGAGAATGTTGTAGTTGATTGATTAAAGACCGAATCAAAATTTACAGGGTTTGTCTTCCAACCCTGCGAATGAGAATTAGCAAAGCGCGCTCACAGAACATCTTGAACATGAACAAACCTTTGTGACAGCAGAGACGTCCTCGTACATTCCTCCGATGATAGCGACGTGACCTGGTCGACTCTCAGTTGGTACTCGAGTATGGGACACTCCAAACACTCCACGAGACTCTGCGATGGATCTAAGATATGGAGCAACAATCCTGGGGGAGTTTTCAATCTTCGGAAACGGGTACTCGTTGAACAAGAGGTCTGCACGCAAACCATCACCTGAGAATAAACGTCTCATTATTGATGCTTGACAGTATCAAACTCACGACACACCAACAATCAGGACCAGCCTTTTTGATTCAGCTTGCGTCATGAAACTCTGCATTCCATGAATAACAGGGCTTGTGAAATAGCAGTCGAATACAGAACCGATAAAAACAATATGGAAGAGCAGGCCTATGAGCAGCAACCTTTGAACAGAATAAGCGGTGCCGTTTTTTGCGGCTGGGGACATGAATCTGTGATGATAGTAGAAAAGAATCTATTAATACTTCACAAACTATGTGCACATGATTCTAAAACGGGTTACTATCCCTCCACAATGTCCAAACGAAAGGTCGCGTACTACTACGACTGTGAGTGCAATTCCTGGACTCATACTTGTACTCAGTCTATGAAATTCAGCTGACGTTGGTTCGTATACATATGGCCTTGGTCATCCCATGAAACCCCATCGGATACGAGTCACTCACGACCTCGTCGCTGCATACGACATGCTGCCCAAGATGCACATCTTAGTGGGTACTCACATCTTATATCATGTGCAGCTGACAATATCTGTCTAGCGACCAAAAAGAGCCACGCCTGAAATGCTCACTGCCTTTCACACAGACGAATACATCCATTTCCTTACCAGAGTCTCACCGGAAACAGCAGAAGAGCTGACATACCACGGTACAAGATGTGAATTCTCAAAATGTATCCATAACTGTATAAAGACCTCAACTATTCGTTTGTTCTAGTTCTAGTCGGAGATGACAATCCAGCATTCGAGGGATTATTCGAGTTCTGTTCAATATCGGCGGGTGGCTCTATATGTATGTATCTATCGTACTTCCGGGATATTTTTTACCATAATCCGAGTTTTTGAACAGGTGCAGCTCAACGAATAGCTTCAGGTTCTGCCGACATCGCAATCAACTGGGCTGGAGGCCTTCACCACGCCAAAAAACGCGAAGCCTCCGGCTTTTGCTACATAAATGACATTGTACTTGGGATTCTTGAACTTCTACGCTTTCACCCTCGCGTTCTCTATATTGATATTGATTGCCACCATGGCGATGGCGTGGAAGAGGCATTTTATACCAGTAACAGGGTTATGACATGTAGTTTCCACAAGTTTGGGGAATACTTCCCTGGTACCGGCACGCAAGAAGATAAAGGTCGAGGGAAGGGCAGGGGATATGCCATTAATGTCCCTCTAAAGGATGGAATCACAGATGAATCATTCCGAAGTATCTTCGAACCGGTATGTCCGTCCCTGACATTTGGCAGAACTAAAAAGAGAATGAGGGCTCTGGTACAGGTAATCGCTAAGATTCTCGACGTATTTCAGCCATCTGCGGTTGTACTCCAATGTGGTGCCGATTCGTTGTCCGGAGATAAACTCGGGTGCTTTAATTTGACGATGAACGGACATGCGCATTGCGTTCAGTTCCTCCGGCAACAGAACATACCACTTATTCTGCTGGGAGGAGGAGGCTACACAGTGAAAAACGTGGCAAGATTATGGACATACGAAACAGCATGTGCTCTCGGAATAGAGAATGATGTCGACCCAAACCTTCCATGGAGTGAGTATTTTGAGTGGTTTGCTCCAAGATACCGGTTAGAGGTTGTCGGAAATAACATGGATGATCTGAATATCAAGGACGGATCGCTCGACAGAGTTCGGTGAGCCATTCTTGTTCTTATAGTCCAGTGCAGTGCTTAGGCCTGAGCCTATTAGCGTGACTGCACTTGAGCAGCTGCAGGAGATTGCCCACGTTCCTTCAGTACAAATGCACGACGTACCGAAAGAGTCTCTAGGCCATCACCTCGGATTCATGAATGACGATGAAGGTTGGGATGAACTCGACGAACGGATAGCTCGTATGTTTCCTTCTTGATTCATGTTTGAGTAGAGCTGTAATGCTTCTTATGCAGAGCACGTACGATACGTTTATAATCTACAAGAATCCTCCTCTGCTTCCTCTGAAGGCGAAGATGAAGAGCCCTGGGATTCGGATGACACTGCTAACAGTTGGCGACGCCAGCAAAATAGTATATTAAACCGCAGTCGTTCCAATAAGCCCCCTCGCATAACCGCCGATTCAACCAGCGGAAACACTGAAGAACTAGCAGCCAATGGAAAACGAATGAGTTTACTCACGAATCGCTACTTTGATGTTCCAGTCCAAGAGAACGGCTTTGCCCATTATGACTGTGGTGCTGCCCTGGGTAAAGCGACGAAGAGGAAGTTTTTCAGCTACCCCCATAAGTGGGATGACGGAAACGGAGGGTTGACAATGAGAGATGCGTTCTCACCGCTGTCGAAGACACTGAACCTTGCAGGACTGATGGAAAGGGGTGGGAGAGATAGGGAGGTAGAGACTATGGATGATGATTGGGACGATAATAATAGTTGTTAACTCGTGTATGGATATTTTGTAATCTAACTTATGGCCTTGTGGGTTCTGTAAATTATTTCCACTTTGTTGACTTGGTTGGCTGATTATCAAAAAAATCCATATGATTAACATTGTGGTTCGCTTGTTTTATAAGCGGCTTCTTCCCTTCCTACGATCACCGGGCCTAAATTTAACTCCACTTCAGTGATTTCCTCTGGGAAGTCCGACATACTTGCGGGGTTCCGTCATTACCTTTGGGCTCGTTGTCTAATTTCAGCCGATTCTAAGAACCCACGGTGAAAATGGGACACTAACACTGCCGTGATTCACATATAAAAAGATTAGATTCTGACAGCCATCTCCCCGTCAGCTAAGACCACAGACGTTTATCCTCTACTTTGTCTCCTTCCCCAGATACTTCAGATTTGGTGTTTGACAATGTCGACGCCAACAATCACGGAGCAACCTGTTGCAACGATACCTCCGCTTCCAAGGGAATCAAATCCATCCTCACGTCGGCTGCGAAGGACGTATGAATTAGTAAAACATAAAATAACGACAAGAGAAGGATGGCTCGGCGATTATAACTATGGTTGGTAGGTCCATGTCGTAGAATAAATCTCTCCTCCGGCTCTTATTAACACTCTTGCTAGGCTATGTATGCCAATGTTACCATTTGTGAAGCGAAAAAGCAGCGACCCACCATTTTATGCTCTTGACGATGAACTGCCGCTTGTTCTTGCTATCTCATCGGGACTGCAACATGCGCTTGCGATGCTTGCTGGACTTATTACACCACCGATTATCTTTGCTTCTACGTTGAACCTACCACCTGACGTGTCGGCCTATATGATTTCTGCTTCACTGATTGGCTGTGGTGAGTATGATCTTGGGATTCATGGTTTGACAACAACCTTGAAATCTCCATTTCTTCTTGATGCTAGCTCAGAGTTGCTGATATGTCATTTTAGGCATTCTAAGTCTCGTCCAGATATCTAGATTACACCTATTCAAGGATTACTATCTCGGGACAGGCTTGATCACAGTTGTTGGAACGAGTTTTGCGACTCTTTCTATTGCTAATGCTGTACGTGTTGACTTTCAATATAAGCGTTTTCCGACTGACCCCTCACCCAGATTTTTGATACTATGTATAGTGATGGAAGTTGTCCATCCTCTGTAGTTGATGGGCTGACAGTTCGTGGTCCGTGTCCAGATGCCTATGGCAAAGTTTTGGGTGAGAGCTTTCAGTTTAATATCTTTATCTTCTGACGAAGACCACAAGGTACCTCGTTGATATGCTCCTTCCTCGAGATATTCATGTCGTTCTTTCCACCTCGCGCGCTGAAACGAATATTCCCCCCTATCGTAACAGGCACAGTCATTTTCCTGATTGGTGCTTCCCTCATCGGTAGCTCTGGCATTCCAAACTGGGGTGGGGGATCAAATGACTGTCAAAGCCGGCCAGACAGTGGATTGTATGTTCTCTGTCCTGATATCAATGCGCCTCGGCCCCTTCCGTACGTTCCTCTATTTTTCTTGCTTCTCATGAGCGTACCAATTCGTTACCCAGATGGGGGTCTGCAGAGTTCATTGGAATTGGGTTTCTTTCGTTCATCTCAATCATCCTAACAGAAGTATTTGGATCACCTTTTATGAAGAATGTTTCAATCATCATCGGTCTTCTCGTTGGTTGCATCGTAGCAGGAGCGACAGGGTATATTGACTCATCCACTATTGGCACCTCGCCTGCCATCACTTTCATATGGGTACACCGATTCAAACTCGGTGTTTATCCCCCAGCCATTCTGCCCATGCTTGCTGTCTATGTGTCTTTGGCCATGGAGGCGATAGGAGACATCACCGCCTCTGCTGAAGTATCACAGCAACCCGTTGTAGGTGATGTCTTTGACTCGAGAATTCAAGGAGGGGTCCTCGCAGATGGAATTGGTGGAATCTTGTCAGCGTTGTTCACAGTAACCCCCCTATCGACCTTCGCACAGAATAACGGCATCATTGCTATTACACGTTGTGCTAATAGGAGTGCTGGGAGGTGGTGTTGTACCTTCCTAATTCTCTTTGGTGTTCTCGGTAAATTATCGGGCGTCTTCTTGGCCATTCCAGCGCCGGTGCTCGGTGGTGTTACGACATTCTTATTTGCCAGTGTAGCAACATCTGGTATCCGCGTTTTAAGTCAAATCGATTTCTCGCGGCGAGACCGATTTGTTCTAGCTGCAGCATTGTCGTTTGGAATTGGGAACTTGCTCAAGCCTGATATTTTCACCCATCTTTTTGAGAGGGTTGCTAGTCCTGGGTCGGGTTTAAGGGGGTTATTTGACTCAATTACGATTGTGCTGAGTACACCTTGTGAGTCCTGGCATTTCATACCGAATTTTTATTTCATGGTTGAGCTCATCTTCCAGTTTTATCTGCTGGTGTTCTTGCTGTACTACTCAACCTGACCCTTCCTATGGAGCGAATTCATCAGCAGGGTGACGAGGAATTTCAGTCAGTTGAGGAAATTAGAGATGTTGAATCTCAGTCTGATAGACCGAAGGAGCTGGAGTTTCGTCGTATATAACGGTCACCGATGGCGATGTAATTGGATACCGTCTGACGAGTCCTTCAGATTGACCTTGGTTCAGTAATCTAACAGAACCTGGATAAAATCGTTACTGGACCACAGGATGATATAATGCGATGTCTCATGTTACTCGCAGCTGGTTCTTCAAAGTCGGAGTCCCACAAAGGCGGATAGCTGATTCATATCAGGAACGAAAGTCTGAATTTTTCAGTAATCCCTAGGGGAAGCTAGAAGACCAGCAAAAGACAAGACAGAGAAACGTGGATCGAAATCATCAGCTATCGCTTTCAACACCTGGGACATTCCTGTTGTTCTTAGTGGTATACGAACATCCCTTTCTTATCCATTCACTTTCTTATCTTGTGCATGTGATACAAACCCGCATAAAAGCCTACAGGTGTGCTTTGTCGGAGTCAGTCACAATTGTTGTCTGAAAACCATCTCAACCCCGGGAGAGGCACCTGCTGAGGTTAATGTTTTTTCACAATTCAAGTGTGACAGCGTGAGAGTCTGAAGCTAACGCGAATCTCGACTGACTCTCGAAAATGTCCTCACTTTCCTTCCTACCTCGAAAACTCACCAAAGGCACAAATGCTCAGAAGTCTAGTACATGTGGTGCAAAAACAGGTAAATCCGGCGAATCTGCATCTAGCAATACCTTGTTAGACGTGACTCGCAACGGCCCGGCGACCTCTTCCAATGGTACAACTCTACCTGAATACGACGATCAGGATTCTATCAATTTGCTTAGTTTGTCGTTATCAGACTTTGCGCTTTGGCTAGATGTGGAGCTAAGGCAGCAACTGGGGTATGGACCTGATACTGGCTGTCAGTCGAATTGTTCTTTTAATGCATCAAGGCTTTGACCAAGTTACAGATATTCCACTAGATTATCTCCTCGAGCACTCTGCAGTGCTTTCTAGTCTTTATAGCCGTACAGATATCCCGCGTAGCCAAGTTCAGAGGGCCTTAGTCAAAGCCATACAGTTATATGCGAGTCACTTGTTTGATGTACAGCTTACATTGCATCCCGACGAGATGGTGCCGCGATTCGGAAAGCAGAAAGAAGTTGGAGGAGGGTATGAAATACGGAGAAAATGCATCGATCTCAAAAACAAAGCTGACTGGGACGCATGTACTTTATACATAGTGCGTGATATCCTCTCCCGATTCGTTTTCTTCAGTGAGCTGATTGTTATTGTAGGAGAATATACCTCCTGGATATAGGTCATACGCGAAGATAATTCGTCTCTTAAATTACTTACTGCGCGACGCACCATCTGTGTCGTCCACCCCTGCCCCTTCAAGAGATCCTCTTACTCGCATACAAGGCATATCATTTCCTCTGCATTACAACGACAAACAGGATATGCAACCGTTCTGTAAAGGTTTCGCCTTTGTCACTCTCGCACATACTGCCGACTGCAATCATCTGAAGGAGAACTGGCCTTGGTTTAGAGATGCTTCAAGCGACTTCTACATGGATCAGTTCAAGGCTAGAGAAGGGGAAGGAACTATCTCGTCTACCGATCCATTGTACATTGCGCGTCAGCACAATCTCCGTGTGATTTCCAAGGAAAAATGGCTTCAGCTCAAAGCAGAATATCTGGACTACCGGCAAAAACTGGTGGAAGAGTTGAACATATCTCAAGATGCTCAACAAAAACGGTCGAAGGGGGTGTCAGATGTCGAGACGCCTGGTATCATGAACCAGGGCTCACTTGAAACAGACATTCTTGCATTAGATCCTCTACTTAAGGCCACTACACCTTCCTTGAATCCCTCTTCTCCATATCCCCCCAATTGTCTTGTCTTTATCAAAAATATCCACCCAGAAACCACTAAAACGACACTACGCACGCTTTTTTCCCGAGGGCTCCGGCAGTCTGATGCCTCAGCACAGAAAAGCTTCGAAGGCTTGGATTACGTTGATTTCAGCAAAGGGATGGACACAGTAAGCCTTCTTCATCTGGTTGTCGGGTGTTGCAAAAGGATAACGTTGTTATCAGTGTTATCTGCGCCTAACTACATCATCATACACCACAACACTTGTGGACTATCATCGGATACACCCGATTGTACAGGTTTCCGGTATGGATGAAACGGGGACAGAGGTATCATTGTTACCTATTTCCACCCAAGCTCAGAGGCCGATTGTTGTAGAGCGCGTGATAGGCAGACCAGAGGAGATCTACTGGGACAAGATCCCAGTCAAGATAAGAAAGGCCGCAGTTGAGAGGGCGATGAAACTGGTCGAAGCTGTGGATCGGGAGAGTGTGAACGATTCTCTGGAGGTGCGGAAACACTATATTGAAACTGGGAGGGATGAGTTACCACGGAGGAATAAGAGAAGGAAGTCTCACGTCTTCTAAGTTTCTTTTTTTTGGTTTCAGTATTTCTATTCCGCGACAAGCAAGCTAGTGCTAAGACGCGGAGGTCCTAAACAGGGCCTGCATCTACGGAAGGCATAAGGCATGTCCTAAGTTTCTGTCTGCTGCATATCAGTATGCTTGTATCTGTTCACCTGCTTGAAACAATTTGCCATCCCATTGGAGCGAATATCCTTCACTGTCGTTATTCAGCTGGTCTGGTTTTTCCTAAATTCTGAAGTTTATCAACATAACGGTAGGACTATACTATTAATAGTATACGTTTTTGTCTCATCCCACGGTGCATAGAATTCAGGCGCAACAGGTGCTTAGATACATAGTGACTACGTCCGAGCTTCTGGGGTGGTCTGCTGAAGTCGTTTCGAATTAGGTGTCAAACAGGAACCAGATACTCGACCATTTCAGTGCTGAAGATTCGTTCTGTGGTGCCACATATCCAAAGTCTCTCTTACCGATATCACAATGGATCTAGGTTCTCCTGTCAATCATAGGAATGGGAGTCCTGACCCGAGCGCACCTTCATCACCCGGCGAAGGCATACGCTTCACGCCGAAGAGAGCCATGAGAGCCATGGCCTCTTTCGATAATTTGGTTGCATTAGCAAACTATCAGGAACGACTCAAGGACGCTCGACGTGTTGTCTGGAGAGATAGAGGGGAGCAGACTGTCGAGTTACAGACGGTGAGAGAATGTTTAGAGCATGCTGCTCGAGGTGGCATTCGTATGTATCCAACGACATTCATTTTGACACCTCAAAAAAAGACAATTACTAGGCTCTGCCTCGTTGGCATTCGGTATACGGGCATGTATAAATTTAGCTCTTGCTCTCATTCGCATTAATCGTGCACCCAGGTAAACTAAATTACATCGGTCTGCAGTCAATTGAGAATAATGACACTCTTTCCTAGAGACTTGAAATTAATACTTGTCAGGCATGCAATATTTGGCTCAGACACTTGGAGATTTGCTGCTATGTTTGGTACGCGCCATTACGTTGAACCCGCGTCCTCGTTGATCATCCAACAAAGGTACATTCACATCGGTGTACAAGTTTCTCATTAATGCAATTCCAATCCTCATCTCTCCTTCTAACTCATCGACTGCAGTCGATGGCGATGATGACATTCAGGTCCAAGTTCCCATACCAACAACAACTGACGTCCCAAGTCATCGAGAGACGCGACTTCATCTCAGTGCACGAGCTCAATCGATCCTCATCAGAAAGAAGACTCGCCGATGGCACGCCACTTTTGCTGGGGCTGTTGCAGGCGGACTGGCAATCATTTGGGAGAAGAAGAACCGCAGAAGTTTAATCTCCCAACAACTATTTGTTCGGTCCGTTGCATGACTTCCACATGTCATTATACCTGACAATTATAAAGCGGCTTGCAAGGGTCTTATAATTCATACACATCACGCAAGGGAATTCACATCCCTTACGGAAACGTTCTAGTATTCGCACTAGCGTAAGTGTTGTTGTGCATCGGTTTCGAATACTCTTCTTATTTGTGAGCAGAAGCGGACAGATCATGTATGCAAGGCTACTACGACCTGATACATTACCAGACTCATATTGCGCTTGGTGAATCTTTGTCTCTCGGCCTGAAGCGTGGCTGAATTTGCTCTCAGGATAAGTCAAGCCTCGAAAGTTCCTGATTCTTGCTTCAACATGAATATGAATCTGGTCAGAGAAGGCAAATGTGATTTATCTGAGTTGGCCAAAATTATATCACTTCCGGTAGGCCGTTAACTCTTGTTGAAGTCCTCATCTTGATCCGTGTGATTGCAGGACATTACACCGTACAACAAAGCTGAGCTGCTTTCCTTCCGACACAGTTATCTCAATCCTTCATCATCTCAATATGTTTACCGCCATTTGCCATGTAATGCAATACACCCAGCAGTGTCCGCCTGTTCATCCGTCCCCCTTGACCGTTTTTTCTCTGTCTTTCGATGGGTGTTACCTGTTTATGGCGCACTTCATTTCATTCCTCCAATATTATTCAAGTGGACGAATTTTCTGAAGGATCCAGGTTCTGTGATTATG
>Ga0154000_1000431_pt1 | contig 11647 bp, 14 predicted proteins | sample TSNC084MetaG_FD_104674 | JGI IMG/M metagenome (GOLD analysis project Ga0154000, IMG submission 104674) | Attine ant fungus gardens microbial communities from North Carolina, USA - TSNC084 MetaG | ecosystem: Host-associated > Fungi > Mycelium > Unclassified | place: USA: North Carolina, Lumber... | reverse complement strand
CAATTGTCGATGTAGTTTCAGATATCGAAAAAGTATATCAATCTTATCATTCAGCTGTTTTTTTGCTGCAATCTAGTTTTTTTCATGAACACAATAGTATATTAACAGCCTCACCGGCAAATTTAAAATTTACACCAGTTTTTACTGATCCCACATCTTCTTTTGAAGATTCCCTTTTATCAAAAAACAAAAAACGTATATTAGAGGCGACAAAAAGAGTTTACCTCTCCTTTAGCAGTCATTCTACATTGCTGCCTTCCTATATCAAGGATTGTTATTATAAATTATTTATGATGATTCAAAACACCTACAAGAATCTATATCTACATTTATCTGAGCCTTCAGTGAACGACAGTATTTTGGAAGATGTGGAAAAATGCCACAATCTTATGGAATTGAATCAACTTTTAGAAGAAAAAATCGAGCAATTTTTAAATACTATAGAAGATGGTAGCCCTCAGAATCCTACTATACTGGCAATTAAGGAATTCATCAGAAATAATTATAGCAGCGAGAATTTATCTGTCAAAGATATTAGCGAACACGTCTATATGTCTTCCTCTTACGTCTGCACACTCTTTAAAAATGAAACAGGCTCGACCCTAAATCAGTATATCACTGATTTTCGTATCGAAAAAGCCAAACAATTACTTACTGACCCCAACTTTAAAATTACTGATATATCTTCAAAAGTGGGTTATGCTGACGGAAATTACTTTGGGAAAATATTCAAAAAACAAGTGGGATTGTCACCTTCAAAATACCGGGAGAAAATGCTGATATGAAAAACAAACTTTCAAAGATTTCAAATTATTATATTTACCATCTGAAACTCCATACCAAGTTAATTATTTCCCATTTGGTTTTAATTGCCGTTCCCACGCTTTTTATTTTTTACTTTATTTATAGTCAGATGTATGAAATCATCGTATCAGATACAATACGTTCCGAACACGCACTCTCAGAACAAACCGTAGGCACGCTGGAAGCCACCTTAGGACATATATCCAACATAGCCGTTACTTTAAAAGATAACTTTCCGGCTTCGGAAGATCCCTCATCATTTCAAAAAACAGTTTCTTCTTTAATGGATGACGATTCAATCAATGCAATTAAAGTCTATATGGATGTGCCGTCTGATATGCCTGCAGCCTGTTTTTGCCAACCTAAAATGACTCGAAAATGATTTGCTTGATTGTCCTTGGATTGCTCTGTATAATGTCATTATTACACAGAAAGGAAAAACCCCAAGGAACTCATCTTTAGCAGGATCATCGTTCCAAGGGGTCAACCATCAGAATGATTATAGCACGTGGTAAATTAATCTTCAATGAGGAAAAGCATTTTTTTGTTTTGTGAGTAGTGAAACTCTCTGCCTTTGTCCAGAGTGCGGAGGCATTCTTTCCTATCGTGACAGCAGGCTTCGTATCTGTAAAACATATGGTGGTACTGCTACCTATATTTCTATCCGGAGATTAGAGTGCATTGATTGCAATCGTCTCCATACGGAGCTTCCGAGTTTTCTGGTACCGTATAAGCACTATGCCAGCGAGGTCGTTGAAAACGTTCTGGATGATGTTTCCACTCCAGAAGATACAACTACGGAGGATTATCCCTGTGAGATGACCATGAACCGCTGGAAAAACTGGTTCATGAAAAATCTTCTTCAGATAGAAGGAATGTTACGCTCCAACGCTTACAGAATACTTGGGTTTAGCCAAAAACTGCTGAAATCCAAAGCTTCATTACTCGATAACATAAGAAGGGAAGGCTGCGGATGGCTTGCTGCTGTTCTGCGCTTTATCTACAATTCAGGATTTAAACTGAATACATAAATAAGTTGGTGTTTATGCACCTGCTTTGTTTTGTTGTCCGATCCGGACAGTGCTATGATGTCTCCATAAGGAGGTACACAGCCATGAGTGATACAACAGCAGCCAGCGACTGGAGGGAAGAAATAGCCTTACAGCGTCACCAAATCATTGCACCACTGCTTGACGATATGCTTGATTCACAGAAAAAACAGCAGATTCGGGCAGAACGGGCTGAAAAATTCAATCTTTCAACAAGAAGTATATTCCGCTATGAGACTTCATATCGTAAAGGTGGCTTTTCAGCATTAAAACCAAGGGAACGGGACAAGCGTCCGTCGCCTAAGCTTCCTGACGATTTCGAAGAATTAGTACAGGAGGCAATTCTTTTGAAACGGGAAGTACCATCACGCAGCATCAACCAGATTATTCTGATTCTGGAAATGGAAGATCGGGTAGAGCCGGGGCTTCTTGCCCGATCAACCCTACAGCGTCACTTGTTCGAGGCAGGTTATGGGAAAAAGCAGATGAAGAAATATGTGGAAGCAAAATCTACTTCTGCCGGCCGTTTTGTAAAACCACACCGTATGATGCTGATCCAAGCTGATATAAAATACGGCCCAAAACTTCCCATCGGGAAAAACGGTGCAAAGGTACAGACCTATCTTTCAGCAGCAATTGACGATCACAGCCGCTTTGTCATTGCTTCCGGTTTCTATGATAATCAAGAAGCTGCAATTGTAGAAGATACGTTTCACAAAGCCATTCTGACCTGTGGAAAATTCGATTCTGGATATGTTGACAATGGAAAGCAGTACGTTTCAAAGCAGCTGATTAAGACGTTTGCGAAGCTTGGGATACGACACATGAGATGCAAACCGTATGTCGCAAAAAGTAAAGGGAAAATTGAAAAATTTAACGATTTTGTGAATGCATTCATTGCGGAAGCAAAGGCTGCAAAGGTAAAGAGTCTGGAGGAAATAAATCATCTTTGGGAGGTATGGCTGCAGGCTTATTATCATGACAAACCCCATGATGCTCTTGGGGATGGAATTACTCCGCTTATGGAATGGAACCGTGACAGTCGACCACTTACGTTTTTGGATGTCAATGTGGTTGCTGAGGCATTTCAGCATCGTGAAGTTCGTAATGTCGATAAAAGCGGCTGTATTAGTTTCAAAAGCAAAAAATATGAAGTAGGGTTAAGCCTGATCGGGGCAAAAGTTGAAATTGCCTATGACCCGATGAACTATGAAGCCATTACCGTTACCTATCGGGACATGGAGCCGTTCGAGGCAAAAGCTCTTGTCATCGGTGAATTCTGCAAAACAGGACCTAAAATACCGGAACATCTCCTTCCGACAGAACCGGAAACCTCCAGATTTTTAAACGGACTGGAGAAGAAATATGAATCCCGGAAAGAGTTAAGGGCTTCTGCCATTTCTTTTGGCTCTTACAAAAAGGAGGGCTCTGACCATGTATGAAGCATTTTTTGAGATGGCACACACCCCGTTTGTAAGGAATATCCCAACCGGTGAACTGTATGAATCCCCCTATGTGGAGGAAGTTCTAGGACGCTTGTCTTATGCAGCTGACAGGCAGTTGTTTGCAGTGCTGACAGCGGATGCCGGATGTGGCAAGTCTACGATTATCCGTAAATTTACCCAGTCGCTTCCGGATGATGAATATATTCTTTTGTATTTATCCGATTCAAAGCTGACTCCGAGATGGTTCTATAAAGGTTTGTTGGATCAACTGGGGATTGAATCCAGATTTTACAGAGGGGATGCCAAAAGGCAGCTCCATAAGGAAATCGAAATCATCCATGGAGTGCAGAAGAAGAAAGTCGTCTGTGTATTGGATGAAGCCCATCTTCTTGAAAAAGAGACATTAGAGGAATTCCGCTTTTTGCTGAACTTCAAGTTCGATTCTGAGAGCCCCATGTCCTTAATTCTGGCCGGACAGTCAGAGCTTTGGGACAAACTGAAACTGCAACGTTACGCCGCTATAAGACAGCGGATTGATATGAATTGCACCCTGCCACACCTTGACCGTTCCCAGACCGGTAACTATATAGAATGTCACCTAAAGTATGCCGGGTGCGACCATGAATTATTTACGGATAAAGCCATGGATGAGATTTGTCGTTCTTCTGTTGGAACACCTCGTGTCATCAATCGGATTTGTGAAAAGAGTCTGATGTATGCCTGCCAGCAGAGAAAAAAACTGGTAGATGACCATGCGGTACGCTATGTGGTGGAACACGAAATGCTGGGAGGTGTGTAAATATGAGGGAGCCGGTATTTCTGACGCAGCTTCATAAACAGCGATTTCAAGAACTTTTGTCAGAAGATAATACCTATTTAGGGGATGTGGAACGAATTGCTTTATTTTACATAGTCGCCGGAAATGGCGACCTGTATGGGAAACGTTCTTTCATCTATGACAGCAAGGAGCACAGTATCAAAAGAAACTGCCTGAAAGACGAAACGGTAGACTTTTCATCTGGGATGAAATCACTGATACGTCTGGGCTTCAACCTTTATAATGACTATACGGATGATTATATTTCCCCAGTCAGGTTATTTTACAACCTTGATCAAAGAAATGGAAGGTTGGCATTGAATGCAATAGATATAAGATTTATTTCGGAATAAATGAATATTTCCATCTATTAGTGCCTGCTTTCCAGTAATTCAAAACATGTGTTTCCGAAAAATCAGTGCAGGTAGTTCCAGAAATACTGTTGCCGAGGTATGGAAGCTTGGCCGGGGAAAAGAATCTGGCTAAGCAATACTGGTTTCACCCACGAATACGGATATTGAAATAATCCTTTCTCCAGAGCATCCTATAAATCAGGAGGTGTCTATGAACAGTGAATGTCCTTATAATACAAGCAAGCAGCCCTGTAATATTCAATTAGAATGTATGGTTCTTGAAGAAACAGTAAATGAAGCAACCGAGGTCTACGAAGAAATGAGAGACGAAAATCAACGTCTTCGTGACTGGCTGCAACTGTTAGAAGATGTCCTGCTTTACTAAGGCATAGGACTTCCCCCAGAAGATTAAAATGAGCAACTGCACTCGTTCCGGAAAGCATGCACTGTTTTTTGGAAACGGATGCTTCAAAACACTGGAAAAGGTGCACTATTACACGGTTCTTCCGCAAAATTCCGTATTGGTGCTAATTGTACCTCAGAAAAGTCACATAAGTCCTAAACTGATATTTTCATTTTTAATCAATTTACGGATGATTGCGGAAGAACCTATTACACTGGAATAATCAATAAAAATGAAAAAGGGGTAGAGAATATCTGTCCCTGAATTCACGATCATTTAATGACAGACTTTTGAGCAGTTCTTTGACAAACAGTAAAGTCAATTTTAGGTCAATTCAAGCGAGCTTTAACAGTAAGTGCTTCAAAAGATGACGTCTGGTATCAAAAAGCTTTGTATGTTAAACTGATATCATCTATTTGAGGCACTTCTTTCGTTTTTGTACCAACCTGCATTCTTCCGGCAATTCTTTTGACCATGGAAGATACTTGTCAACCAGCTCTGGTTGATTATAAAAATCGGTATCTGGCATTACCTTTAGGACATAATTCAGATACTCATATATATTTAAATCATTTGCACGTGCAGTTTCCACAAGGGTATACAGGACCGCATTTGCTGTCGCTCCTTTGGGCGTGTCAGCGAAAAGCCAGGCCTTCCTTGCGGTTGCAAACGGCCGTATATGGGATTCACACAAATTGTTCGAAATGGCCAACCTGCCATCAACAAGGAATGTTTCCAGATACTTCCTCTGGTTTCTGGCATATCCCAGGGCTTTTGTGAGTTTCTCGTTTGTGGTGGGTATGGATGATGGACCAAAATGCATCAAGAAGGGCTCTCGATGCCTCCTGACGCTTTTCCTGTTTCTCTTCATTGGTTAAGTCCTTCATCTCTGATTCCAGCTTGAACAGAAGATTGATGAATTCCCGCCCTTCGGCACCCTTGGATCCTGATAGTTCCCTCCCGTTTGTATCTAACGGGATACTATCCGCCAGGTATCTTCTTACGTGCATATTATCCTACTTCTCGAATAAAGCGCATTTCCGCCATTATTATACTTGAATGAAACTGTCCCCAAATCTGGTAAAATTGGTTTATCCTCTAATTTTTCATCTTGATTTAGATATCCAGCTTGTCTTAATATATCCTCATCCTGAAGATATTCTATTTTTTTACTTAATTCTAAATTTTTAGTTATTGTCTTATTCAGACGGTAATGGACAATTATACTTCCTACAATTTTTTCAAGTGCTTCTCTTGTATCATGACCGCTGCTTCTAAAGTCAGTTCTCGCCTTTTTTTCTGCACTATGTAATTTTGAATATACATCAGCATTTATATTCTCTATAAAGCCAAAATTTCCCTCTGCCATATATCACCTCTCCAGTCAATACAATCTATTTGAATAAATCAAATAGACTAAAACTTGTCTTGTTATAGACTTTATTATATGCTGCTTTCTTTGGATTTTTAATCCATCCCATGCCCTTTTTCCCGTATCCCGGAATAAGTGCTTTCTTTACAGCTCTTTTTGCTTTTCCAGTTGTTCTTGCCTTTAATGATTTTTTTAAACTAGGTGTTCTTACTCCAAATTTCATAATGATTCCTCCAATCAATGTAATTCAATATGTAAAAAATGGTTCTTAACATTACCTATAAGTTTTTGATTCTTACATCCGACATCCGATGCAATTTGCATTATCAGTTGTGAATCGAAATTGTACTTTGTAATATATTCCAATCTTTTTTTCCAAGATGGATGTCCAGATGTATCCTTATCCTTTTTGCCTTTATACATAAGCTTATATTGCAGAGCACGGATTTGTTCGTCTCTTCTTAAATCAAAGCTTTTGTCTGCTCCAGTAAAATCTGCATGAACTTCATTTACCCAGTTGACAAACTTCTTATCTTTAGTCCCGAACTCCCAAAACACAAAATCATTATCCTTATGTGCTAGTTCGTGACCTATTGTTCCTTTAAATGCATTTCTCGTCTGTTCATCATGTAACAGTACCAAATGTGCTGCCCATTCTGAATTAAAGATAATAACACCTGGAAGTAATGCACAAGCATTTAATGTATTACTCCCAAAATCAAAAAGCCACGAAAAAATGATTTTGTACCCAGAATAATTTTCTCTCTGTATTTCAGCAATTATCTCACTGTAAACCTTTCGATTACTTGTCTCAAAAGTTCTTGCTCGTTTTCTTATGTGAAGTTTTGTAACTATACTGAACATCTTATACACTCAGATCTGTGTAAAATCTCTGATAATCCTTTGGAATATTAGCCAGAATCTTATCGAGATAATACTTGTACTCTAACTTATATAACTTCCCTGTTGAAATAATCTTTTCTCTTACAGAGTCCAGAATTGCATATGCTTCATCATAATATTTCTTTGATGTGTCATACTGTGCATCAGATCGAACATTGTATTTGATATCATATGATGCATCAGAAAAATCCATATCTTTTGTCTGGCGTTCTTCAATTATTTCACCAGTTTCTATATCTGCAATTGCCCATACTGTTGGGCGCTCTACTGCACCTGCTTCTATATCCTCACGAGTATAGAAGAATACAAATACTGCTAGATAATATTTTCCGTTTTCATAGTAAATCACCGGTTGAGAAGTACTATGGGGCGTCTTTATTCCATTCAAAACTTTTTTCATTATCTCAGCATTTATTTCTTTCGCATTTTTACAGTCAATACGGATGTTTTTTAGTGTTTTTTCAAGCTTATCCATATCATTTAGTAATGAGTTATTCATGTAATCACTATAAGATTCCAAATACATTCTTGAAAGCCCTAACAGATTACTAGTTATTTTCCCATCAGATGATAGTTCCTTTAACGCACAGTTGTATCGTTCCAACAAGATATCAAGTTTTTCGACATTATCTACTGACTTTTTCTTTTCATTTATTTCTTCAATAATTTTGCTGATTTGTGATTTTATATCCTGCATCTTATACCTCCTTCAATTCTCGTACATTTGTTATCCAATCAGGATGATTTTCAAACCAATTAGGTGGAAGAAGAATTTGATCTCCTCCTCCACAATACACTTTACCTGTTACAGAGTCAATCTGTTTTTCTGCTGTTCCAATATTAAGGATCTCACCTTTTGGGACTGTAATCTCAACTTCATATTTGCAACTATTCCCCCACTCTGGAAGTAATGCAGTTTTTTGACGTGATTCTTCTTCTGAATTAGATGGCTCAGTTGTTGCAAAGGCACCGCCTTCCCTTGCTTCACCACCATAGGTTCTATAAAGTTTTACATCTTCTTGCGTTTCAACAGTACGATATTCACTGTTTGTAAATGTACTTGATAGACTTTCCGGCAATGCAACCTTTGGTATTTCCTTTACTTGGCCATCTATTTTTGTTACACTGACATCTGAGTTATTTAAATCATTTGCAAATAAGCCACTTGGTGGATCACCACCATCCGATTCTACCGCGCTTCCCTTGTAATTAGACATTCTTTCTAATCCATCGTCAGAAGAATATGTATTTGTTGAATCACCTTCTTTTGAAATAAGAATTGCTGTTGGATCTGTTACCGTATGTTCTGAATCTCCCACATACATAGATTCAAATTTATCCTTATCTACATAGTCAACACCGCCACCAGAGTCTATCACATTGAACCCTGTGACGTTTCCACTATCGTCCCTAGTTGGACTATCTACTGTAATCCAATGATCTGAAGGTGCATCCGTATGATTAAACAATCCAGAATTTGACACATCGCCTCTTTGATCCCAAAGAGTAGCAGAATCAACTCCTACCATTGCAACAGTTCTCGGATTATCTAAACGATTTGCCAAATCATCCACACTTAGTGCCTTATCATACTCATAAACTTCTGTATGAATGTTACTCTCAGGGTTTTTTACATTATCAATAATATTTACAACATCTTTTGTAGTAGTCCCGCCACTGGAATATGGATTATCACTCTTATGACATAAATTGTTATCTATAGCATTTCCAAGCACTTTATTTTCTGTGTATTCGTTTGTTCCGGTAACTCTATTCAAAGAATTAGATATTGATGTAGGTCCACAAGTTCCTAAATAGCCATATTCGTTTTGTCCCTGCTGATAAGAAGCATTTTCAAAATGTGCATTTTTTTCTGTGTCATCAGTATTACTATCCGTACTTTCAGACATTTTCACTTCAGAAGAATCTACATTACCAGTTTCGCTGCCTTCATTTATATCACTTGTACCTTCTGTTCCTGTTTCGGTACTGGCTGGCTCTGTTTCTGCAGGTTCTACCGCTTCAGATGCTTTTGCATCGGTTACGTCACTTGTCTCTCCATCTGCTTCGCTTTCACTTGCACCTTCTGTGCCTGTTTTGATACTGGCTAGCTTGGTTTCTGTAGTCTCTCCACCTGCTTCGCTTTCACTTGCACCTTCATTACCTGTTTCGCTACTTGCTGGCTTGGTTTCTGTAGTCTCTACTGGTTCAGATGCCTTTCCATCTGTTCCTTCCTTTGTCTCTCCACCTGCATTGGTATCGTCTTTGTTTATATCTTCTCCACCATCAGTATTATCATCAGCTTCATTTTCATCTGAGTTTACTTCTTTGTTACTTAATTCTTCGTTTGATAAATCTGATGTAGTGTCGTTTTTATTTTCTATAGGCTCTTGTACATTAGAATCATTTTGCTCAGTTTCTGTATGTGATCCGTCATCGGATTCTTCAGTAACTATATCGTCTGCATCAGAATCTGATATATCTGTAGATTTATCTTCTACATCGCTTTCATAATCTGCGCAAATCGAGTCAGCATATTCGTCACTGCTCATTTCCTGCACTGGCTCATCAGTTGTTGTTTCATTAAACTGATTTGTCTCTGAAACTTGTTGCACTTCAGTTCCATCATTAAAATCACTTTCAACTTGATCTGCTGTTTCTTCTGTACTCTTCTCTTCTTTTTCTTCTGATACATCACTTTCTGTATCATCATCGTTGTATTCAAAGTCTTCTTGTGATGCTTGTGCTTCTGAATCATCAAAGTCATTTACACCATCGCCATCACCAAAACCCACATCATTATTTGTTTCATTTACATCAGCGGTAGAACCCACATCACTATCTCCACCTAAATCTGATACACTTGAAAAATCCGACATATTATTTCCTCCTTACTATCAGAGCACTTTTATTCCTGTACTAGCTCTTCAAAATAGACATCTGTAATACATAAATCTTGGTAAGCTGAACCATTATATATTCCAGTCACTTCTAATACCACCCTATTACACTCGACATTTTCATCTAAATTGAACACTGATGCATCTGTACTACACACATCTTCGAATGATATTGTTTGTTCAATAACAAGCGTATCATCTAAATAATAATATATTGTTGCATCTGACAACCTATTATTTTCATAATACTTATCTTCTGATTGAACTCTTCCATTTATCACACTAATCTGATCCAATAAAACAGGTGTTTCAAATGTGTAAGTCAATGTTTCACTTACGCCATCACCCTCTTCTCCATCTTGCCAACAAGTATCATTTGAACCGTCTATAGTATACTCAGCACCATATGAATTTCCAGAATCAGTAGTTAGATATGAACTAGCTTCTGCATATGGAGCATAAATCTCACTTGCTTCATAATTAACATTCGAATTACTAGATTGATTCAATTGACCTGTTATATCAGTCTTAAACATCACTACATATAATGCGACTAATAAAGCTGCTGATAGTAAAACTACTGATGCTGCTTTTCCAATTCCTAAATTCTTAACATTCATTTTTCCTTCTGTAAGAATAAAGATTTCAAATAACGCAAACACGACAACGATGAAACAAAGAATGATATATTCTGCTCGATAAGAACCGAGTATTGATAGCATATCCTTGCCAAATCCTTTTTCTCCTGAAAAAGAAATAGAATATATTATGTATGACTGTGCTGCTTCTGATATTACAAAATATAATCCAGTTACTAGATAAGAAACAAATGCATATGTTATCTTCGAACAAATTGCACAGATAATGGCAATTACAATAACCCTTACAAACAAATATAAAAGAACCATATCATCCGAGTATCCACTTCCAAACATCAATATACTGACACTAAATGTACTTAATCCAAAGAAAAAAGCTTGTCTAGGTTTGTTCCGATAACATTCAGAAATCACCAATACTAACAACATCAATGACAATGGGTTGAACGCTCCATGTATATTAGATTCATATTGACTTGCCACATTATGAAATGCCAAAGAATTTACTAAATTCATAATAAGAATATAGATACCGTCTATCGCATTTATCAATGCTACAACTGCAAAAACCCTGAATATGCCTCGTTTTTTTCCGTCCTCGCTATCGCTGGCAAAATACACCATACTAACAATAACTGCACCAATGATAAAACCACCAAAGTTTGCATATTTATCCCATAATCCCGTAAAATAGTCCCAGTTCCATATAGTCGCAGGAAATAACGATCTTATGAAATTTAAAACTATTGCTTGAATTTGATCCATCGTTTAATTTCCCTCCTACTTTTTACCATATACTTCTTTGAAGACTGTAATCGTATTTTTAACTGCATTCCAGAATCCAACAAAAAGACCTGCAATTATCATAACTGCTGCAATAATTGGCATTACTCCATAAAATAAGTGATACACCATAGTCATTACCATCATCACTAAAATGGCAAGCAAAATTAACAATATAATAGCTATAATATATTCCATTCCTATACCTCCATTTTAAGT
>Ga0154000_1000430_pt1 | contig 11657 bp, 13 predicted proteins | sample TSNC084MetaG_FD_104674 | JGI IMG/M metagenome (GOLD analysis project Ga0154000, IMG submission 104674) | Attine ant fungus gardens microbial communities from North Carolina, USA - TSNC084 MetaG | ecosystem: Host-associated > Fungi > Mycelium > Unclassified | place: USA: North Carolina, Lumber... | reverse complement strand
TTGAAGTCTAATATCGTTTCACCAGGTGCTTTGCTCTGGGTACCCGGAAGGTTCCGGGCAATTGTATGTTTGGCTGTATTTAGGTCGGCTATCGCGATGTGATGGACAGTCGATAAAGAATTTTCGGTATAAAATGATTGATTATCTCTCCCTGTAAAATTCTCCTCACCAAAACATGTCCACAACTGAGCGTACTTACATTATGGTCAAGGTGCATTGGTATGGCCCCGAGAGCCATCCTTTATCTGGCCTTGGCAGCGTCACTGAAACTTAACCTTGTTTTCCTGCTCGTTCTACAGCCCGACGGTGTCCAGCGTGGACTTGTCGGAAAAATCATCAGCCGCTTTGAGGAGCGTGGATACAAGATAGTTGCCCTCAAGATCGTCCAGCCCACGGAGGAACACCTCAGGAAGCGTAAGCTGATCCTGATAGATCATTGGCGAATCTGATGTCCACTTTGACTTAGACTATGCCGATCTTGCTAACAAACCCTTCTTCCCTGGCTTGGTTAAGTATATGGCTTCTGGTCCTGTTGTCGCCATTGTCTTCGAGGGTCTTGACGCCGTCAAGACGGGTCGTGCTATGCTCGGCGCTACCAACCCCCTAGCTTCCCCAATCGGCATGCATATATTCATTTTGGATCACTGTAGCATTTAAATTGATCTGTTTTGTGGTGCAGGTTCCATTCGAGGTGACTTCTGCCTTGCTGTTGGTCGAAACATCATTCATGGTTCCGACTCCGTTGAGAGTGCTCAAAAAGAAATCGACCTGTATGTGCTTGACGTCGTCTAACATCACTTCTAAGATCTCATTTCAAATATACAGTTGGTTCCCCGAAGGTGTTACTTCCTGGACAAGCGTTTTCGAACAATGGCTCTACGAGTAAACCGTGATAATTAGACTTTACATCACGTGTATCTTACACGCTTGTTTTCGGTGCCAAATTTACTATTTCTGCATGTCCTAGCGGTCATTTCCAATCCGAAATCTCACGTTCTCACGGCAGGAGCTTTTACTGGGCGATCATGGGCGTGTGGAACACAGTTTTCGCCCACCGTTCGAATTTCATCTACTCTAGTTGGGCGAACTGGGTAGCGTTCCCACGCAACGTATCTGCCTGAGAATACTCCATAGAGCCCTAGTTGGAAAACCAGTCGCAATGAGTACATCCCATGTGGTTCTAACACTGAGAGAAAGAAGAAACTCTAGATATAAGGCTAAAGCTCTCATCTTTTGGGCTTTCGAGCATTGCGATCATGTTGCCACCCTTTCTGCAAGTCGGGTTTTTGATCTTCTTGTGGTTGGGGTTTCTGCCCCATGTTTTGGGGTTGAAAGGTGATTCCGGATGCAATCCATTCCTTTGTGTCAATGTTACACTTCACGACGATGACTGGATCACTTGTATGTGATTTTTGACTCTTCGGGTCCCACAGTTGGCCTCACTTAGATTTGTAGATGAAGTGGCTAGTGTGTATGAGCCTCTAGGCTGGCTAGCTCTGTGCGCCTTCTTGCATCTAGGTCAAATTTGATCAGGACTCATATTCGCAACAGCGGATTCGGAAGAAAGATGGATCATACACAGATGGTCATCATGTGGCCCGATGAGGATGGAAATATAGTGAGATCACAAAGATTTGGATGGGGTCACGAAGAGCCATCGCCTCTTTTGAATCCGAAACGCCATGCGTTTCCAAAAGACCCCGTTGCTACATCGGTGAGATCATGTCAACTTTGTAATGTATGTTGTAAAATTGAAACGTTTCCTGATGTAGTGGTCTCCTGCTCCGAATTCTATTCGGATGGCCTTCAACATGACAGCTAACAGAAAAGAACTTGAGGAGAACCCGATTGAAGAACTTATTTGGGCATACAGTATGACTCGCCCATCGGGAGAAGACCGGGCTCAGCTTTTGCCTCATTATCGCGCTGGGCGTATCAATGTTGATTACAGAAAGGAAGCAACAGTACTGCCGCCCAGCACAGAAAAACTAAATGCCGATATCTTTGAGGGTGACAGCAGCACTGGGATCTTCGATAATGACAATGTTCCATGGGGAAAACATGAGAAACTCATTGTTGTACATGCCATCTTTGTCTCATTTGGATTCCTTGTTCTCCTGCCTTCTGGGTCTCTTGTCGCCCGTTGGACGCGGACAATCACCCCAAAATGGTTCAGAGCGCATTCGATGATCAACATGACGTTTGGGCTTCCCATTATCCTCGTTGGTTGGATTTTTGGACCTATAGCTGTCGCCAACCATGACGCTCCACATTTCGTTACTGCGCATCAGGTGAGTGTACTGACTTGGGCACCTCGGCAGTGATACTCAACTGTGTGCCACATAGATCTGTGGAGTATTTCTGCTCGTATTATACTTGTTACAGATTTGGCTGGGTCGTTATATTCACCGCCGGCGGGCAGCAGGCTTTACGCCAAGCAACAAACCCCACCCTCCGTCCAACATTCTCCACGTCTTGATGGGTATCTCGGTAATCACATTCGCCTTCGTCCAGGTACTGCAGGCTTTTTTCAGAAATGAGATTTACTTAAACAAATGATGGCTTAGGCTAGGAGTGGTCTCGATGAATGGGAAACGGCTACCAACCGCGGTCCACTACATGCCTGGTGCCACAATCTTTGGCTGTCTTGGTGTCTGGCATGTGTCCATTTCCCTTTTTGTCTTTTTGATCATCTAATGATGTCCCTTCTTTTCAGATTGTACTGATTGCTTATCTAGCTGGTTTATCGTTGATTCCTCGTCAGTTCTACCAAGAACGGCAGTATATCGTTCCTGGGAGTGACAAGACCGCTTATGTTGTGCTCCCAGACGGAGCTGACTCACCTCTTCTCGATGGAAACAGGCAAGATCATGAAATATATGAAGCAAGTGGTGGCGAATTCAAGAACTCGCACTTGTCTATACAAACGTTGCAAGTCGAGGCTGCGAGGAAATAAAAAAATTTTCTTCAAATCACTTGATTCACATTTGTCGAAGACAGTCCCTTTTTGTACGATACTGAACCGGGAAACGAATTGTCCAAGAATATGTTCTTTTTATTATGAGATACTTGATAGAATATATCAAACGATAGTGAAAGGTTGGCGTAAAATTGATAGTTCGAGACTGAACCATGAACAAAACATGAAATTGATACGATGATGAATGAAGGTATGATAGGTTGGAACGAGAGGGTATGAAAATGTCAGAAAAGATATGGCAAGACAACAAGGTAAAAAATGGTTAGTCCAACCAATGACAGCCATTGGGACAGAAAATAAATATCTTCCAAAGGACTACCTTAACTCCAAGCTAGGCTTTTAGAGTAAACATCGCACCAGATGGCCTCTGTCGACACTAAACACATGGCAACTAGAACCAGATGTGATTGTGAGAGGCAGGCGGCAAGGGGAGGCACTATTGAGCAGGTGAGACGAAAACGGCATGCAGGGATGGGCCACAATTCATGGAAAGGAGGCATAGCAAGCAGCGGTCGGTGAAGACAACAGTGTTCCATATTGCGAGATCACCGAACGACAATCCATCCCAACATGATCACGATGCCCATGCGCGTAGACACACACGAACAAAGCATAGCGAGGGATATGATCAATCTCCGGCCAACGCCATATGCGAATGGGAGGTAGAAAAGTCTAGGTACTGTCTTCTCATTTTGGGCTGGCCAGGAGAGCTGCCAAATCCTTTTCGCCTGCTGCTGGGAGCTGACGAGAGCGTGCCTTGAGGCGCACTGGAAAAAAGTCATAACCATCAACATCATATCATAAACCACGAGAGAAGCAGCACATACAGTTTCGGTCAAGACTGAGCAGTACAACCTTGACGGCGCCATTTGTGTCCTGCCCCGTAACACCCAAGATGGAGGATCGATCAGCCCAGTGCTCATCTTGCCAAATGGCAGCCTTCAGGATTAAATCGTCCATGTTCCTCTCAGTATTACCAGAAGAGAAATCGACTTCCTCGGTTCTAATAGTGAGCGTCGTGAGATAATTGCCCTTCGAGGTCTGAACCTTGAGTGAGGCTGAATATGTGCGTATGCTGGAAGTGATGTATTGCATGGCGGCTTGAGCGGCTTGACCAAGCGGCGCAGGGTTATTGACAAGGCCATCAAGTTCCATTATAACCGGTAGCGGTATGATGACGGTCCAACGAAGGCTTTCCACTAGGGAGACCACCATGGGGAGCGTTGAGAGGAGGATGTTTGTGTCGATGACGAGTGTAGAATACCCTGGAATAATGTTGAGCTCGGGGAAATTGTCACGCGCTCTTCGTGATGGTCGAGACTTGCGGGATGGCGGGGCTTGGGCCTGTTCACGAGAAACAGACCGAAGGAGGCCTCGGAGGTAGCGTCGACGAGCCTGTGAATATCCATGTCAGAATTGCAGGTGGTACGAAAAAAAAGTTGGGAAATACCTTCAATTCACGAACCTCCTCCGAATCGTTCTCATCGTCTTCGCTACTTTCTTCAAGTTCACCGTCAACGTCCATTAATTCATCATCATCAATCCATCTCTTGCCTATTCTCCTCTTCTCCTCTTCTTCCCTCTCTATTCTTTCTATCTCTCGCCAGGAGGCAACCTTGTCAGCCAACTTCCCTTCAACTCGCCACTCACGAGTTCCTTCAGCCCATACAAACCCAGGAACTATAGAAGCGATGTCAACTGCACAACGAACAATCCGAATCCACCGCTTCATCGTCGTCTCTTTAGGACTCACTCGCCAGCCCTCGTCTCGCGGGATACCGCTTGTATCGTATAGACCATCAAACTTGACACCATAGTAATGCTGACTCTTCTCCTCCTTATCATCTTCAATTTGCCCATCCGTCAATTGCTCACTTTCCTGAGTGTCGAGAACCTCAATCTCGGGACGATCAGCCCCTGATTTCCAATAACCGCGCTCAAAAACTTTTCGACTAACCCATTCCATACCACGCATGCACCAGTCTTCAGGGAGTGGGGGAGCACATCCAGATGTAAGCATTGCCCACCGTTGCTCTGGGGCCACATTGAGGATAGTGAAAAGGCCCTGAGATTCCATAACCTTGCGAGGAATGGTGACAAAGAACGTAGCAAGATCTTCCCAAGGGATGCTTCTTTCAAGGAGTTTGAGCGAAGGCTGGTGTTTAAGCATCGTTGCGAGGAAAGTGAGAAGGATCGTGAGATAAGGATTGAGTGTAGAACACGAATATTCGTTCGCCTTTCGAGTCGGATTCCGTAAAACATGGCTCAACATCGTGAAGGTCAGTTGAAGTGCATACTTGAAAGCCGGAGGATCTTCAGGCACATAGATACCAGCTTCAGAGAGAGTCGGAGACGTCTGTTGATGATGATGCTCATCATCGACATCCATCTTATCAGACTCCACCGGCGCCTTCTTAGCAATGACACGACCGTTGGCCTCACGTCCGCCAACACCGCCCATCCTTCGAAGGAGGCCTGAAGGTTTTCCGTACTCGAAAACGGACGTGATGTTTATTGTAGCCATCATAATCCATTCTCTTTCCTCCGCACCCTCGATTGTGAGTCGCTCAAGAAAGCGAGCGAGCGTTGGCTGGAAATCGTCCAGCTGTATATTTGTGAAAAGCATTCCATGGAGAAGCACAAAGAGGCCTGAGACCTTGGTATCAGAATGCATGCGCTTAGCCTGCAGCGAATTGGCCCATAAAGGCAGTATTGATTCACGAGAAGTCATGAATGGATGAAGAGTAGTCATACTGCAAAAACAATGAGCTACCATCAATAGATGAATATTGCAACCGATGCCAATTTACCTTTTTACGAAGTGATACACACTACGTATTTCTTCGTTATCCACTTCACGATGAAGAAGTCCCAGATGGTGGTGAAGCTTCCCTGTGCCTGGTTGCTCGAAAAGACTTGTTGCGTACCAATCACGCGCGATACTCCGCCACCTCTCCTTATCCGGTTCTACTTCGAGTAATCGAGCAGCTGCAACACCTACACTGGGGGTCAGACTCCCGAGACGTCCAACAAGGTCACTGATAGATTTTTTTTCGGATGAATTTCCGTTCGCAGTTCCGATGGGAACTTCAAGACCGTTGGATTGATTGAAATCATTGGCTGCTTGAACGGCTGAAGTGGTGAGCCCACCACTGCTGCCCATAGCACCATCTAGCATTGCAGCGACGATCATGCGATACCGTGCGAGGTCACCCAAAGCCTCCAACCAGCCGCTCCTGAATACATTTAGTTGTGGGTCTTCCACGAGGCTTATATAAAAACTGTAAGCATAGTAAATGAACTCTTGGAGGAGTTCAAGTGCAAGCCGAGATGAGAATGAAGCACGTCGAAGGGACTCAAGAAGCTTGTGAAACCCGTAATTCCACAAGCGGAAAACAATATTGTATTTGGTCGGGACATTCTTGAGAGATGCAGGGACAGATGGTGCGAGGGACAGCTGCAGAAAGTTGTACATATCCTCTGCCAAACTGGATGAATGGTGAGACGATGTTGACTTGTATCGAGTAGAGCTTTTTTACCTTTTGTGGTCTTCCACTTTCTTCAGCCACTTCTCCTTTTCAAGATCTTCCCGGGACAGTTCCCGACCCTTGAGAACTACAGGAGCATCCATCTCATCCTGGTCTTCGGACTCATCCTGCTGAATTTTCGATTCGAGTGTGGTGATATGACGATAAATAAATTTCAACTGCTGAGAGAACGCAGACGCTGTCGAATCGTCTGTGGCTGCACGTCCTGGGCGATCGAAAAGAGCGGAAGACTGTGAAGATCCGTCGGTGGAAAGGCTGAAGTTGGATGAAATGGAGGCAGAGTAGGAGCTTGCGGAACCTGCAGAGACATAATCACCACTTGACTTGGGCGTAGGAGTAAGCTTCTCTGGGCGACCAGCAGAGGGAGAAGTTGGACCCTGTGTACGTTGAGGGGTCTTGAAGTGAACGGGGTCGTCCCGTCGGTAGTCAAATAGCTGACGAGCAGCGTTGGTGGCATTGTTACGGACAGGCTGTGCACGGGGAAAATTTGTAGTTTCGACCTCTGACATGCTGTCTGGTTCGGCCGTACGGCGGAGGGGAATTGGATCGGTATCAGGGTTGAAAAGCTTGGGTTTTGAAGACAAAGAACGGGGAACAGACAAAGTCGTGATCTTGAGGCGTGAGAAGGATTCGTGGTCGGCCTCTTCTGGAGGACTAGATATAATGACCTGAGGGTAAGCATGTCGCCGGTGTGTCTGAGGGACTGCGGCGCGGGCGGAGGGTGCAGGAGGTTTTAGCAACTTGTCATTACGAACTGAAGGCTGAACGAGAGTCTGAGAGGCCGGAGGAGAGGAAAGCTGTGGTCGCTGCTCGCGGTCAGATTTTTCTTTGAGACGAAGAACACTAGATTCAAAAACCTATTGAGCGCCTAGGCATAGAGAAAAGAAAAGAAATACGAGCGCACCCAGCTTGCTTGCGTCGAAGAGCAGTGAGGCGACTGTCGAGGTCAGTGGGTTGTGGAAGGTCTTTAGCAGGCATTTCGTGGTCTCTGAGCTTGCGGGAGAGTCTGTGCGCAGGAACAGAGTCCATCGAAGTAAGAGACAAGGCGAACCAAGTTGGCATTTCTATTCCGCAGCACGAGATAAGATCTGGGAGTCACGTGTTTGCTGCGCTGTGGTAATTCTCCTCCGGTTCTGTTCTCTGCGCCTCAGACTCGCTCCGGTGCCCTATTCGCTCGCATGCACTGCACAATCACTGCAAAATCCCGGCTCATCTGTGATGTCGGTCACTGCCACTCGGTATCCGAGTTCCCGTCAGCTATCGGCCAGTTGGATCTCTTTCCCGTAGTCTCATCAATTTACCTTCGGATCACCGTGCGGCGCTGGCTGTGACCTGTCCAATCATAATTTGCCATACTCAGTCACGATTCACAATCTGACCTCAGTTCCATGAAATCCGTCATCCCTCTTAGTCCATTCAGTTCACGGCAGTAATGTCCTCAATGAACTTGTCTCATTTTTCCCAGTGGCATCCGACTGCGGCCGCACAATCTCAGAATAGATCCGCGTCGGTTCGAGGGTCCTCGGACAGCCGTATCAAGCTGTCAAGCAGCAGGCTACTGCCCAAAGCTGCTGAGCTCAACACGTTGTCTCAGGCTATAGTCCATGCGCAGTTCGTTGACTATTAACCCGCAGAATCGACTACATGGAACTGTCCCCGCAGCTGCATTGTTATTGAGTTGTTGAGTGCCTGTGCAATGTCTGCTAACTTTGCATAGCCCGATCCAACCCCAGTCCGCCGGCACAGTACAATTTAGGTCCTACATAAGCGACCTCATTTGACTCCCGATATAAGTGCCTGACCTTATGATCGTTTCAGCCTTACCAAGCCCAGTGAACATACTGCTGAATGCCATCTGATTGGAGATCTCCAACGCCCATTGATGAATCCAGTTGCCATTATATTTTGAACAATCGGTACCCCTGACTCTATCCATCAAATAGCTTTGATCCTCACCCAAAAAACACCTGATTCACAATCTCAGCACTTCCACTGACGACCTCAACTTTTCTCCCTTTTTCAACCCTAATCTTTGCAGCAACCTCAACTCCCTTCCCTTCAGGAACATCAACCTCAATAGCCTCCTTTCCCGCAGCATCAAACTCATAAACCCGTGTCTCCAAACTCTGGGTATAATCATAATCTGGCTTACCGATCCCAGCAGGACCCAGAACTAGAACACTCCCTTCACGGACCCAAACAGGAATTTCACTGATAGGCACATGTTCTTTGATCCAGGTGGGACCTCGAACGACACGACTTGGGTTCCAGAAGTTGGTCCATTTGCCGCAAGGTAGATAGTACTCGTGTTCTTCACCAAGGGGAACAAAGACAGGTGCAACGAGAAGAGAGGGACCTAATTATAGATTTGTACAGCGAAATGAACGTCTGAAGGGTGAAATACGTACCGATCATATATTGTCGGTCTAGATGTTGAGCTGTACGATCCCCCGGAAATTCAAGGAACATGGCTCGTTGGATAGGGTATCCTTTCAAGCGTGTTTGGATAGACTGTCAGAAACGAGTAGCGTGTCACCCGGGTGCAGCCTCATATCCAGAAATACGAAGAACTTACGAGGTTATAGATGTAAGGCATTAGGCGATGTTTCGCGTCCAACCAAACGGACATATTCTTCGCGGCCTCTTCACCATAATCCCACGGGACACGATAAGAGGACGAGCCATGCAGGCGAGAGTGGGATGAAAATATCCCAAACGCAACCCACCGCTGGTAAATTTCGGGCGGTGGGTGGCCCTAACAACGAGTTGAATATGCATATGACCTGGTTAAGCTCAGATAACAAACTTCGAATCCACCGATATCATGAGAAGCGTATCCAAAGCCGGAAGCAGTAAGAGATAATAAGCCGCGCATCGCTTCTGCCATTGCTTCCCACGTCGACTCGCAGTCACCTCCCCAATGAACAGGGAATCTAAGAATCGTTGTCAGCTCAACGAATCAATTTTAAAAAAATCAAATTGTGCATGCCTTTGTCCACCAACAGTCGAGGAACGCGCAAAAACAACAGCTTCTCCCTCTCCGAAACTTTCACGAATAAGGTTGAACACAAGGTCATTGTAAATGACAGAGTAAGTGTTGTGAAGTCTGTACGGATCTGAGCCGTCGTGGAAAACAATATTTGTATGTGGAATGCGCTCCGCAAAGTCAGTCTGAAATATCGCCTGATCAACCAATCCGAAACTCGCTTGGATCTTCCAATCGCTCACCTTGAAAGCGTCAACGCCGAGATCAATAAGGGCGGACAGTTTAGCGGAATACCATCTTCTTGCATGAGGATTAGTCACATCGAGAACGGCTAGACCTGGTTGCCACAAATCCCATCTGATTAAAATTGAGTCCTTTTGCAAGGTTGAGAACAAACAAAGACACAAACTGCCAAGGTGACCCATCCTTGCGTTTGATCAAATAATCGCCTTTAACAGCCTCAGTGAAAATAGGCGACAGCTGTGATATATACGGATTGACTACCCCAAATTCAGAATTCAGTTGCGAAGAGATTGTCGCTGTAACTCACTCCATAGGCAAATCTTGACGTTATATTTTTGCTTGATCTCAGCGAGGTATGCTTTGGGATTCGGGAAATTATCAGGATCGAACGTGAAGGAGCACCTAAGAGGCCTTCAATGACTCTAATTGAATAGCAGTAAGATGGACCATTCACCATTCATATTGTTTCATCCAGAAACAATCGATATGGAAAACACGAACGGGGCACTTTCGCTGTTTCATACCCTCCAAAAATCCGGATACAGTCTCAGACGAATATGAAGTCAAGAAGGAGGTAGAGAGCCAAAGCCCGTAGGACCAACTTGGAAGGATTCTGCACGAGAGATTGAGTACGACACATTCGAAGTCGGAATTTTCAAACCCACGCAGGTCGTCCAGTCATTCTGGTATATTTGTCAAGGATCTAATTGATAAAATCAGGCTGCAGGAAAAAAGGACGAAATTCATGACAACAGACCTCCAAGGGTGTCTTTCCATAGATGATGAAGTATTCCAGGCTCTTGTCCGCGACTGATACGCCAACACGGCTGACTTTCTCAGAGCCTACTTCCACTTCCACTTCTCCAGGGTGGTTGATGAAGACACCATAGTTTCTGTTGGTGATATAGAACGGAACACATTTGTATGCTTGATCACTGGAAGTTCCTCCATCTTGATTCCAGATTTTGACAGACTGGCCTGTGAAAGTGGACAGAAATTAACCACCAAGGCATCGCTAAAAAAAACCTCGCTTGATTGGCATACCATTCTTCACAAATGTACCAAACTGCTCTCCAAATCCATAGATAAGCTCGCCAGGGGAAATGTTCAACTCAGAATTGATATACCGAACAATAGTAGGCAAAGGCTCCGGTCGTGGATTGGATGAAACATCATGAGTCAAACAAGAGCTATTCGACGCACTGAGGTTCGTCCAATGCGAAGGGACGTCAAAAATAGCTTGATATTTAGGCCCCGCAGAAGTGAGAACACGGTCCGGTGATTTGAATGTGATTGAATAAGGGTTTTCGGTGATCTCAGCCTTGAGATCACCACTGGAGATAACAAGATTAGAGCCCTCCTTCGATAAATGAACGTCATGAATGGGTGGATCATCAGGGAAGAGCTCGATTTCGGGGTGACGGCGCAAAGAAGCAAAATGCTCAATGTTGACGCCAATAACGTCCTTAGTAGGAGAATGTATCCGGACACTCAAAACAGGACCTACACAGCAATCAATAATGAAAAATGATCCTCGGACGTGTAAAGTCTACCTCCAAGTGTATCACCGCGGTGTCTGATAGGCCTTGTTGAGACCTGAAGATCGTAGCCACCATCATCTTCGGTGACTTGGACGGCTTGAAGGCCATAGAAGGGTTTAACACCATTTTTCAGCAACCAAAATCCATCAATGAACTTCATTGTGAGTTTTGAGGCGAAAGAGTGAGATTACCCATAAAATGGAGCCTCTCCTGCATTTATTAACTTTTTAAAAAGTCACTTGGACAACCGAAGCGGACCGCAACTTACCCGAGGATTTTCCGTGCTATGGGCTCTGGAAGAAATAGGTTATCTGGCTAGGCATGTTTGCAGCTACAACGGGATTACTGTTGTGACTCCC
>Ga0154000_1000427_pt1 | contig 11676 bp, 4 predicted proteins | sample TSNC084MetaG_FD_104674 | JGI IMG/M metagenome (GOLD analysis project Ga0154000, IMG submission 104674) | Attine ant fungus gardens microbial communities from North Carolina, USA - TSNC084 MetaG | ecosystem: Host-associated > Fungi > Mycelium > Unclassified | place: USA: North Carolina, Lumber... | reverse complement strand
GGTTTTTCGTGAATTGCCCATGGTCTGTCAGGGATTGCTCTCTCCTCCCCGAAGTTTTTCGAAAAGCCGGCACTTCGATAGCAGGGGAATTTCCTGTCATGATCCGGGACAAGAAAGTCGTTTCGCAGGATAGCGATGTCGCCTCGTGGGATGGGAACTCCCTCTTATGGGATAACGAAGCTGCTTTCCGGGATAGGGAAGCCGCCTCGTAGGACAGATATGTCGTTATCCGGGATGCTTTTTCCATATCGTGGGAAGGGGTTGTCGGTAGCCGGGATGGATGCCTCCAAAGCGGCCAAAGGGCTGATCTTTTGGTTTTCTTCTGCGTCATTGATCCATGCGTCATCATCAGCGTTTCGCCGCGCTCACTTCCAGTGCGCAAGCAGCAGCACGGGCCGATAGGCCCCGGTCACCCCTCGGGCTTCCATGCCTTCGCGGCATTCTGTGCCTTTTCTATATCCTCGACATCCATCTGCGCCGTGATGCGTTCCAGTGCGGCGCGGGCTGCAGGCAACTGGCGGGCGGCGGCGAGGTTGTAATAGGTGTGAGCCCTGACGAGGTCTTTCGCTATCGGCTGTCCGGCCTCAAACATGCGGGCGAGTTCGAACAGGGCGACCGGATTGCCACGTGCGGCGGCCTTCTCAAAGAACAGTTGCGCCTGTTTCATATCTGAAGTCACGCCATTACCTGTCGCATAGGCAAAGGCAAGGGCGTTCATCGCACCGATGTGGCCGTTATCGGCAGCTCTGCGATAGTTAGTAATGGCTTTGGCCATGTCCTTCGCGGTGCCCCGGCCCTCGGCGTAGAGCCCGGCGCAGTTGTACAGCGCGTCGGTGTCGCCGAGATCTGCCGCCTTGCAGATCATGTCGAACGCCGCCTTGTAATCCTGAAGGACGCCTTCGCCCCGAAAATGCATCAGGCCGATCCGGTTCATGGCTTTGGCGGAGCCCTTGTCTGCGGCGGAGAGATAGAGAATACGGGCCTTGTCGCCATCTGCCTGCAATCCGACGCCGAGTTCCACCATGCGACCGAGATAAAAGGCGCCGTCCGGGTGTCCGGCATTGAAGGCATCGTTGAAAGCCTTGACCGCGACATCGTATTTTTTCGCATCAAGGGCTTCGAGCCCGGTCGTGACGAGGTCCGATGTTGCGGTTGCGGCAGGCTGTGCCTGGGTCGGGGGTGTCGCTTTGGATTTCTGTGCCCAAGCGCTGCCGAGCGGCGCCAGCAGGCTGAGACCGATCGACAGGGCAAGAAGGTGGCGGAAGCGTGTCATGTCATATCCTCAAAACAGTTTCATCGATGCCGTCAAATAGATTTCCGGGCTTCTCCTGTTCGTCGTGCCCGATTCGAGGATCGGGTGGGCATAGGCGATGTCGACATTGAGCCGCCCGTGGCTGTAGCGTAGCCCGAAACCCGCTCCGGCCCGGCTGATCTCCCGGTTATTGGCGATATCCCAGCCATAGCCGTAATCAGCGAACACATAGGGTTGCGCCGATATCAGAAACTCATGGGCCAGAACCAGATTCTCCTTGGCATCCCCGAGAACGAGGTCCGCAGGCAGAACAAAGGATAATTCCGACCGGACGACGACACCACGATCAACCTTGGCCGCCGTGTTGGTGAATCCGCGGATCGAGGTCGATGAGCCGAGGGTCAACTGATCGTCGGAATAGAGCGGGTGGTCGGTCCATTGGCCGGTGGCGTCGACCCGGAAAGTACCGATATCCTTAAAGCCCTTGACGAATCCGGTGGAGCCGTCAACCTTCCAGAATTGGGCGCGCGGTGCGGTCGCATCAGGCTTGGCCGGATCACGGATAGCATCCCAGATCGTCAGCCCTTTATTGAAGCCGGCGCCGTAATAAATCTGGCTGGTCTCGAACAGGTGGGTGCGAAGAAACCCGAACCGGGCAATCGAGAATGTCTGCTCCGCCAGACGCAGGTCATTGATATGACGGTCCCCCCGTCTCCAGGTCAGCGATGAATCCAGCGATGTCTGTGCGTCCTTGTTGCGTTCCAGTGCATAGGAAATGCCGCCGGAAGCAATGCCGGTGTGGGAGAATAACTCGACGCCGGAGGCGACGCTGCTCAGGGATTCGGAATAGGAGCCGTTCAGGCTGAAGGTGAAGCGGCGATACGGTACAGAAAAACTTGTCGTCGCTTCATTGCTGTTGATGCCGCTGGCGAAGGAGCTGCGCCAGGCATCGTTGATGCCGATGAGATTGTCTTTTGCCGCATCGATGCGCAAACGACGGTCAACCGTGCCGCCGGTTCCGTTCAAAGCCGCACCGTTGGCTTCATAACCGATGAACAGGCGGAAGCTGTCGGAGCGCTTGTTCTCGTAGACGATGTCTGACGTCGCCGGCTGATCGCCCGCCGCCAGTCTGGCTTCGGTATGGTTGGAGGAAACCCGGTTCATCAGGTCGGCGTTACGCTGAATATCGTCGAGATGTGCGACCTCACCCTCGCGCATATCGAAGGTCAGCCAGGGTTTGAGAGCAGGCGCGTTATGGCCGTCAAGCAGCTGGAAATCGTCAAGGGGATCGTCGAGGGTATCGATGAAACGCGAGAAGGCGCTGAGCGAGCCCCATATACCTTTGGTTTCCTCAACCGACTTCCATGCCTTGCGAAACCGGTCGCCGGCGGGCAGGGATTCGTCGGTATCGGGCTCGTTGTAAATGACCTTTCCGACCCTGCCGGTATAAACATTGATGACAAGGCGGCGGTCTCGCCGGATATCCTGATCGGGAAGAAATCCCTGGGTGGTCACGAACCCCTTGTCGGAGTGGACTTCATTGACAGCCTTGACGATTGCGGAGGCGAGCGCATTATCAAGGCACTGCACCGCCAGTGGCTCGATCTTGCTGCGGATATCGTCGGCGGAGATGACCTCGATGCCCTGGATACGTATCTCTGCGACCGGGAAACATGCGCTCGGATCGTAACCCTCGATCTCGGGCTTGCCATCATGGGTTGCAATGATGACAGTCTGGCCAACAGGCTCCGGCGCCGCCATGGCAAAGGCAATTCCGGGCTGGCAGGAGAGACTCGCCAGAAGGAGCGATCCGAACAGAGAGCGAATGGCGGCGCGGCTCATGGAATATAGCCGCGAAGCAGACCGATGGACCGGTCGTTGGCAGGGCCGAGTTGCTCGAACTCACGCAGCCTATTCATTCCCATCGGGGTTGTGGTCCCTGCTCCACCCTCAACAAAGCCGCCTTCAACCAGAACCGGCATTTCGGAATTGATGGTAACGGTGCCGATGGGCGCCAGGATATGGCCTCCGACCGGTTGCCATCCGATCCAGGCACGTGGGCCGACGAAGAACGATTCCAGTCCCGCCGGTCTGTTGACGACAGTCGGCAGATAAGCGGTCCGGGTTTCGACCCAGGGTGCGGTGATGGCTAGATTGCCATAGGCGGTGATGGTGCCACCATTGTTGCTGACCAGTTCCGATGCATCGATGGAAAGGCCGTATTGGGCATTCATGATGCCGCCGGCGAGGTTGATGTCGGTCTGGCCCTTGGCCCAGCAGACAATGCCGCACTGCTTCATCAGCGTGAGCGTACCGGTCCATAACGCGATGTTGTAAACCTGGCGCGCATCGATCGCCAGCGAACCGTCCGCAGCAGAAATTTCGCCGCTATTGATAAGATCATCGGTGTCAATACTGACGCTGGCACCGAAGATCAGGGCGCGGTCATTCGGAATGCGGAGCCTGCCGTAATCGAAGGTGGTGATGACCCGGCGGCGTTTGCCGAACAGCCAGGACAACCAGAAGCCCTTGCGCTGAACGGTGATCTGCGGCTGGCCATCATTGACCACATCTATGACATCCGTAATGTTCTCGACGGTGCCGCCAGTGCGGATAGACACCACGGCATTGGAAAGAATGCGCCCGGTGTGATTGATCAGGCTACCGCCAGCCCGTACCGAGACGTTGCCGCGCGCTCCATAAACGATGGCGAGGCGATCGGCGTTTTCACTGAGCAGCTTGATGTCTCCGGCGGCCGACAAGGTGACTGCGCCATTCGAATCCGGGTCGCTGTCATCCTGGCTGTCTCCCGTCAGCACGCCATGGATATCAATGTTGCCGGATCGGGCGAGGACAGTGACCGGGCCGGCATTGGAAACGATCTGGCTCTGCCGATCCGGGCTGTTGAGGATTTCGACCGATCCGCCGTTGAGTCTGACGCCGCTCTCGCCGGTGATGCTGGCACCACGGGCGGAGATTTTCCCCGACGCATCGATTGAGAACGCGCCGATGCCGCTCTGGCCGGTTCCGGCAAAGGCGACGCCTGCACCCTTCGATGAAACGGCGATCCGGACACGGCTCGCCTTCATGAAACCATTCGGCGTCACATCGACCAGATATTCCTGCGACGAGCCGCCGAGATCACGGCGTTCCTTGACCAGCGGGTTAAGAGTGCTCACCGGCGAAACGGTCGGGTCGAGGGTCAGTTCGGAATTGCCGGCGAGCAAAGAGATATCGGCATTGGGACCGACATGATCATTGATGACGGGGCCGTCAATCTTCAGCCGCGCGGCGGCAAGCTGCAACGTGCTCATGGTGCCGCCAAGACCCGCCCCGGTGACGAGAATGTCGCCGCTGCCGGTCGGCACGATCGGTGCACCGACAGAATCATAGCGCACCGTGCCACCGGACAGCACGACGCCGCCGGTATTGATGAATGAACCGCCATTGACGGTGATACCGTTCGGATTGGCGATGACAACGTGGGCGCGCGACCCGATAACCTCAACCAGACCAAGTAGATAACTGCGATGGGACGAGGTGACCTGATTGACGATGATATTGGCGCGCGGCCCAGTATTGTCGAGATTGGCACCGATTGGCGCGACCGAGAACTGACTGTAGGTGTTGTGTGAAACCCCGCCCGGTGTCGTCGGCGCAATGGAAACGGTCGGGCGGCCGGAAGGGCCAGCAGTGACGCCCGTTAAAGTGCCCCCGTCGGGGACAATCTGCGCGCCCGCACCTGTGGAAAGGCATAGCCCCGCAATTCCGGCCAGAAGCGGGAGCCGGAACGCGGAAAGATACGGTTTGGCGGGAGGGCTCAATGCTCGCATCATCTGCTGCTCTGGCTTTGCATGGCAGCCAGGCCCTTCGGCAGCCCATCAAGCGAGACGGTGATATCGGCGGGCCTGGCTTTCGCTGTCCAGATACGGAAGGCAGCCTGCTTGCCGCCAAGTTCCTTGCGCAACCTTGCGGAAATGGGAAACCCTGCGTGACAGCCGGTGTTGTTGCAGGTCTCGACCAGAAGCTTGTAGGGCTTACCGCCATCTATCCGCATCTCGATGCCAGGAGCAATGTAGCCGCCAAGCGGCAGCGACACGACACCGACCAGCTCATTTTTCTTCTCTCCCGGTAGAATGGTGATCGCAAAAACCGTGCGTCCGTCATCCTTGACCGCGAGATGCTGTGACAGCCGACATGGCACAGATGTACTGCCTTCCGTTGCCGCAGGACAGATCAACTCCCAACTGCCAAACCGCCGGGCAGCATCTGCCGCATCCTGTGCTGCCACGGGTGTCGCGGTCGCAAGCCCGGTAAGGCACACGACTACAATTGCCCTATAACAGGCTGAAAATGATTGCCCCGTTCTCAACGCCGCCCCGTTCGATTCGCTTGTCGCTGATGGTGTCAAGTTCATCGAATGACGGCGGATGATCAAGAGAAAAGAATGGTGTTATTGCCGAACTGCAACGTTGAAATTAAAATTTTTAAAAACAAATTAGACTTTTGTATATATCATTATAAATTGCCTTATTTCTAAGCAAGTTACTAAGATAATGATATATATCGCGTTTTTATACACATACTCTTTTTGTAGTTCAATTTTCTCTCATTTTACGATTATTTTGCGGAAATAGAAAAAAATTATGAACCGTAGTATAAATTTTCGTCCAGGGTTTATTCCTTTCGAGCAGGTGCTGCGGGACGGCGCAGATCGAAGGCCAGACAAACATGAGACCCGGCAAACGGGTTATGAGGTATCGGATGCGGGGCGAATTGGGTGGGAAGCTGCGGGGGCTGCTTGGGGTGTTGGTGTCAAAGAAGGCGCTGAATGTCGTTCTGGCCGCGGCGCTGGTCATGAATGGCCCGTTCGGGTTGCTTGCTACTGCACAGGCGCAGGTGGTGTCCGATCCACGCGCGCCGATCCAGTTTCAACCCCGTGTCGGAGTGGCGCCAAACGGCACGCCGGTGATCGACGTCACAAAACCATCCTTCGGTGGCCTCTCGCATAACAAATACGAACGTTACAATGTCGATACCAAGGGCGTTATTCTCAACAACTCAGGCCTAGGCGGCACCTCGATCCTCGGTGGCCAGATCTGGGCCAATCCGAATCTGGTTGGCTCGCGCCCCGCCAGCGTCATCCTCAATGAAGTCACCGGCTCGACAGCATCGCTGATCAACGGGCCGACCGAAGTGTTCGGCTCCAAAGCCGATGTGATCGTTGCCAATCCGAACGGCGTCACCTGTCGCTCGTGTGCCTTCATCAATACCGGGCGCGTGACGTTGTCGACCGGTGTGCCGATCCCCGATTACCAGACCGGCAATGTCGCCTTCGAGGTCAAACGCGGCTCGGTCATCATCGAAGGCACCGGTGTTGCCTCGTGGGATGACGGCAGCGGTGGCAAAATCGGCGATCTCGATCTCGTCGGTCGCCAGATCGGTATAGCCGCACCGATTAATTCCTCCGGCCACGTTCGCCTGCGCGCCGGTGCGATCAACTGGGATCAAAGCCGCGACACGGCGACCCGTCTGACGGGAGCCGATATTCCGGTGGTGACAGGCCCGGCCATTCATTCGACTGTTGCCAGTACCATCCAGGCCGGCACCATCTCGGTGCTGTCGCATGATGTCGATCTCGGTGTGCATTTCGAGGGCGACCTCGTGGCCCTCGGCATCGAGCAGCAGGTTCTTGACGGCACAAGAGACAAGGATGGCCATCCGAACTGGAAAACGGTGAAGACCGCCGGGTTCGTGACGGTGTCATCGATGGGCGACGCCACGCTGGCCGGAACCGGTTCAAATGGCGATATCGTTCTCAATGCGCGCAACGCCCTCACCCTGATCGGCAGCCAGCAGGCGATGGGCCGGATCACCGCCAGCGCCAATGATATCGTCGTCGGCGCAGACGCCAGCCTGCTGGCCAACGACGCCATCGTGTTTGAAGCCATGCGCAACATGGTGTTCAGCAGTTACAACCAGATCGGCATCGATGAGAATGGCCAGAGCAGAGACATCCTGCATGCGCCGGTGGTTCAATCCGGAAGGGCCATCAGTCTGGTGGCAGGCGATACATTGACGGCATCCGGCTCGTTCAGCACCGTTGGCCGGATCGATCTTGAGGCAAGAACGCTGGCCGCCGAGCGCCTCGGGGTCTCGGCGAATGCCATCAGCGTCGCCGCACTCAGTGATCTCAGCCTTGAGCGCACCGCCCTCGTATCCGGCACCGATGTCGCGGTTCTCGGTGAAAACGTCCGTCTCGGTGCCGGCACCGGCTTCCAGGCCGAGGGCCGCATCTATGTCGATGCGCGCGGCATCCTGACCAATGCCACCATTCTCAACTACGATAACCTCTCCCTCAATCTCGGGCGTTCATTCGTCAACGAAGCCACCGGCCAGTTCGTCGCCGACGACATGCGTCTGGTGCTGACCGACAGCATCTCCAATGCCGGCCTGATCTATGGCCGCTTCTCGACATTCCTCTCCGCGCAAAACCTGACCAATACGGCAACCGGCACCGTCTATGGCCCCGAAGTCGAGATTTCGGTGGCGCAAAACCTTATCAATGCCGGCAAAATCCTGTCCGAAGGACGGTTGTCCGTCACGGCACTGGGCGCGATGGTCAACGATGGCGCCATGCAGGCCAACGGCGCTGTGACATTGCGCGCCGCCTCCTACACCGCCAATTCCGCAGATGCCATTCTGGCGGGGGCTTCGGCTGATCTGATCATCGCAGGGGCATTCGATAATCTGGGGCGGGTTCTGGGTAACCAGGGCCATGTCGACCTCTCGGCTGAAACTGTCATCAATCGCGCCTCCGGCATCGTTTATGGCGATGGCGTCACGATCCGAAACACGCAGTCGGTCAACAATATCGGGCAGATTCTGTCCGAGAGCGGGCTGACCTTGTCCGCCTCGGGTGGAGTGGTCAATGCCGGTGCGATCAGGGCTAACGGCGCGATCTCGCTCGACGTCGACACCTATACCGGGACTGGTACGGCAAGTGTCGCGGCAACCTCGGTTGCTATCATGGCGTCAGGCGTGATCGACAATGCCGGCGAAATCCTTGGCGATGAGTATGTAAAGCTGTCGGCAAGCAGCCTTAACAATAATGCTGGCGGACGGGTTGCCGGCTATGACGTCCTGCTGATCGGCGCTCTGGATTCCAACGGCAATCCCACGAGGATGTCGGGTGCCGTGAATGCCGGATCGATAGAGGCGCTCAATCTATTCAATCTGAGCGCCGTCAATCTCTTCAACAGCGGCCGGATTTCTGCGTATGAGATCAGCAAAGCAGACCCTGGTGATGCTTTCAATCTTCTTGCCGGGCTGGATTTGACCGGCAGTTTCAACAATACAGGGCAGATACAAGCTGAAAACAATCTCCTGCTCAAAGCGTTGACGCTCTCGAATGGCGCCGGTGCAACCCTTCAGGGGCGTGCAGTTTCGGCATTGGTCGCGGGAGATTTCAATAACAGCGGCGCGGTGATTTCAGATGCTCAGCTCATCATCACAGCCGCCAATCTCTACAACAGCGGCACCGCCGCCAATAACGCCATCATCTCCGCCAGATATCTGCAGGCAGCCGTCACGGGGCATATCGGCAATGGCGCCAACAGCCTGATTCAGGGCGCCGACAGCGTCACCCTGTCCGCTGACACCGCCGCCCTTGACCTGTTCCACGCCAATGGCCTCGCTGAGGGCCAGTTCAATTACGGCAAGGATTTTGCCCTGACCCTGCGCAATCAGGGGCTGGATATCGCCGACGGGCAGTCCCTGATCGCCGATGGCAGCCTGTATCTGTCATTGTCCGGCGATATCAATATCCAGGGCATCCTCGCCTCGCGCAGCGATCTCAGCCTGCATTCCGGCGGGACAATTACGCTCGGACGCAACGATCCCAACAACCCCGGTGGCGGTGAGATATTCACCCGAGGCAATGGCGAGATCATTGCGGCTGGAGATTTGCGCAATTACGCTTCGGTGATCCAGTCACTGGGTTCGTTATATATCGAGGTCGTCGGCACACTGCTCAACACCCGCACCGATCAGCGCAGCTATCTGTCCGGAGCATACCATCCAAGCATTTACGCCATGCTGTATGGCTGGAATAACCCTGACAAATACACCGAGTATCAGACGACAACCGAAGAAACATCGCAGGCGGCGCAGATCTGGGCCGATGGCAATCTCGTCATCAAGGCCGGAACGGTTGACAATATCGCATCGACAATGGTTGCCGGCAATATTTTCAGGATTACAGCCAGCTCCGTCAACAATGCCAGCCGCGAGGTCGGAACCAGATATGTTGTCATTAAAACCGGTGGCGACACCAATGTAGGCACTGTTCAGGCGAGCGGCTATGTCGAGGGCCCGACCTACAGTCAGTCTCCGATTCAGGAAACAACGGCGGCGCTGACCGGAGGGGCGGGGTTCGACGCTTCGGGGATCGGCACCTTTAATAATACCGGACTGATCCAGGCGGCGGTGATCCGGATTGACGCCAATACCCTCATCAACGGCATTACCGACCCGAACCACCCGACCGCGGCACCGCGTCTGCCTGATGCCGTCATCGACCTGACACACTATTTCACCGGTGCAGGGTCCGGCTCGATCCTGGGGCCAGCGCTTGGCAACAAGGTGGTCATCAACGGCGTCACCTATCTCAATGCTTCCCCGGTCCCCGGCGATGCCTCCGAGCGCGGTCCGAGCTGGATTCTCGAACAGGTTGGCGATGGCCGTGAGGGCCTGGCCTTCTTTGCCGATCCCACGGTTGAACGCCGCATGATCCAGCAGGCATTGATCGAACAGACCGGGCGCGCTACCCTTGATCCGAGTTATCGCAATCCGGCGGAGCAGCAGGAAGCCCTGTGGCAGGCGACGGTCGACTTCCTGAAAGCCAACCCGGACATCAAGCTCGGCGACACACTGACTTCGCAACAACGCGCTGCGCTGACCCAGCCTGTTCTGTGGTACGAAACCAGGATCATCGATGGCCAGCAGGTTCTGGTGCCGCAACTGATCCTCCCCGAGGGCCGTCTCAACGAGTGGCTGAAATCGAACGGCGGCGTGATGGCTGCCGACGACATTTTCCTGTCGGGTGACAGCATCCACAACACCGGTGCGATGCTTGCCACCAACACGCTGTCGATCGAGGCGGGCACCTTCACCAACGAACGCCGGGTGGCGACCGGCGGCACACTCAGCGGGTTTGACGTCCATTCCATCCAGAGCGGCGGCCTGCTGGCCGGCGACATCGTGCAGGTTCGCACCACCGGCGATCTGATCAATATCGGCGGCACCATCATCGCCGATAGCGGCCTCAACCTGGTGGCCGGCGGCAACCTGATCCTGACCGCGAGCGTGGTCGAGAACGAGATGCATGACGGCTCGAAGAGCCACAAGGTCGATGCCTATAGCCGCACCAATTACGGCGGCACGGTCTATTCCGGCGGCGACGCCACGCTTTATGCCGGCAACGACATGCGCATCGAGGGCTCGAATGTCATCGCGCTGGGCAATGCGTCACTGATGGCGGGAGGCTCGATCACGATCAGTTCTGTTCTCGACGAGACCAGTCTCGATCAGTCCGGCAAGAAGAGCGGCCTCCTCAGCCAGTCCAGCTGGTCGTCCTCCGATCATTCCCAGACCAATGTTTCCTCCACCATCTTCGCCGGCGGCAACCTCACCGTTGCAGCGGCGGGTGATGTCAATGTCCACGCCTCGCATCTGGTGGCGGGGGAAGACATGCTGCTGGCGGCGGGCGCCGGCGCGAACGGCCGCGCCGATGCCTCGGTCAACATCACCGCCGGTCAGGACAGCACCTCGCACAGCGATTCGAAGAGCAAGTCCGGCCTGTTCGGCGGTGGCGGCGGCTGGGCCGACATCTGGCACAAGAAGAGCATCGAGACCTCGACCGACATCGTGACCAATGCCGGCTCATCCTTAAGCGCCGGTGGCGATGTCACGATCACGGCGAAGAACGACATCAACCTGCAGGGGTCTTCGGTGTCGGCTGGCGGTATGGCGGCGCTCGATGCGGGCAACAACATCAACATCACGCCGGGCTATGACTCTTACGGTTCGAGCTACAAGCGCGAGGAGAAGGGCATCGGCATCGGCTATTCGGCGCATGACGGCACGTTCAAACAGCAGACCGGCTACCATTCCGACAAGATCGAGCTCGGACTTGAGACCAGCACGGTGGTGTCCTCCGTGATCCAGGGAGGGGCCGGTGTCAGCCTGAATGCCGGCAACGACATCAACCTGCAGGCAGCGACCATTGTCTCGCCTGGCAATATCACGCTCAGCGCTGGTCACGACATCAATGCCGGTGTCGCCTACGACACCACGTCGATGATCGCCAAGCACGACGAGAAGTTCTTCGGCGTCACCGCACAGGTCAGCCAGAACGTCACCGG
>Ga0154000_1000426_pt1 | contig 11684 bp, 10 predicted proteins | sample TSNC084MetaG_FD_104674 | JGI IMG/M metagenome (GOLD analysis project Ga0154000, IMG submission 104674) | Attine ant fungus gardens microbial communities from North Carolina, USA - TSNC084 MetaG | ecosystem: Host-associated > Fungi > Mycelium > Unclassified | place: USA: North Carolina, Lumber... | reverse complement strand
TAAGGAAGCACCTCCACCTGAATCTTTTTCAAATATTCTTCTGCTTCGTTATTTAAAGTTTCCTCATTAATAAACAGATAGGCCTTCTTTTCCGTATATTCCGCCGAACTTAGGTGAGGGGGACTTTCCTCTAATATCAGATAGCTGAGAACTACCGGCGTGTTATAAATATCATTTCCGCGGATATTTAACAGCCAATTGATATCCGGCAGCGAGGTAAGTATATGCGTATTTGCACCGCAGTCCTTCATGGCCCTTCTTACTTGTGCAATCTTATCTTCCGCTGATTTTCCGGCATATTTTACATCTAATATAAATACCGGTTCTTTGGATATTTCCGGCCGTTCTTTCCAAATTACTCCAATTAAATCTTCATCATAAGCTATCGTAATATTCTTTTTACTCAGAACCTTCTCCAATTGATTTCCCAGTTTCGCATCTATCACTCGGCCGTCAAATCCTAATCTTCCCTTCTCAGGCAGATTTTCTATCAAGTATTCTTCGACTGTAGGGACATCTTCCTGACCCATTTTGAATAATTTAACCGTACTTTCTTTTAGTTCACTGGCGGCTTGAATAAAATAGCGGCCATCCGTCCATAAGCCAGCTTCTGTTTTCGTTATAACCGCGGTTCCTGCGGATCCCGTAAAACCTGTTATAAATTCCCTGCATGCAAAATAGTCTCCTACATATTCTGAACCGTGAAAGTCGGAAGACGGAACCAGATAAACGTCAATATTCCTTTCCGCCATTAACTCTCTTAAAGCCATTATCCTGTCTTTTACCATTGTGCATCTCCTTTTTATTTTTTAAAACCTGTGCATATTTTAGTATCTCCACTTACAATATTTTTTCATACATCTTTATTTTAGAGTAATAATTATTTTTATTATAGCATTATTATACTTTTTTTTAAATATGCACCTTATTTATTTTTCCCCATAAACTGTTAGTATAAAATTTTAAGGAGGAACTACTTTGCAATATTCAACTCAGCAGCAGGCAGGATACAATATATCTGCGAGTTCTTGCCAAAGATGCAATAGAAGGGGGACATCCATGAATGTTACACCTAGGTCACAGAATTTTCGTAATAGCAACACTGTCAATTTTGACCAATTTCCACTAGGTATGGCATATGTTCCATGGCAATCCTGGAATCAGCTATATGATCTTGAAAGAGGGTTTCAGGCGGGAACTATTTTCCCGGAACTGGATTTACCATTTACAGGGAGGTGTACAACAAATGCCAACTAATGAAATACAGCTTTTGCAGCAAATTAATCAACTATCTTTTGCGATGCATGATACGGCGCTTTATCTGGATACCCATCCTATGGATACTAATGCATTGGACTATTATCATTATCTGAAACCTATGAAAGAGCAGGCCATTGCAGAGTATACCGCTTCCTATGGCCCGCTTACTATGGGGGATGTAAATTCAAACACGGAATGGACCTGGATCAATGAGCCATGGCCATGGGAAGGAGCTGGTTGTTCATGTGGCACTATGAGAAACGATTACAATATCCGGTAAATATTACGCAGACGAACCCGCAGATAGCAAAGATTATTACCACTCAATATGGCGGCCCCGACGGCGAATTAGGAGCTTCTTTGCGCTATTTAAGCCAAAGACATACGATGCCTTATAAGGAAGCTGTAGCTGTCTTAAACGATGTCGGTACAGAGGAACTTGGCCATATGGAAATGATTTGTGCCATAGTGTATCAATTGACTAAAAATCTATCTATTGAAGAGATTAAAGCATCCGGCTTTGATGCTTATTATGTAGACCATACCACCGGAATATATCCTGTTGCCGCAAGCGGTCCGGCATTTACAGCTACTTATTTACAATCTAAAGGTGATCCTATTACCGATTTAGTGGAGGACCTGGCTGCCGAGCAAAAAGCCAGAACCACTTATGACAATATTCTGAGATTGGTTAATGATCCCGAGGTAGCTGATCCGATTCGTTTCCTAAGAGAGAGGGAAATCGTTCACTTCCAGCGCTTTGGGGAAACCCTCCGGATTGTACAGGATAATTTAGATAGCAGGAACTTTTATGCATTTAATCCGTCGTTTGATATGCCTACGAAGTGCGATAAGAACTGCTAGACTAATAAACAACAGACTGCTGTAATCCAGCAGTCTGAATACATATGTTCATTATATTGTTTTTCATTGCCCCGACACTCAATATAAATAGTATCATTATGCTTATTTTCTTAGTCTCTTTTATGTAGCTCTTGATATACGCTTTTTGCAACTGTGGTATCAATACCATGTTTTACTCCTAAATCAATAATGGTTTGCCCGAAAAGTTCTCTTTCATCCGGCTTATCTTCTAATTCAAAATCTCTTTGAAACGAGGTTTTCGTCTCATAAGGAAAATTTTTAACCATTAGGTATGAAAAATCTACGATGTTATCAGGCAATCTAATGTTTTCGGCCTTACTAATTGATTCGATCTCTTTCATTATTCCTTTCACTTTTTTTGATGATTCTTCGTTGTCTAATATTTCGCCTAATGTCTTGTTCTCACTGGCAGTTACAAGCCCATAGGCAGCAATGAACATGTATTTACTCCAAATGGCCTCAATATATTTGCTGCTCCATTCAAACTTTATTTTTGCTTTGCTCATCAATTCACATACGTCGTCAGCATTAATATCTTTGTGATTTGGATCTTGCCCAAAAGTAATCGTACAAGCTCCGGCATTTTGCCATAATATACCATTCTTAATACAATTGCTTTGCTCCCTATATACACATCCAAAAAGCATAATTATATTTAAAAATACAGTCGTAGAGGGTAAGGTCTTCTTATTCTCAATCATGTTAATATAATGCTCACTTTGACCTTTATTTCATACTCTTTTGATTTGCAAAATTTTATATGTAAAAAATTCTTAAAAGTGTTATAATACATTCATGAAAATAATGCAAAATTAATATTTTGTATTATACGCACGAGAACTTGAAATAGACCAGGGAGGAAAAGACTTGAAAAAATATACAGTAATAACTGGAGCAAGCTCTGGAATCGGGTATGCAACAGCTAAAGCATTTGCAGCAAGAAATAAAAATTTAATACTTATAGCTCGCAGGAAATCTAATATGGAACAGCTTAGAAATGAAATTTTATGTGATTTTCCCAATCTTGATATCGTAGTTTATGCAGTCGATTTTTCAGATACTTCCAATTGCCGCCAAGCTTATAATTCATTGCAATCATATTCGATTGAAACATGGATTAATAATGCCGGTATCGGTGTATATGGAACTGTAGCAGAGCATGATTTATCAATGATTCAATCCATGCTGCATATCAACATTGAAGCACTTACAATATTATCGTCCCTGTATGTACATGATTATAGAGATGTAGACGGAACGCAACTTATTAATATTTCTTCTGCTGGAGGTTATACGGTTGTCCAAAATGCAGTTGCATACTGTGCCAGTAAATTTTATGTAAGTGCATTTACAGAAGGGTTAGCACAAGAATTAAAATTACTAAATGCAAAAATGAAAGTTAAGCTACTTGCTCCATTTGTGACTGAAACAGAATTTGCCAGAGTAGCAAATAATACATCTAATTTTAGTTATAAAGAGAACTATAAACAATTTCATACCAGTGATGAGGTAGCAAAGCTACTACTTGATTTATATGACAGCAATAAGGTTGTTGGTTTGGTTAGTCGTGATAACTTTGCATTTTCTCTAACAAATCCATTATTCAACCATGCAGAACCTTCAAAATAAGCAGAACGAAAATGCTGCTTATTCGGTACGTTTATACAAATAAATATTCAAGTTGCATATCTCTTGTGTCATCTTCGAATAATTCAGAATTAATCTCTTTGGCTTCGACACAACCCAATGCTCTATAGAACGCAATAGTTTCTTCTGACGACCCGGCACAAATATAAAACTTCTCTGCACCAAACTTTTTTGCCTCGGCAACAGAATACGAAAATAACTGCTTTCCAATACCCCTTGAACGATATTTTAAAGAAATATAAATTTGATCTAAAAGTACATATTTGTGTTTCGTGCCAAAAACATCAGGATTTACACTGCAAAAACCAATTAACTTCTCATTATCAAAAGTCCCAAAAGCACTTCCACCGCTACTTATGGTTTCTTTAAGGGCTGCAAGATGGTTTTCGTATCCGTCGGGAAAATCGGGATCTTGGTAGTTAATCTCCACCAGTTGCCTAACACCATTTATTTCTCGCCACGCTCTGCCAATAAATTGCGAAGCATTTATCTCTCTTATGCGATCAGCTTCTTCTAATTTAAGCTGCCTGTATATTATTTTACTCATACTATCTTCTACTCCCCATAATATAGAATTGTAACATTGTTTATAAATTTCCATCTTCTGTTTGTTATGCTTATACTCTCCACGATTTTATAGTTTAAGTCCAAAATGATTTTCTAAAAGAACCAACGTATTTTCAACCGTACTGTTTTTATCTCTCATAACATAAAAAAATTGCTTTTATAGAGTTCATCAATAAAATTTTTCTGTATCTATTTATATCGCACATCTTTTCACAATCTTTCGTATATAATCCTGAATATAGTATTCGCCTTTAATCTAATAATATAATAGCATATCTTTTAAACCCAGACTAGCATATCTTTCTTAAATATATGAAATACCAACTTATTTCTATACACCTATACTACTCCCAAAGCATTTTGCTAATGTCAACAAAATGGTCTGAATTGATATTATTAGTCTTAAACCTTTAAAATGCTCTCATTTTTTGTATATCTTTCATGCATCTCATAATATTCACTAATTAATTGCGTTAAACAAATTAGTTACTAATCCAAGATGTTCAAAGGCTTTCCACAATCTTGCAGCATTGGAATGTCTACTTTTGCATCACCAAATGCAATTACAATATGCTTGACATAAGATACCGATATATGGTATTATTTATATATATAAAAGCTGTTTATTTTGTACGTTTTATGCATATAATATACAGAACGTACTCCGGTGTCCTTCGGGCCCGGGGTCTTTTTTATTATCAGGAGGAAATATGAACGAAAAGACATTTAAAACAATTGATGAGTTAATTGATTTATTAATTAGTCGTGGTATTGATATTTCCACAACTGACGATATCAATTATGCTAAATCAGTTTTGCGGACAGAGAGTTATTATAACCTGATCAATGGGTATAATAAACTTTTTTTAGAAGATGCTTCTGCGAATACATTTAAAAACGGGACTAAACTACAAGAGATTTATGCCTTGTATCGTTTTGACAGAGCAATACGAAACATTTTCTTTAGATATGTTTTAGCTGTAGAAGCTAACATAAAGAATTTAACTGCATATTATTTTTCTGAAAAATACGGACACGATAATTACCTGCTCTATAAAAATTTTAATATCTCACTTAAAAATGCACACGAAATGATATCTGACTTGATCGCTGACATTCAAAGGCAAATTGCAAGCCGCTCATCCGACCCCAGCATATCTCACTATTTAAGAGAGTATGGCCACATTCCATTATGGGTATTAAATAACATCCTTACACTCGGTACAATAAGCAAATTCTATAGTTTGATGAAAATACCAGAACGGCAATCCGTCTCCCGGGTATTTAATATCTTGGACAACGACTTAGAGAATGTACTCTTATATCTAACATCTATTCGAAACTTTTGCGCACATGGCAACAGGCTTTATTGCTACCGGGCAAAAAGGCCTATTTTAGACACTACATATCACGATCTGCTGCACATATCTAAAAATTCAAAGGATGAATATACGCAAGGCAAGAGAGATTTATTCGCAGCTGTTATAGTACTTAAAAAAGTTCTTTCTAAGAATGAATTTAAAAGAATGACTAAAGAAATATATAAAGCAATCGGAACCTTAAATAGCAAACTGTCAGTCATCACCCAGGATGATATCCTTAATGAAATGGGATTTCCGAATAACTGGAGAACTTTAGACCGTCTCTAAAATTACCATCACAACTTACCGTCTTGCTTTTTACGGTTATTCATTATAAAATGAGATTGCTTACAACAAAAGAATAAGGAGATTTAGAATGAGCATGAGCAATCCCTTACAATATAATGTTTTAGTCGGGCAATCAGGCGGACCCACCGCAGTTATTAATTCAAGTCTTTACGGCATTATTACCGCCAGTCATAAAAACAAAAGATCCATCAGCCACGTGTATGGAATGATTCACGGAATTGAGGGTTTTCTTGAAGGTCACTATATGAATCTTACCGATGAATTAGATGAAACAGATTTAGAACTTCTAAAAAATACTCCTGCTGCCTATTTAGGCTCTTGCCGATATAAACTTTCTGAAAACCTATCTGATAAAATTTATCCAATTTTATTTCAAAAATTCAATGAGTTAAATATTAGATATTTTCTATATATAGGCGGAAACGATTCAATGGATACCGTTAGCAAACTTTCTTTATACAGTGAAAAAATCAACAGTAACATTCGTATTATTGGCATTCCAAAAACGATCGACAATGATCTTGTAAACACTGACCACACTCCGGGATTTGGCAGTGCTGCCAAATACATTTCTTCCACGGTTAGAGAAATCGCTTTAGATTCTTCGGTGTATCACAATAAATCCGTTACTATTGTAGAGCTTATGGGAAGACACGCCGGTTGGATTACTGCGGCCAGCGTTTTAGCAAGAAAATATGCCAAAGATAATCCGGTACTTGTATATTTACCAGAAGTGCCTTTTGATATGGAGAAATTTGCAAATGATATTAAAACTGAATTTACCAAAAAGAATAATTTAGTTGTATGTGTTTCAGAAGGTATTAGGGATGTAAACGGGACTTTTATCTGCGAATATGGCAATGATGTAAAAACAGATAATTTTGGTCATAAAATGCTCACAGGATGTGGTAAAATCTTAGAAAACTTTGTTCGAGATCAATTCGGCATAAAAGTTCGTTCTGTGGAAATCAATATCAGCCAGCGTTGTTCCGGAATAATCACTTCCCTTACTGATATTAATGAAGCCGCAATGGCTGGATATTACGGAATAGAAACTGCCCTTAAGGGAATGAGCGGTCAAATGATTGCTCTTAACCGCCTTTCTTCTACTCCCTATAAAGTAGAATGCAAACCAGTAGATGTTACACAAGTTTGTAATAAAGAAAAGCCATTCCCATCTGAATGGATTACCTGTGATGGTACAAATATAAGAAAAGAATTTTTGGAATATATAATTCCTTTAATACAAGGCGAACCTGAAATAAAAATGGAAAATGGACTTCCTCTCTATTGTTACCGGAAATAATTCGTTTTGAATTAGATCATCTCGCTGCTTTCGCGTAAACAAGGGACTGTTGCATTAGCAACAGTCCCTTGTTTATGTTTAAAGCAATACAAAAGTACAGTGCCGATTTGTAATAACCAACTACTAGTCACATAGCCGCATAAAATTAAGTAACTATTAGTTACTGATTAGAATTATTTTTTTATATTCTGCCATATTAGATACTAATAGTTACATTAATTGTGTATTTTTTCTCTACTAGGTATAATTTTTATAAATACAGTAATGGAGGTAACGGATATGTTGACTGAGCGCCTAAAGCAGCTAAGAAAGTCATTAAAACTGAATCAGTCAGATATTGCTGCGGTTTTAAGCATATCCAGAGAAGCCTATTCTATGTATGAAACAGGAAAAAGACAACCAAGTTATGAGTCAATTATACTCCTTGCTGATTATTATAAAGTAAATACTGATTACATGTTAGGTCGAACAGACATCCCGGAACCCATTCCATTTATATCCAAGGAAGAACTTTTCTTGATTCAGCTATTTCGAAAAGCAGATAAGCGAGGGAAAGAAAATATTATAACAATCATAAAACATGAAGCCAGCATATCCACTACTGAAAGATAATTGATCATCAACTATTTTTGTTTGTTGTTTCTCTCCTTCCTAAACACTATTAGCAGTGCAATACAAAGGAAGTTCAAGGAAACCATCAAGCAAATTTTCATTTGATTATTGTCTCCTGTTTTTGAAGCTATTACCGCAGCAGCTTCAGGTACTGATGCATCCAAAATTTCCGCTACATATAGAATTGCTTCATCAAAGATTGTATTATCACCTGTGATAGTTCCATCTTCATTCACAGTAAAGGTAAATATCGTCTCATTGAGATAGTATCCCTCCGGCGCTGCCGTTTCTTTAAAGGTGTAGATTCCGGCTTCTGGTATCTTAAAATAAAACTTCCCTTCCTCATCTGTCATTCCTTGCGCATAGATAGTTCCATCCGGATTCCATATTACTATATACGCGCCTGACAGTTCTTCAGCAGTCGTTACATCCTTCTTACTGATATAGGAAGTTTTTGGGGTAGGTGTTGTCGGGGTAGTAGTACCCCCGCCTGTCGATTTCAAATGGTCTACCATTTTAATAATTTCTATCTCATAGCTATCCGAAACGGTAATTGTAATCGGTGCCGCTATCTTATAGCCTGCCGGCGCTTCCAATTCCGCTAATTTATATTCTCCCGGAGCTAAACCATAGATGATATAGCTTTCCCCTGTAGTAATAAAGGTTTCTATCACATTTCCGGTACGATCGGTAAGCTGCAGCTTTGCTCCTGCCAATTGCTTTTTGGTATTGGATGCAATCTTCTGGATTTCTACCGTAGTATGCTGGTCATACATAGTCACTTTGGGAATCTCTGTCATATTGTCTGTGATTTCAAATTCAATAGACTCCGCCAATGCATAGCCATCCCCTGGTGTTACTATCTCGGTAAGTATATAAGTTCCGGTCTTTATCCCAGTGATATAATGCGGCTGCTCTGTGCTAATCCAGGTATCTATGATTTCTTCACTTTCCTTATTGGTAACCGTTAGTTCTGCTCCTGGTAATTCTTCCTTTCCGGTTAATGTCTGCTTACTAATGATGACCTGATTCTGCTCATTGGTCGCATCATAATGATAGGTGATTACGCTGGTTTCTCCGTCTACATACTGGAATTGGAATTCATGGGCCATTGCATTTAACATATAATCTTTCGGAGCATTTATTTCTGTTATGGTGTAGGTATAAGGCGCAAATCTTCCATCCGTATCCAGATAACCGATTGGCAGAAAATCAGAAAATACCGTTCCCTCTTCTCCTGTAGTTATTGTATCGACTGCTATTCCCAGCGTCTTGTTTTTGATTTCAAAGACGGCTCCTTCTAATACCTTTTCCGGATGATCTTTATCATATTTAATCAGCTCTACTTGCCCATCTGGAATTCGATCTGTCATTTCCACATACTGCGTTTCCTTAGTATCTGCAATCGTAAAATACACTGGATCGGAGGTTAGGAAGCCATAAGGAGTTTTTGCTTCTACTAAGGCATAATTTCCTAAAGGAATATACCGGATAACATGCGGTTTTAAATCTCCCACTACAAAGCCTTCCGGGATTTCCTCACCCTCCGCATAAACACCATCTTTTCCACTTTCCCATTCATATCGTAAATAGATGGGATTGTATTTCATAAGAGGAATCGTATTCCCTGCGGAATCTGTGGTGTATAACAGCTCTCCGTTTTCGTCCGTTGCCTGAATGATTTCCAATTCTCCGGCCGCATTGGTTTCATAGATTCTTAAAGTAGCTCCGGCTACTTCTTTCCCGCCGGTTATGTTTGTCTTGGAAGCTTCCAGCGTCAGAGGATAATCCTCCATTGTATACTTTTGAACCTCTATACTGCCTCCCACATCTTTTACTTCAATCAGTATCGGCTCTGCCGTTGCATAACCTTCTGGTGTAGTGATTTCTTTAAGTACATAATAACCAACCGGCAGATATTCGATTCGGGTTGCTCCGGTTTCCGTAATACAATAGCGGCCTTTTAAAGTGGTATCTATCGCATGATAGGCGTAGGTGTACGTCATAATTAGATTTCCGGCTGTATCGTACAGATATTCTCCGGTATCCGGATCGGTTTTGGGATGAGCAGTTGTTGCAACATCGGCTCCGTCTTCGGTTGTCCATGAGAATACCAGACCCTCTCTATCTGCATTTATATCTACGGTAGGAATCCCATTTTCATCCGCCACCGGACTTTTGTTCTCATCTAACAATGCTTTTGACAGGGTTAGACCTGCTCCTGGTAATACGGTGTCTTTGTAATTATCTATTTTTAGGACTTCTAATACCGTATAATCATCCTCCATAACAAAGGTTTGTACTACTCCGGTTTCCGCTACAATAACTTCTATTGATTCTGACTGTACATATCCGTATTCATAAGGTACAACCGTTTCTTCCAGAATATAATCACCAATCGGGATATGATCCGCCCAGTGAGGTGTCATTACCTGAATTTTATTTCCGTTCCCATCCGTCAGTAGGTTTCCGTTATCATCATACTGGTATCCGGATATCCAAGAGGTACGAACCTGCTTCTCACCATTTTCATCCAGGGCGATTTTCAGATGCCAGCCTCTTTTTGAATCATCCTCTACACGTTCTGCATAATACAGAGTCATATGAGCATCCAGGATTTCTTCCTTCGTGGTAATATCCACTTTGGCAAGCTCTGTTTTTGTAAAATCATCTTCTAAGAAAAAATCCTGTTCTTCGTCGGTTTCCCGGAGAATAAACCCGATCGATTCACTCTGGATGTATCCCTGGTCAAAAGGAACTTTCGTCTCTTCCAGAATATAAGCTCCAAAGGCCAGACGCAGGATGTTATGCTTTTCCAGGCCCGTAGTCCAAATATCGTCGACATACGTTAGATAGCCGTCTTTGTAGTAGTACACCAACCCATTCTCATCCTCCACAGCATCAATGCCATTATAGAGATATTGTTTTCCATTGCTGTCCGTAAAGATTTTAATGGACTGACTGACCATCTTTTCTTTGTTTTCTAATGGATAAACAATCAGATTTCCATAATCGTCCCCGACATAAGCCATGCCGGTTACCGGGTCGGCTTTACAGATCCGGTTTCCTCTCTCATCCAGGATATACAGGATTTTGGTTTCTTCCTCCAGCTCCGTATCCGTTGATTCCAAATCATAAAACAGGATTTCTACTGCTTTATTGTCAATCTCTTCATAATCCCATACTTTATTTTTAGCTGCAGTACCATCTGTTCCGGTGACATTAATTTCTGCATGAGTTCCTGTTTCTTTGGCAGTAATGGAGGTCACTTTCCCATTTTCATAAGTGACGGTTACTCCTGCATATTCATGGTCTGCTGTCTTTTTCACTTCCAAGCCTTCATATAGCGTTAATTCTGCTTCGCTTACATAGATAGCAAACCGGATTCCTTTTCCCAGATAATTACCATTTTCATCATATAGGAGTTTTACATTCTCCTGGGTCTTTAATACCTCTTCCGTTCCATATACGACTGTCTCTGACCATTCATCGTAGGCTTTAATTACGGTTCCATACCATTCTTTAGTTTCATAGTCATAGGTGAGATTTATTACATCCCCACGACTTTCTAATAAAGCTTTGGAACCTCTTACCTGATAAGTAACGGTATCCGTACCATCTTCTACCTTATGAATCGCAGCGTTACTTGGCTTATCCTCCACAACAAACTGAGATACCGTATTGGTAGTATCCGTAAATGGAATTAAATAAGAGTACTGCTCTGCTACTCTCCGGTC
>Ga0154000_1000425_pt1 | contig 11688 bp, 10 predicted proteins | sample TSNC084MetaG_FD_104674 | JGI IMG/M metagenome (GOLD analysis project Ga0154000, IMG submission 104674) | Attine ant fungus gardens microbial communities from North Carolina, USA - TSNC084 MetaG | ecosystem: Host-associated > Fungi > Mycelium > Unclassified | place: USA: North Carolina, Lumber... | reverse complement strand
TGATGTCGTTCTCGAAGCAGAAATCGAGGTTTCTGAAACAACCAGGCACTAGGATAATTTCGACGCCTGCTATCAGTGGTTTATGGTTAGTTGCGAGGGTGATAACCAGCACATTGTAAATAACCTGTACAATAACGTTAGCATTAACAATAACTTCAACGAGACTGATATGTCATTTTTAAACAATGAAATGTTTATATTAAACAAAGACACACAGACCATCAATATTGCAGATACCATTTCCTTGGATATTCCGGAACTGATATCGCTATACTGTGAAGTATTAGATCTGGAGGTGACCAATATCAGAATGCTGACACCAGAAGACGAGGAATCAAAATCCTATGATGATATGTCAGTAATTCCGGCAAACAGTGATTATGGTCAGGCGTTTTTTCTGTTATCCATTACAATGGAATCAAGCGACAATCTAATCATCGAATTGATTTGTTACTACATCCCTGATGATGATGTCGAAAAACGCCTTATCTACACCAACACTCCATCAGATTATAACGGTTCGGTATCATTTACCAAAAATCAGTACGCCAATTACGACAATGACTTCCGCTCATACCTGACAGAACATACGAAATCATTCGCCTACAGTAATGACAATGATGGAACTTTTGGCTTAAGTGGTTACTTTATAACAGTCGAAAAAAAACTATTTGGAATTCTCATTGACTCCGAATACAACAATTTCGAAGGCGTGCTATTCACCGCAGAATACAGCTAAAATATCATTCTTGCCGTAATAATATGAAAAACTATTGCTGGTGCAATGGTGCACTATCAAGAGTTTGGAGTAACAGAAAAATGGCTGTTGTATTCAACCTAGTTCGTGAGACGTAGTTCCCCCCGATCCCCCATGTTTTATCATAGTGGGTTTCCGAGACTACTCAAAATAAGAAAAGAGGAACGTATGAATAAAAAGATAGTTTTGATATTGTTTGTACCGCTTTTGATGCTGATTGGCTGTAAGAGAGAGACAGTTGTCGTATCGTCAATCAGTAAAATAGAATTACTGCCTCAGGATGCCACGATTGAAGATATGGTAATGGCGTTTGAGGAGGATTATGCACGGGCGGCACAACAGGCCGGCATAGCTCCAAAACATGGTATTCTTGAATATGAAGAGAGCGCTGAGATGGCGACAGTACAGCTTACCGAGGATATAGAGATTATGATTTCTCCGCCATCGGAATACCACCGTGTCTGGTATGTAGGAGTGCCAGAATCAGTGGAATGGATGAAAGAAGAGGCTCAGCTGGTTCTAATGGCTTCTGATGATACGCTTTCCTCGGAGGAGGCTCAGACGATGATTGATGAAATATTTGAGGAAGCATGGAACAACAGGAATAAAATGCCGTCTGCAGTCTGGCATAGCACACCGTCCAAGATTAACTATTCCCTGTCAATCGATGACTGGTGGAGGGTATCGTTTTTTGTCTCACATACCGTTTACAAGTAAATTTCAAGTTAGTGTATCAGAAAAAGAGAAAATTGTGGAAGGAAGAGAAAAATGATAGATTACACAATGCTTTGCGGATGGAAAATCGCTTTCCCTGAAAAATGGATATATGAGGATGAAAATTCACACGGATTTACTCCCCGTAAAGCGTAAAAGTGATGATTTTAAGTGTTAGTAGAAGAACAGATATACCAAATTATTATTCAGAGTGGTTTTACAACAGAGTAAAAGAAGGCTTTTTATATGTTAGAAACCCAATGAATCCGCATCAAATTAGTAAGATTGATCTTTCGTCAGATGTAGTAGATTGTATAGTTTTTTGGACGAAAAATCCTGCAAATATGATGTTGAGGCTTGACGAGCTTCAGAATTATAAATATTATTTTCAATTTACACTTACCGGTTATGGAAAAGATATTGAACCAAATATACCTAATAAAAGAAAGGATTTAATTGAAACATTCCAGAATTTGTCTGAAAAGATAGGGAATGACAAGGTAATATGGAGATACGATCCCATTCTTTTAAATGAAAAATACGTTCCGGAATATCATATAAAGGCATTTGAAGAAATTGCAAGTCATTTAAACGGCTATACCCATAAAGTGGTTATAAGCTTTGTGGATTTATATGTAAAAACAAAGCGGAATACAGAGGGATTAAATATAAAAGAAATCAATAATAATGAAATAATAGAGTTGGCAAGAAAAATGGCAGAGATTGCGAAGAAACATCATTTAAGTATAGAAACATGTGCAGAGCAGGTTGATTTAAGGGAGATTGGAATAACTCATGGAAGTTGTGTTGATAAAGATTTAATAGAACAACTTATTGGATGTAAATTAAAAGTAAGTAAAGATAAAAACCAGCGTGAAGAGTGCGGATGTTTTGAAAGCATTGAGGTCGGCACATACAACACTTGTAGAAACGGATGTAAATATTGCTATGCTAATTTTAATGAAGAACAAGTTAAAGCAAGTGTTAAATTATACGATGTGAATTCACCATTATTATGTGGAATTATTGGAGCGGAAGACAAGATCACAGAAAGAAAAGTGAAATCAATGAAGGAAAAACAGATCAGTTTGTTTGATTATCAGTAAAAACAGGAAAGCACTATATTAAGTCCGAAATCAGGGAGTGCTTTATATAATTCCCAAAATGCCCACCGTCAGCTTTCCTTAACTAATTGACATTGGCCGACAATGGTAATTAATTAAGAATTGATACAAACAATTTGTTATAATAGTTTGCCTATATATATTGTTTTTGGTATAATATATTTATCTTTATTTTTCAATAGGTGGTAATATTAGCTAAGGAATTTCATACAAGTCGTGTAACAGTTCAAAGAGCATTGCAAATGCTTGTTGTTGAAGGTGTTGTATTTAGTTGCCAAGGATCTGGAACATATGTCCGTAAAAACACTTTAGACCAACCAACTTTTGAAAAAGTGAACCTTTCATGGACATACAACCACCGAAAGGACACATCTTCTCATAAAAGTTAAGAGTAAATTTGGCGAGGTGAATATCATGAAGCGTTGGATATCTAAAAGCTATAAAAACAAATTATATGCTACTTTTATCATGATATGGATTATCCCGATCCTGCTGCTTATCTTTTTTGACTATATTTATGTATATAACAGTACTGTAAAAAATACTGAAAACATCAAAAAAAGTAACTTAAAAATCGCCGCACAATTAATCGAAAGCGATTTATCCGCATTCCATGGAATCATTAACAGTATAGCTTCCAACGAGGAGGTGGCTGAAATCATCAAATCGGATTGGCAGGGGAAGCGCAGAGATTTTTCAGAAACCCAACGTTTATACAGCATTTCACAAACCGCCATGGCAGGATTACCGCAGAATGTCCCGCTTCATATTGTAAACCGCTACGGTGCAAGCTGCTTTTCCACAACCAATTATTTCCTGCCCATTTACAGCGATGAGCGGGGTAATTTATATGATGCCATGATAGAAGACGCTGATACAGGAAGGATATCTTCACAGATTCATTGGCGTGTTGATGGCGATGATTTGCAGGATATCAGCTATGTTATAGGGAAAGCAATTCTTGACCCTGAGAGTGGCGCTATCGTGGGATATGTAATCATGGACATTTTTAACAGTTATTTTCAAAATATTTTCCATATGATAGCCACACCGGCAGGCTCTAACATACTTGCAACCGACCACCGTAATGTTGTGATTGCCGATATGGAGAACCGGTATTATCCGGGTTATCGGTTTGATTCCGGAAACAACATGGGCATTCTGGATGAATCTGGCAGTTTCGACCTTGCTGCAGATACTGCTACATATAGAGTATATTATGAGTCAGCCGATTACTTCGGTATGAAAGTCATTGAATTGATTCCCAGGGACTACTTCATTAAAACTACCTGGAACAATATAAAAACTCATATTATCTTTTTTAGTATCTTAATCGCTCTGGGAGTGTTTATGATTATGTATAATGTTTTCATCATGGTTACCCCTATCAAAACACTGGATGAAGCAATGAAACGAGTAGCGTCCGAGGATTACTCCGTTCGGGTTGAAATTTCTGGTGAAGATGAAATCGCACGACTGGGCCGGAGCTTTAATGATATGGCAAGTCACATCCAGTATTTGATTGAAGAAAATTATCATAAGCAAATCTCGCTTCAGAAATCGGAGGTAAAGGCACTCAAAGCCCAGACAAATCCACACTTTTTATACAACTGTCTGAACAGCATTCAGATGATGACGCTGATAGGCCGGAAGGATGAAGTGCTGCAGATGACAAAGGCGTTAAGTAAGTATTACCGTAACCGGGTAAACACCGAAACGGAAATGGTAACCATTGGTGAGGAGTTAAAACAATCACTGAATTACCTTGAAATTCAGTCCATTCGTTATAAAGATAAACTGACGATAAAAACAGATATTGATCCTGCCGTTCTGGACAAGCTGATTCTCAAGCTGATCTTACAACCGCTGATCGAAAATGCGGTTGTACATGGTATCGAACAGAAAGTTGACAAAGGAATGATTATAATTCGTGCTTATTGGCAAAATGACAGGGTTCGCATAGAAATTCTGGATGACGGGAACGGTCCTGGCACCAGTAACGCTAAAGGAGAGAATACAGGCATACTAAATACGAAAATGAGACTGAACTATCATTACGGAGAAAACTATCATTTTACTGTATTTCGGCGGGATGGTTTTACAGTGGCAGAACTGGATCTCCCTCTGGAATAATGCGCAGGAGGTAATTGAATATGCTGACGGTATTAATTGTCGATGATGAATATTATGCCCGTGAAGGCATTAAGCAAATGATCAAGTCTTATGGCAACAATGAATACTATGTTATTGGTGAAGCGGACAACTCTTTCACCGCATTGGAAATTATTAATAAAGAACAGCCGGATATTGTGCTTACAGACATTCAAATGCCGATTATGAATGGGATTGAGCTTGCCCGGGAGGCAATGAACTGTTCCTCAAAATTTATTATTATTACCGGCCACAATCAGTTTGAATATGCAAAGCAGGCTGTTAAACTGGATGTGGTAGATTTTATTTTAAAGCCGATTGATCCGGAAGAATTGATCGATGCGATGAAAAGTGCGACATCTCATCTGATAAGAGATGTTGATGCCGTAAAAAAGCAGATAATCAGTTTCCTGCGCCAGGAAAACATGGGGGCCGGCGTTATGCGGCAAATTCCCTGGGGGCAGATGCGCCTGGCGTTAATACAAATGGACGATCCGCAAAAACGCTCTGTTTCAGGCTTAATAGAAGCATCACTTGCGGCATATACACAAGAAAGATACAGCATTTTGCATATGCATACCGATCGTATATTGGTGTTGCTGAATGCCGGGGAACAGCATGAGGAATTTCTAAAAACATTGCAGGCCGATGTGAAACGGGAACATGGCATTATCCTGACAATTGCACTCTCGCACCCCTGTAGTGCGGAAAATGCGCCCCTTGAGTACCTTCGTGTTAAGGAGTTTTTAATAGATAGATTTTATCAGGGAGAGGAGAACCTGATAAAACGTCTCCTGCCTCCGGGAGAAACGACAGTCCTAGGGCAAATTGAGAATATGCTGAATGCCATTAAACGATCTGTTAAAGCCGGGGATCAGTCAAAGGCCAAGGAGAAAACGATTGCTCTGTACCAATTCTTCTTGTCGCGAAAGTGTGGATTTGAAATCATTATGGAGAGTGCGATGAACCTTTACTTGTTCATGCGCGATACCCTGAAAACCGAAAATGTCCCTTTTCAAACGTTGGAAGCTTACAATCCGGTCAACCACAGTGCGACAATCCAGCGCATGCGGGACAGTTCCTTAGCCTTAATCCGGCAGGGTATTATCTCAATGCGGGACGAGCGCAGCGAATCGGAGGATAATGCCGTGAAAAAGGCAATTTCTTTTATCAACAGCAGATATTGTGAGAACTTATCGCTAGAGCTGATATCCAGTGAGGTTTTTTTGAATCAAAGTTATCTCAGCCGGAAACTCAAAGAGCAATTGGGTATGAATTACAGTAAATATTTGATTGGCTTGCGCATGGATAAAGCCATCGACCTGCTTCGGAAAGGCGAAAATGTGGAGCAGGTGGCGAACCAGGTAGGGTATAGTAATTACAGACATTTTTCCAATATTTTTAAACAGTATACTGGTTATCTTCCAAGCAAATACAAAAAGTATTGATTACATAGTACATTTGATGGAAAGTGCCTTTTTGCACTTTTCTTTTTATTTAATTACAGAAAAGCGGAAAATGCATTTTGTTTGTTGTGCATATATTTTACCGTAATGTGTAGTTTCTTTACTCATATTGTCACAAATTATAATTCTTGTGTATAATCAAATATATGAAATAGTACCAATACAACATTATTCAAGGAGGATTTTTATGAAGAAAACAGCAAGAACAAGTAACACAATTATTTCCTTGTTAGCCGTCGCTCTCGCAGCAGTAATGCTCTCTGGGTGCAGCGGCGGCAGTGCGAACACAGAAAGCAAGAATCAAACGGAACAGCCGGAGGCTTCCGCTGTGACAGATTACTCCGGTATGGAGTTAATTATCTATAATACCAGCAAGGAAGAAGAAATGCTCATTCTCCTGGAGAAGTTTGAAAAAGAGACTGGTATCCATGGCGAAACAGTCCGTTTGTCTGCCGGTGAGGCGCTTGGAAGAATCACGGTAGAGCGGGAAAATCCAAAGGCTAATGTGTGGTATGGCGGTGGAATTGATTCCCATAATCAGGCAAAAGCAGAAGGCCTTCTGACCCCTTACGTTTCCCCTTCCGCAGGAACCATTCCCAGTCAATATAAGGATTCTGAAGGGTATTTTACCGGGCAAGGTCTGACCTCACTTGTAATTGGATACAACAAGGCTTTGTTAGAGGAAAGAAATGTGCCCGTTCCTACAAGCTGGAAGGATCTTCTCGACCCGGCTTATGAAGGTCAGATTACCATGGCAAATCCAGGTTCTTCTGGAACAGCCTATACCTTCCTGTCTACCATCTGCCAGCTATTTGGCGAAGAAGAAGGTATGGCATACATGAAGGAACTGAATAAGAACATCAAGAGCTACGAAAAATCAGGTTCCGCACCTGCCCGGTTAGCGGCACAAGGGGAGGCGATGATTGCCATTACCTATCTGCATGACGTTCTTTCTTATCAGGAGGAAGGATTTGTGGATCTCATGGCGGTCGTTCCCGAGGATGGAACCGGCTATGAAATCAACTGTGTCAGTATGATCGAGGGCGGACCGGATCAGGAAATTGCGAAAGCATTTATTGACTTTGTTCTTCGTCCGGAAAATCAAGTCATAGCGGATGAGGTTGGCTACCATGTCATTCATACCCAGCCAGATGCTAAAAATTCCGAAAAGCTGAATAGTCTTGGTGAAATCAAGTTGATTCAATATGACTTTGAATGGGCAGGCTCTAACCGTAACCGTCTCGTAGAGGAATGGGGCGCGATGGTAGGCGAATAATCAGGTACGGCCGGACAATACCGCTCATGTTGCCCGGCCATATTAGTTTCGTAAGTAAAAAAGACAGGGGGAAATAGAATGTCTACAAGAACAGAACGGGCAAAAATGCGGATGCGCCAGCGAAAAAGCGATATGAAGAAGATTTTAACAGATCCCATTTTGACCATAGCTATTTTATTTATTATCGCAGCATTAATGCTGTTCATTCTCTACCCGCTTTTCAAGGTGCTTAAGAACAGCTTTCTGAACAGTGACAATGTACTTTCCATGGATGCATACAAGAAAGCGATGACAAGCAATGCGTTCAAGACAGCCTTTATGAATACTTTAAAGCTGGGTATCTTTGTCGGCACTGTTTCTACGGTCATCGCCTTCATATTTGCATATACGGATGCATATTGCAAAAGCCATTTCAAACGGATATTTAAAGTGGTTGCCTTGCTGCCAATCGCTTCTCCGCCTTTTGTACTGTCCCTTTCGGCAGTCAATCTGTTTGGCCAGTACGGTTTGATTACCCGCCAATTGCTTGGCATTACGAATTTTAATATTTACGGTTTCAAAGGGGTTGCCCTGGCGCAGATTCTTGGTTTTTTCCCGGTAGCTTACCTGATGCTTGTGGGGCTGCTAAGGAAGATTGACCCATCGATTGAGGAAGCCTCCCGTAACATGGGTGCATCTCAGGGACAAACTTTTTGGAAGGTTACCCTGCCGCTGATGGTACCCGGCATAGCCAATGCTTTTTTGATTACCTTTATCGAAGTGGCGGCAGACTTTGGAAATCCCAACGTAATCGGCGGAAATTTCGGCACATTGGCTACCACCATTTATATGCAGGTCATGGGAAATTACAACATGAAGAGCGGTGCGGCCATATCCGTTGTCCTTTTAGGGATGTCCATGTCGCTGTTTATTGCGGAGAAATATTGGATTGAGAATAAGAATTACGTAACCGTCACGGGAAAGTCCGCAAAAGACAGGGTTTTTATTACTGACCCCAAAATCGTGTGGCCTTTGGATATTTTCTGTCTTTTGGTTACGGTATTTATCGTCCTCATGTATGCTATGGTTCCTATTGGTGCTTTTGTAAAACTCCTGGGAGTGAACAATGCCTTCACCCTGGACAATTTCAAATATGTTTTTGCTTCCGGCGGCAAGGCCATACGGGATTCCGTCTGGCTGGCAATACTGGCCATGCCGATAGCAGGTATTGTATCCATGATTATTGCTTTCCTGGTCAGCCGCAAGCGTTTTGTAGGGAGGGGATTCATTGAATTTGTGTCGCTGATGGCGATGGCGGTTCCCGGAACGGTTTTAGGCTTTGGTTATGTGTCGGCTTATAACACCAAACCGCTTATCCTTACCGGCACTGCGCTTCTTATTGTAATCGCTTTTGTGGCCAAGACCCTGCCCATCGGTGTCAGAAACGGTATTGCGGCCCTGCAGCAGATTGACCCGGCCATCGAGGAGGCCGCACAGGATATGGGTGCTTCCAGCGTCAAGGTATTCAGCAGCGTTACGGTTCCACTCATCAAGCCCGCTTTCTTCAACAGCCTGATTAATACGTTTGTCCGAAGCATGACGGCCGTAAGCACCGTAATCTTTCTGGTAACGCCAAAATACAAACTGTTAACCAGTTCTGTCATGCAGCAGATTGACGAGGGTAAATTCGGATATGCTTTCGCCTATTGCAGTATTTTAATGGTGATTGTACTGTTTGCTGTCTGGCTGCTGAATTTCGTGCTGAGCCGGTTTGGCGTCAGTGGCGGGCAGAAACGAACCAGTGTTTTGTAATCATAGAAGGGAGCGTAAATAATTGTGAATAGAAAAGCAAAAGGTGTACGTGTCAATAATGTAAGTAAAATTTTTATGAGCCATAGCGGGGACAGTGAGTTCAAGGCAGTGGATTCCGTAAATCTGGATATACAGCCTGGTGAGTTTGTCACTCTCCTCGGACCGTCAGGATGTGGGAAAACCACGATTCTGCGTATGATTGCCGGATTTGAAATTCCTACCTTCGGGGATATCTTCATGGATGATACAAGAATCAATGATTTGTCACCGGATAAGCGGGATACCTCCATGGTATTTCAGAGTTATGCGTTATTCCCGCATTTAAATATTTATGACAACATCATTTATGGTTTAAAGCTGAAAAAACTGACGAAACACCAGATCGAAGAAAAGGCCAGGAACATTATTGAATTGGTCGGGTTGAAAGGGATGGAACAACGTTCTCCCAACCAGATTTCCGGCGGGCAGCAGCAGCGTGTAGCGCTTGCAAGAGCCCTTGTAATGGAGCCGGGTGTCCTTCTTTTTGATGAGCCGCTGTCTAATCTGGACGCCAAGCTGCGTGTCTATATGCGTAATGAAATCAAAAAGATTCAGCGTGCGGTGGGAATTACTGCGATTTATGTCACTCACGACCAATCGGAAGCCATGAGTCTTTCGGACCGCATCATCATTATGAAAGATGGGATAATCGAGCAGGTAGGAACTCCTCAGGAAATTTATTTTACACCGGCCAATGAATTTGTAGCTCAGTTCATCGGTGATGCCAACTTTTTTGAAGGCACTGTTAAAAAACTCGAAGGCAACAAGGCCGTCTTTGGAATTCAGGGGCAGTGCTTTACGGGCAGCTATTCCGGTATCAAAAAAACCGGCGATGCTTGCAAACTGGTGATCCGGCCTGAGGAACTGAGCCTTGGTCAGGAAGGCACCCTGAAGGGCATCGTCACACGTTCCACTTTTATGGGGATGCAGCAGGAATATACGATTCAAACCGACGGCATTTCGGTAGAAGCAATTGACACCAATCCCAAGAACAAACGGGTTTATCAGGAAGGTGAAAAAGTATATCTGAACTTTGACCAGGATAAGCTGCATATTATTTAAATCAAAAATTGCAGAAAGGAGAACTATATGTCCAGATTTGTTGTACTTGTGTTGGATGGCTTTGGCGTGGGCGCTATGGAAGACGCAGCAGAATACCGGGCGGCGGATGCAAATGCGAACACCTGCCTGCATGTGCTGGAGTACAATCCGAACCTTCAGCTCCCCAATATGGAGCGCCTGGGACTCATGAATATTATTGGCCAGGAGAAAAACGGGATGTTGTTCAGCGATTTTGCCACCTATGGGAAGTCAAAACTCAAACATTATGGTGCCGATACTTTTTTCGGGCATCAGGAGATCATGGGTACGGACCCTGTCCGCGGGACTCTGCAGACATTTACTTCTGTGTTTGATAAAGTGGCCTGCGCCCTTACGGAGAAAGGGTATCAGGTTCGGGAATATAAGCTGGGAAATGGCGCAAAAGTCATGGGAATTAATGATGCAGCACTGGTATCGGATAATCCTGCCAATGATCCGGGACAGGTTTTTAATGTTATTGGTCTTGCTTCTGTCACAACATTTGAAGAGATTTTAAAAATGAGCAAAATAATACGGGAACAGGTGCAAGTGACCAGAGTGATTGCCCATGCCTGTGACGAGATAACCTATAAGGAGCTGGAAGGCTGCATTGAAGAGCATGGACTGGGACTGGGCAGCGTAAATCCCATAAAACTGGATTTTTACGAAAAAAATGTAAAGATCCGCCATCTTGGCTATGGGGTGGATGAAACCGGGCAAACACCTTATCTGTTAGGGAAATACGGTGTTCCGGTTACCCACCTGGGTAAGTTTGCCGATTTAGTCCCTAACCCCTATGGCCAGAATTTTTCCTGTGTTGATACAGGGGAATTGCTGAGGCTTTTCCAGGATGCTCTCAAAAATCAGACGAATGGCCTGATTGCTGCCAACGTGCAGGAAACCGATTTGTCCGGGCATGAAAAAGACCCTGTAAAATACGCAAGGATTCTTTCTATGGTGGATGAAGCACTGGGTACCATACTGAAAATGCTGGGACCAGAGGATATTATGGTTATTATGGCAGACCACGGAAACGATCCCACGAATGGTACATTTTATCACTCCCGGGAATATACTCCGCTGATGGTTTACGGCGAAGGCATTCCTGCCGGAAACCTTGGGGTTCGGGAAACGATGTCCGATGTGGGTGCTACTGTGCTTGATTATTTTCAAAGGGACAAGGCTTATAAAGACAGCGGCTTAAGGGAAGTAAAAACCCAGAACGGAACCAGCTTTTTAGATTTACTGCGGCCCGGTCTGGATTAAGATTTCCACACAATCATGGAAAGG
>Ga0154000_1000424_pt1 | contig 11706 bp, 14 predicted proteins | sample TSNC084MetaG_FD_104674 | JGI IMG/M metagenome (GOLD analysis project Ga0154000, IMG submission 104674) | Attine ant fungus gardens microbial communities from North Carolina, USA - TSNC084 MetaG | ecosystem: Host-associated > Fungi > Mycelium > Unclassified | place: USA: North Carolina, Lumber... | reverse complement strand
GTTGATTGACGGTATCATGGGGAACTTTGAGGGCCTTTTTACCGAGGTAAACAATCAGGTCGGAGAGATTGCGACACAAGTGGGAACATCCCCGGCGGCTTGGAACCCCGGGGTGTTCTCCATGATTAGGAACCTCTCCGAAACGGTTGTCTTGCCTATCGCCGGGATCGTCCTCACATTCGTCATGTGCTATGAGCTTATCAGCATGATCATTGACCGCAACAACCTGCACGATGATGTATGTTATAAGGGATGTATTACACATCAAATACACGCACGGCAGTCAACTCATTTATGGTAAGGTGAAAATTGACTTGCGCGTATAGAAAGATGGTGATAACACCCCTTATATTTTTATGGATATGGATAGGATTGATTGATAGGGAAAAACCCCATTTCTTCCGTCTTTTCCTACGTCTATCGTACCCCGTCCACTGGCGGCTGTGCCGCCTGAAACGGCGGAGTGAGCAAAGCGAATGCGCCGTTTCCACGGGCAGAGGGTGAAAATGTATCGCCGCAGGACGAGCGGAACAATTTCATCCGTCACCCGTGAGAGGCGTCCGCAGACGCCGCACTCCCCCTCGGAGAGCCCACTAACACTTTCTCCGCAGGAAAAGTGTTATAGTGGGTCAGATACTTTGAAAAGGTATCTGAAAACCGTTCCCCGCTGTACCCCATTATGTGTACCCACTTGGGGGAAATCGCAAAAGCAAGAGAGCGACGTATCACTCGGAAAAGCTACCGCCGCTCCCCACCACAGCCGCCCAAAGGCGAACCGTGTTTTTATCTTACCATATGCGGTCAAACCTTTCAAGACGGTTGTGAGAAAACGACATTGAAAGGATGAATTTTATGAGAAGGATTTTAGAAGAATTTGCCTGTGGCAATATCACACCGGAAGCCCGTTTTTTCAAACGCGATTCCGAATACGGAAAAGCTATGTATGCTCTTTCGGACATTGAGGAAAAATTGCTTGCCCTGCTGAATGAAAATGAGAAAAAACTATTTGATGATTTCTCAAAAGCGCAATCGGAAATCAGTTTCCTGTCTGGCATAGATAAATTTATCTATGGGTACAGGCTTGGTGTACTCATGACAACGGAAGTCTTTGAGGGAAAAGAAAATCTGATTGTTGGCGGGGAGGTGCGGTAAGATGAAATCCATATTACAGGCATTATATGACGGAGAAGTTTTCCCTGATGAATTGATAGTTTCCAAAGACCCCGAATACCGCCCGACACATAAGAAAATCAGTGCGGAAAAGGAATACTTAAAGCAAAAGCTGACGGAGAAAGATTATCAGCGGATAGAGGTAATCGACAACCTTTTTTGTCAGACCACTTCCATGAGTGCCTATGAAGCCTTTTCCTATGGCTTCAAGTTGGGGGCAACGCTGCTGATTGAAATTTTTACAGACACAGAGGATTTGAGCCGCAATTAAAATCAATAACAGTACACAGATAAGGGTGCGGTTTTTACCGTGCCCTTATCTTATCGGAATTTTCCAATAAGATAGCCTTGCTGTAATATGTGTCCCTGCATAGCTTTTAACAAATCTTTTTTCTTTGCGCTATTTGATAAATCAATCATGCAGTCCAAAACATAGACATTGTATTGATAGCGGTGTGACCAGTTAAACGGCGGCTTGGGACCACGGTATTGGTGTTTTCCATAACCACGTCCTTGCACGGCTCCATCTAGTGTTTCAACACACTCACCATGAGGTATGTTTTCCGGGATGGTCTGCATGACAGGTATATTCCAAATAACCCAATGGTTAAATTCCGGTATCGGGTGTCCCATATCATTCATGATGATTGCGATTGATTTTGCGGTATCTTCAATATCTGATAAATGTAATTCCGGCGATATGTCCTCACCACGGCCTGTATACTGTATCGGTATAATGCTCTCATTTCCAAAGGCCGGACTTGTTACGACTAAGTTATTTTCCATAATGCGCTCCTTTATATTAAGGTATCCATAGGCTGAAAATACTTTTTGCATTGGGATTGTAAGTTTTGCTGACCCCCAAAATAACGGTTTCTTCTAAAGCCGAGATAATTGCAACTGCTCCCACCAAAATTATAAATACCAGCGGAGAGTTACTCCGATAGATTAAGATGGGGGTACAGACAAACAGCAGCAGACCCGTTAATTTATTTCCGATTGTGTGTATAATATTCCACTGACAAAACTTTATCCGTGTAAAAGCAATATTGCCAATCCTGATGACTGCGGTAATAACCACGGCTGTCAAGATATATTGATTTCTAAAACTGTCTGTCTTATCAAATAGTATATATAGGACTACCGCCCAAAAAACAAAATCTCCCGCACTGTCTAACTTGGCTCCTAAGTTTGTTTCCGCATTATATTTTCTAGCCAAAAAACCATCGGCAATATCCGTTAGGCCGCTTAAAATATATAACGAAATAAAGATGGCTGGCGAATTATAGGCAAATAACATGGATAGTGAAAACATAATTCGCAAGACAGATAAAATGTTAGGTAAACTCTTCATAAGAACTCCATAGGAGGCAACGGATTTACTGTACTCCCATAATCTGTTGATATGCTACATAAATTATTGGGCAGTATATAAATAATAAAGTAAGCCGCTGCCATGTTCCCTCTTGATTGATGAAAGTGCCTGCGAATTGCTCTTTATCGGACATAACGAACAACACGAACGCAACAAAAGCCAATATGAAAAATATTATACAAATTGCCACGGAAAAAGTTTCGTTTTGTTTGCCTGACAGGATTGCCAATACCAGCGGCACAAACAGTAATGCCATAAAACCAAAGCTGGAACCAAATCCGTGTATTTTGGCTGAAATGCTTGTCATGGTCTTAGTTTCGTCAACACTGAATATCCCGCTTAATATCATTGCTCCGACTGCAAAAGCAATAAGCAAAACCAGCAAGGCAATACTTAAACCGCCAGATATATCGGCATAAGTTTTATAAAGAGTTATAGACCCAATAATAAAAACAACTCCTGCCAAAACCAACCAGATATTATATACCATTCTAACGGGACTAACAGGGTTTCCTAACGAACTCATAACCATTGACCTATGGCTGTATCCTTTATAAAAAGGGGCCAACATATAAGGGATAAGTAAGTCCCCAACTATTACTATAATAAAAGCCCATAATATATTAGTTTTACTCGTATAAATCACACTCCATTTTTCAAAAACAGGTATAAACACTTAAACACAGTATACAGCAGACAGAATATAGCATCAAGGACTTTTGCTATTCCCGCCCATCAGTTTATCCAACTTTTTCTTTTCATCGTCAAGAAAGTCTGTAAGATATTGTATCCTTTCCTTGCCGTTTTTGACCTCGTTTTTACGCCGTATAGCTTCTAGCCGGAACGCCTCAAACGCCCCACTGACAGCCGCCGCCAATTCCGGGTCGGCGGTTTTGCTTTTCTTAACTTTCCGCAATCGGTTGTACCAATAATTATAGTCGGCTTCATAGAGTTGCTCAAAATACTGCTTTTGTGCTCGTTCGTCAAACTGCCGCTTATTCTCTGTGGCCTGTACCGTCCGACACTTATTGCTACACAGCTCATAGCGGCGGCTCCGTGCCACAAAATAGCACCCGCATATCTTGCATTTCAGAAAATACAGCTTCCATTCCTCCAGTCGTTTGAGGTAATAAAACAATACCGGCTGGAAAGATGAATAGGCCACGACACATTCCAATGAACGTTTGGGGTTTGGATACCACAATTCAATCTGGCTTTCCCCGGCGTGGAGCGTCTTTTCAAGGGATTGCATAGCTTCCTCTTTCCATGGTCTGTGTTCCCCGTAAAGGTGGAACGGGCGGCACAGCAGGGATACACGGTCAAGGAACATCTGGGGGCCATGATTGATATTGTAACAGGTTAAATATTCATTCCACATCCGCATAGCGGCGTATCTGACAACAGGTGCGCCGCTTTTGTATTTATTCCGCAAAAAGGCGTTGGCCTGTTCCGTGGCTTTCCAGCGGGTGGTATCGGTCAACCCGATTTTTTCGTAGCTTTGACATAATTGTGTGGCGCTTACATTCCACAGCCTGTCCGGGTCGGCCTCGAAGTCAATCACCATCTGCCCCAATGGGTGAACCTCATCACAGTAGACCTCACCAGCTCCTCGTTCCAACAGGCGGCGCACTTCTTCCGTTTCGCCTATGATAATCCGCTCTCTCATCCGCTTATGGTCAAGGCACAGCGCAAAAATAATACGCCCGAAAACAGGCTCTTTCTTTGTGAAATCATAGTCCATTTTTTTATCCCTCTCTTTATCTTAACAGGAATTATATATAATACTTCAATCCGTTACTTGTTCGCACTCGCTAAACTATTGTGTTTAAGTATTTATATGCGATAATTATATTGTACGGTAATTTCATATTAGCACATAGAATCAAAAAGTACAAGGAGGAAAATCATGACCCAGAACGACATACCCCGTGAAATGACCGCAAAGGAACGACGGGAAATCCGCAAGCTGGTGACTACCCTGTGCGCCAACTATGACCATGAGTACGGCTGTCTGCCTTTGGACAGTGAGTGCTACATGTTCGGCAAGTGGTACACAGGAAACTTCTGCAAGTATTTTCAAAACAGCGTACTCCCCACTAACCCGGAATTGGAAGCCTCGCTTATGAGGAAACACGCCACGCCCTGTAAGATGTGCGGCAGGGAGTTTACACCAAACGGCAGACAAGCCTATTGCTCCGAAAAATGCAGGCAGTCCGCCAAAAGAACGGCGGTAGCCGCAAGGGTGAGAAAACACCGCCAAAAGCAGGGGCCGGATGTAACCAAATAGGGGTCTGAAACCCGCATAAAACAAGGACTTTTTTAGCCCGTTTTCGGGTAAGCTTTATGTTTTATCAAATACCCCTGAATTTAAGGGTAAAAGCGTTACATTTCATCAGCAGAGAAAGGAGAATTGGATGTCAAAAACAGATAGGTCGGTTGTCCGAAATCAAGCCTATCAAAAGAAAGCAATCGTTGTACGGGAACGGCACAACGAGCGGAAAAATCAGGGATACAGTAATCCCGACGTTATCAAAGACCGCACACATCTCAATGTGCATTTCAAGTCCTGTGAGGGTACATATACCGAAACCTTTGACAAAATGATTGAGGACGGTGCTATCAGCACACGGGGATTGAAGCAGGACGCGAAAGTGTTTGACGAACTAGTCTTTGATGTAAATACCGCTTACTTTGAGAGAAACGGCGGCTATGAGTACGCAAAGCAGTTTTTTGAGGAAGCCTATCGCATGGCGGTCAAGGAGGCCGGGGGTGAACAGTACGTTTTATCGGCGGTCATGCACGCCGACGAGAGGAATAAGGCATTGTCGGAACAGCTTGGGCGAGATGTATATCATTATCATTTACACGTTATATATGTGCCTGTGGTAGATAAGGAAGTCAAATGGACAAAACGATGTAAAGACCCCACTCTTGTGGGAACCACTAAGGAAATAATTAAACAGGTCAGCCATAGCAAAAAATGGTTATCGGAAAAGGCTGTGGATGAAAATGGTAAAGTTATTTACAATCAAAACGGCAAAGCCGTGCTTATCAGCTCCTATTCGCTTTTGCAGGATAGATTTTTTGAGCATATGCAGGCGGCGGGATACAGGGATTTTGAGCGTGGGGAACGCGGCAGCACTGCCGAGCATTTGACTGTTTTAGACTACAAAATCCAACAGGAAAAGGAGCGCGCCGCCGTTCTTGATGAAGCCATAGAGGGGAAGGAAAACACCGCTGCCACTTTGGATAAAAATGTGGAGAAAAAGAAACAGCAGTTATCCGGCTTGCAGGAAAAAGTCACCGTCACCAAACAGGAAGCCGCCACATTTGCGAATATTGATGGTATGGCGAAAAAGACAATGGGCGGTAATTATCAGCTTACGCCCGATAATTGGGAACACGTTTCCGGCCTTGCGAAAGAGGGCATGAAATCGCGGGGCATTATCGCTGGACTGAAAGAACGTATCACTACTCTGCTCCGCAAAATATCCGGCTTGGAAAAAAGCCTGAAGCAATATGAGGGGCAAGGTATTACGGACACCATGCGCTACTATCAGGCGCAACAGAGAGCACCCCGACGTATGGCTGAATTTATCGCCGATGTACTCCGCAAACCATCGGAACAGCAACAGAAGCACGAAACAGCCCGCCCATTGGAACATAAGAGGAAATCACATGAAAATGAATTATAAGGAGGTGGACAGCCTATTGACAGAACAGAAACAACAGCCGGAAGCCGGGAAAATCACCAAAAAAATCGGTGGCACTACCTATGAGGTGCATATCAATTTTAGCAAGACCAGCCATGATGATATGAACGATAAAATCCTGCGGCTTATCAAAAACGACGCTAAATTAACGAATTTAAAGTGATTTTACATTTTGACAGTGACTCTTTATGGCAGTTATGGTATAATGATAACTGCCATAAATGAGTTGACTGTCTGAAAGGAGTATCCATGCCCAGACAGTCGAAAGACACATCAGCACTCATTACCGCCCTGTATTGCCGTCTCAGCCGCGACGACGAATTGCAGGGGGACAGTAATTCTATTATCAATCAGAAAAAGATACTTACTAACTATGCAAAACAGAACGGCTTTAAGAACCTTGAATATTTTGTGGACGATGGATGGAGCGGTACGAATTTTGAAAGGCCGAGCTTCCAACGCATGATAGCCGGAGTTGAACAGAACAACGTCGGTGCGGTTATCATTAAAGATATGTCTCGTATAGGACGCGATTATTTGCGCGTGGGTCTCTATACGGAAGTCCTGTTCAGAGAGCATAACGTTCACTTTATTGCGGTCAATGATAACGTGGATAGCGCCAAAGGCGACGATGATTTTACCCCGTTTCGCAATATTCTGAACGAGTGGGCGGCGCGGGACACAAGCCGCAAGGTTGCCGCTGTATACAGGGCAAAAGGCTTAGAGGGGAAGCATATTGGAAACCATCCCCTTTTCGGCTATCTCCATGACCCGGACGATAAAAACAAGTGGATTATTGACAAGGAAGCCGCCGAAGTAGTCCGGCGCATCTTCCAAATGACGATTGAGGGAAAAGGGCCGTATCAGATAGCAACGATATTGCAGAAAGAAAAAGTATTATGCCCATCCTACTATCTGGCGCAAAAAGGCGTTGGAAACAGCAAAAACAAGGATTTTCCAGACCCTTACCGCTGGTGGGGAACCACGATTATGTACCTGCTTGGCAGGATGGAGTACATGGGCCATACGGTCAATTTCAAGACCTATAAAAATTCCTACAAGGACAGAAACCGCAAAACTGCGCCAAAAGAGAATTGGGTCATATTTGAGAATACCCATGAGGCCATTATTGATGAAGAAACATGGCAAACCGCCCAGCGGCTTAGAAAAACCGTGCGGCGCGTCAATAAGGAAACGCAAGCACCCAGCCGCCTGACTGGACTTCTATACTGCGCTGACTGCGGCGGGAAGATGTACCATGAGCGCGGCGTGTTCAAGGGAAAACAAAGAAACAACTATGTTTGTTCCAGTTACCGCAAGCACACGTCAGATTGTACCATGCATCATATCCGCGCCGATGTGGTGGAGGAATTGATACTGGACGCGCTGAAAGAAATCAGCAGTTTCGCAAGAAAGAATGAAAAAGAATTTATCCGGCTGGTGACAGAAACATCTTCCATTCAGCAGGCGGACACAGCAAAGGCCCATAAGAGGCAGATAGCAAAAAAAGAGAAACGTGCCGCCGAACTGGATCACCTAATTCGCAAGATTTATGAGGACAACGTAAACGGTAAGTTGAGCGATAAGCGGTTTGAAAAGTTGTCGGCTGAATACGAGTGCGAACAGGAAGAACTGGAACAATCTATAGCGGAATTACAGTCTGAACTTGACAGCTTTGAGGACAGCACGACACGGGCAGACAAGTTTCTGGAACTGATACACAAATACACCAGCTTTGAAGAACTGACCACGCCCATGCTTAACGAGTTTGTAGAAAAAGTCATTGTCTATAAGCGCGAAAAGAAATACAGGTACAAAAGCACTCAGAGGATAGATATTTACTTTAACTTTGTCGGTATGGTGGAACTGCCGGGGACGAATACCGAGCCGGAGCCGGACAGCGATAATACACAGAAAAGATACGTTCCGGCAAACACTGTTTTTACACCGCTGGCGGCGTATCTGGAACAGCAGGACAGCCCCACTCTTTGTCTTTCCTTTGCCGATATTGAGAAGATAACAAGCCGGGAACTTTGCAAGTCGGCGTATAAGTATGCTTCATACTGGTATCCGGGGGAAAACCGCCCTGTATCCAATATCATTTTCAATGCCGGATATGATGTCGAAAAGGTGGATTTGGACAAGCGGACTATCACACTGAATAAACCGGAGCAACTGGAGAGTCTCCTCTCCTATTCTTTGGATGAGGCCGGGGGTACGGGGGCAGAGCCACCGCAAAAGCTGGCGGCAAACGTATAAATAGCAGAGCCGGTTTTGCCGTAGAATGGAGCGGACGGCGGCGGTGGCAGGATTAAATCCTGTTCCCCGTTGTCGGCGGCGAAATGCCACGGCAAAAATCCAGCCTGTCAAGGGTTTAAGGATGGAGATTTTTCCGAAGGGAAAATACTACCCGCCCCTTGACTGGATGGATAGGTGGCGCGATAGAAAAAATAGCATAAGGAAAGGGATGGAAAAATGAACGGGAAAATTCCTCACATAGTACAATATCAAGGGTCAAAACGCATACTTGCCCCTCAGATTCTTCAATATATACCAAAGTCGTTTAATCGGTTAATTGAGCCTTTTTCTGGTATGGCCGCCATAACAATAGCTGTTGCATATGAAAGGCGTGCTAACTGGTATCATATAAATGATTTAAACGAACCCATTGTAAAGCTCTTGCAATGCGCCATTGAAAATCCTGCCGAATTAATTGAAAAATATAAAACTGTATGGGAAAACCAATTTTGTTATAATGATGGTCATATTGAGCATTTTAATTATATTAGGGAGAACTTTAATAGCGGCAATCAAAATCCGGAAAACATGTTATATCTTTTAGCCCGATGTGTAAAGGGTGCTGTTAGATATGGGCGAAACGGAAACTTCAATCAATCACCAGATAAACGTCGCCACGGAACAAACCCTAAAAATATTACAGATAATGTTTATCCTATATCAAATTTACTTAGAGGACGGACTACTTTTACCGCACTTGACTATCGCGAAATTTTCGATATGGCAAGACAAGGTGACTTAGTTTATATGGACCCACCATATCAAGGGGTAACAAATACAAGAGACAATCGCTATCTATCGGGCGTAGATTTTGATGAATTTGCTTGTGCGATAGAAACGCTTAATCGTAAGGATGTAGATTACCTAATCAGTTATGACGGCGAATGTGGAGGTAAAGAGTACGGTGTAGAATTGCCAAAAGAACTTAATTGTACAAAGATTCTTTTAAATGCAGGATTGTCAACACAGGCCACTTTACTTGGGAAAAGGCAAACGACGTATGAGGCTTTGTATTTAAGTAAAAACCTCTGTAAATCTATTGATGAATTACCTAAACAATTAACATTATTGGAGGACGTTATATGAGTGAATACTCAAAAGAATTTTTGGATTTGTTAAATTCCATAGAAGCTAAACGGCCTCGAACTGTGATTCAACATATTCTTGAACATGGTTACATAACATCTCAAGAATTAAAAGATACTTACGGATACAATCATCCGCCTAGAGCCGTAAGAGATGTCAGAGAATATGGTATCCCGTTAATAACATATCGTATTGAAGGAACCGACGGAAGGAGCATCGCCGCTTATAAGTTTGGTAATCCAGAGGATGTTAAAAATTCTCTATCTAAAGCAGCAGGTAGAACGGTACTATCTAAAGCACTAAAGCAAGCTCTTATTGATAAATATGGTGCGAAATGCTTTATTTATAGCGAGGGTATGGACGAAAACTTATTGCAAGTTGACCATCGTATTCCATATGAAATTGGCGGCGAACAGAACGAGAGTAATATTGAGGCTTATATGCTCCTATGCCCATCCGCTAATAGAGCTAAATCATGGACATGTGAGCACTGTGAAAATTGGGACAAGAAGGATATTTCATTTTGTGTTAAATGTTTTTGGGCTTATCCAGAAAATTATGACCATATTGCCGGGAAATATCAGAAAGTAATTTCAATTATTTTTACGGGTGATGAAATTGAGGATTACAAAAGACTAATCGAGATTGCTGGAATAGAAGGTGCACAAGAAACTATTAAGAAATTAATCCATGATTTTTTTGAATGAATTGAAAATATATTACCTGTTTTTTGGATGGGGTCGGAGGGGTGCGGGGGCGAGTAGCCACTGCGAAAGCTACGGCAAGCACGACCTAGCAGAGCCGGGGCGCTACACTACTGGTTAACTTCTAGGGATAAGGAGGTGAAAATTTATGTCGGAAAATTCGGAAGCAAAGATAAGATATTTAGAGATGATTCAAAGTGTTATTACGAGAATGGCGTCTAATTCTTTTATGTTGAAAGGCTGGGCGGTAACATTAGTAGCTGGTATTTTCGCTTTATCGAGTAAGGATGCTGATAGGACTTTTTTCCTGTTAGCTTATTTACCTGTTGTTCTATTTTGGATATTAGATTCTTATTATCTTCAATTAGAGAGAAAATATCGGGCACTTTACCAGCGAGCAAGAAATGAGTATAATAATGGGGAATTGTTTGACTTAACAACTCCAAAATCAAATTCTAAACAGAAAACATGTTATCATCAATCTTTTTTTTCAAGAACAGAAATTGGTTTTTATTTTCCTCTAGCTGTCTTAACCGCTATAGTAGTATGTATTATTAAATAAAAATATAAAATTTTGGAGGTCATACAAATGGCAAAGAGACAAGTTTTTTTCAGTTTTCACTATGACAAAGATAACTGGCGTGCAGGTCAAGTAAGAAACATGGGTAAGGTCGATTCAAGTTCAACCTTTTCGGATAATGATTGGGAAGAAGTGAAAAGTAAATCTGACTCCGAAATAAAAAAATGGATTGATGGGCAAATGAAAATGCGTTCATGCCTTGTGCTTCTAATTGGCGCATCAACTTCTGGAAGGAAATGGATTAATTACGAGATTGAGAAAGCATATGAATTGCAGAAGGGTATTGTCGGAATATATATTCACAACCTTGAGGATACGGATGGAAAGCAATCTTCCGAAGGGAGCAATCCATTTTACAATATTCTCAACAAAGATGGACATAGGTTATCGTCCTATATCACAACATTTAATTCAGGATATAAATCAAGCAAATATGTTTATGATGATATATCGAACAACATTGAACAACTTATAGAGGATGCTATTTCCAATAAAGGTACATATTAGAGATTTTGATAAAATAAACGCATGGTAAAATTGCCATGCGTTTATTTTTTTGCCATTTTTGAAAAGCATCCTTGACAAAATTCGTCTGACATAGACACATGGATGTTTTTCAAATGGGTCTTTAAGACCTTTGTAGCCGTGATGATACTGTCCAATACGTTTAATATCGTGATGGCGGTGTTTGATGTGGGGCAGAGCGTGATACAAAGCTCGGCGGGGCTGATACAGGGCAGTACGGACGTATCAGCGGATATGCTTACCAATATGGAGGCG
>Ga0154000_1000423_pt1 | contig 11720 bp, 8 predicted proteins | sample TSNC084MetaG_FD_104674 | JGI IMG/M metagenome (GOLD analysis project Ga0154000, IMG submission 104674) | Attine ant fungus gardens microbial communities from North Carolina, USA - TSNC084 MetaG | ecosystem: Host-associated > Fungi > Mycelium > Unclassified | place: USA: North Carolina, Lumber... | reverse complement strand
AGAAATAATGTAGTGGTGAATCCGCTGCGTATTAAGAAGGATATTATTCATGAATTACAGTATAATTTACTTCTTTGCTATACCGGGAAAATCCATATATCGGCTAATATTATTAAGGATCAGGTAAACAATTATGAAAATAAAGATCAGGACGCCACAAAAGCCATGCTGGAGGTGAAGGCCCTGGCCTATGCCATGAAAGATGAGCTTTTAAAAGGGAATCTTTACGGTTTTGGAAAATTATTGGATTATAGCTGGCAGAGCAAAAAACGGATGAGCAATAAAATCTCAAATCCGCAGATTGATGAGCTGTATGAAGAGGCAATAAAAGCCGGTGCTCTTGGCGGAAAGCTGTTAGGCGCAGGCGGCGGCGGATACATTCTTTTATACTGTCCATATAATGTGAAGCATAAGGTGGCAGCACGAATGGAAGAGCTAGGCGGACAGCCGACAGACTGGAATTTTGAACTGCGGGGGGCGCAAGCCTGGATATCCGATACGGAACGTTGGAATTATGATAGGATTAATTTAAAACTACCGGATGGAGATTATTGCTTTCCGATTTAAGGAATGAGGAACATATGGAGCGGGTAATATTTTTAGATCGTGATGGTACGATTAATAAAGAAGTGAATTATCTACATCGTCCGGAAGATTTTGAATTTATACCGGGGGCCGTAGAGGGGATTAAACTGTTAAATGATCATGGTTATAAAGTAGTAGTAGTTACTAATCAGGCAGGGGTTGCCAGAGGATATTATCCGGAAGAAGCAGTACAAAGTCTGCATGAATATATCAATCGGGTGTTAAGCGATTTTGGCGCTCATGTGGATGCTTTTTACTATTGCCCCCACCATCCGGTATATGGGATCGGAAAATATAAAGCAGAATGTCAATGCCGTAAACCGGAAATCCGTATGCTTGAGGAGGCGGGCAATCGGTTTTCCATCGATAAATCCAAATCTTACATGATCGGAGACAATGCCGGAGATATTTTGGCCGGGAAAAAGTATGGAGTAACTACTATTTTAGTAGGTACCGGTTACGGAAAAGGAATCCGGCAAAAAATGCACGGTACTTATGATTATTACTGCGAAGATTTAAGGCAGGCGGTAAAATTTATTGTAGAAAGAGAGGACATTTCATGAAACCCAATTATATGAACGAGTTAATAGAGCGCTATCCACAGCTTCAACCCATCGAAACCGATGTAAAAGCTGCTTATGATCTATTAGAAAAATGCTATCGGGAAGAAGGCAAATTGCTGATAGCCGGCAATGGGGGAAGCAGTTCCGATGCGGAACATATTGTCGGGGAATTGATGAAAGGCTTTGTGAAAACAAGAAAGATGGATGGAGAATTTGCCGACAAATTAGCGGCAGTTGAACCTGATCTAAGCAAAATATTAATCGAAAAGCTTCAGGGAAGCCTGCCGGCAATTGCTTTATCTGGCCATCCGGCTCTTACTACAGCCTATCTAAATGACGTAGACGGAAAATTATGCTTTGCCCAACAGACGTATGGCTATGGAAAAGCAGGGGACGTATTACTTGCTATTTCTACTTCGGGTAATTCAAAAAATGTACTCTATGCCCTGGTAGTGGCCAAAGCCAAAGGCATGAAGGTGATTGGCCTGACCGGAGGAAACGGCGGAAGGCTGAAAGAATTAGCAGATGTAACGATTCTGGTACCTGAGACAGAAACTTATAAAATCCAGGAACTGCATTTGCCGATTTATCACGCGTTATGTCTGATGTTAGAGGAAAGGTTTTTTAGCTGATGAAGATAAAATTTTCAAAGAACAGGATAAAACCGGCAATTCTATTTGCTTTCATTTGTATCGTATTTCTATTTTTATTCAGGGATAGTTTTGTCGAACATAGCAGTATTGATTATATTATGGATGAAGCTTCCGAGTCGCTTGTTTATTCGGATGTTCCTGTAACAACATACAATTACGTTTCCTTAGAAAATTCAGAGCAGAAAGATTACCTATTCTGGCCTATCAATGATAAATTAAGAAAAGTCAGTCTTACAATGGAATATACCGGAGAAGCCAAAGACGGCGACATATCGGTTATGATTTATAACGGAGAAGGAGAAATACTTGGCCAGGACACCATTTTCCTGGATCATATAGTAGATGTATATACAACAGGTTTGACATTTAAAGGAACAACGCCTTTAGCGAATGAGGGATATTTATCTGTCAGTTTTAATAGTCCAATGACCGGTGGTGAAATATTGATCAGATCCACCGTTAATATGTCTTATGATTCTGTAAAGACAGGAGATATTATCGGAGTAATTATTCTTATCGTAATTTGTCTTCTTTTACTATTATTTTCCGTAGAAATCCATAAGGAATGGGTATCTATTCCTTTTCTTACGGCAGCACCGATGGTAACCTATCTGGTATTTGAGTATACAACCGGAAATTTATTGACAATTACAGGGATTAATTTGGTATTCAATCTTGTGTTCTTTTATTGTTTTTATCTTGTTCTATTTGCCATTACAAATCATGCCCGTCTAACGGTGATGCTTCTTAATATCACATTGTATTTGATTGCTGCAGCGGAATATTTTGTTGTACTGTTTCGTGGACGCCCGATTATGCTTTGGGATATTTTGGCCATTCAAACGGCAGCCACCGTGGCCGGTAACTATACATATATCATCTCTTCCCGTTTGATACAGAGTGCTTTTATGCTGCTGGCCTTACTGTTGCTGTTATGGAAGTTTCCTTATAAAATAAAACAAAAAAAGAAACGAGTATTGGTTTCGTGTGGATTTATATTAATGGTAATTGTATATTTTCAAGGTTTTTATAGCAGACTAATTAATAAATATAACCTGACGATTAATATGTGGGCTCCGGCTGCTTCTTATACTACCAGCGGGTATGTATTAAGCACCTTCGTATATATAGATTATCTTCGGGTAGATAAACCGGAGGCATATTCTATTGAAGAAGTGGAAAGAATACAAGCAGATATTGCATCCTGGCCGGAAGGAGGCCCAGGCGGGGTCGTGCCAACGAATATTATCTGCATTATGAATGAAAGCTTTTCAGATTTAAGTGTAAATGGGAGTTTTGAAACTAACCAGGATTATTTACCCTTTATCAATAATTTGACAGAAAATACGGTGAAAGGCAATTTGTATGTTCCTGTATTTGGTTCGATGACCTGTAACACAGAATTTGAATTTTTAACGGGAAATTCCATGTCCTTCCTGCCTCCCGGCGGGATTGCTTACCAGATCTATCTTCATGACACTACATGGTCCCTGGTTTCGACTCTGAATGCATTGAATTATCAAACCGTAGCCATGCATCCTTATCCAGGCGAAAATTGGAACCGGAATAATGTATTTAACTATATGGGATTTGATACTTTCCTTGAAGGAGATTATTTTGAAGACGCCGAAAGGGTTCGCTATTATGCCAGTGATCAAGCCACCTATGATACAATTATTGATCTGGTCGAGGAGAAAGAAGAAGGGCAGTCCCTATTTGTTTTTAATGTTACCATGCAAAATCACGGAGGATATTCAGGCGAATATGATAATTTTGAAACCGATGTTTTCCTGACAGAATACAGTGGTTTTTCTCAAACGGAGGAGTATTTATCCCTGATTAAAATATCTGACCAGGCTTTTGCGTATTTACTTGATTACTTTTCAGGGATCGAGGAACCAACGATGATTGTTATGTTCGGAGACCACCAGCCCAGTGTCGAGAATGAATTTTATGAAGCTTTATATGGGAAGCCGCTTAGCGAACTGACATCTGAGGAACAAATAAATCAATATATCACCCCTTTTATTATCTGGACAAATTACGAGACGGAAGCGGAATATATTGATAAGTTAAGTGTCTCTTATCTGGGAAGCCTGGTATTGGAGAAAGCGAATATAGCGGGTACCGATTATAATAAATTTATAGCGAATATGAATATGGAATTTCCGGTCGTTCATCCATTGGGCTATTACAATGCGGAAAATGAATTTCATACCTGGGAAAATTGGAAAGAGAATCCTAAGTATTCTATTTTCAGAGACTTTTACAATTTACAGTATAATAATTTATTTGATTTAAGGAGACGGGTAGATAGTATCTTTACACTTTCGTAAAAGACAGGTAAAATAATTATGAAAAAATACCGGAATATGATAATTCAATTTATAAAATTCAGCATCGTCGGAATTTCTAATACACTGATTTCCATAGCTGCATACTATCTCTTTTTATTTATGGGAATTCATTATATTGCAGCGAATACGATCGGCTATTTACTTGGTACTTTAAATGCCTATTACTGGAACAATAAATACGTTTTTAAAAAAGGAAGGGGAGAAGAACGTTCTTCTTTATCTTCTCTCATAAAATCTTTTTTGTCTTATGGCATTACGTATTTACTATCAACCGGGTTATTGTATGTATGGGTAGATATCATGGGAATACCAGAAACGATAGCGCCTATCATTAATTTGTGTATTACAACGCCGTTGAACTTTTTCCTTAATAAGCTTTGGGCTTTTAAGAATAATAATCAGCCAGGTAAATAACAGGGAGAGAAATAGAAGATGAATAAGTTAAATGAGACCAATCATACCTTTGCACTCTGCGCTTATAAGGAATCTCCTTATTTAGAAGCGTGTATCCGCTCAATAAAGGAGCAGACTGTCAAGACGAATCTGATCATCTGCACTTCGACGCCGAGTGAATTTATCAGCAATATTGCTGGGAAATATCAGATATCCGTAATGGTCAGAGAAGGAAAAAGCGATATCCAGGAAGACTGGAACTTTGGTTATAATCTGGCAGATACGGATTTGGTTACGATTGCTCATCAGGATGATTTGTATCATCAGGATTATGTTAAAATCCTGATGAACATGTATCGGAAATATCCGGATATGTCAATGTTTATCAGTGATTATTTACCTATTAAAAATAATATAATAGGCAAGCGGGACATGAACAGCCGGATCAAGCATATTCTCAGGTTTCCGTTAAGATTTACAAAAGTGGCTCACATAACTTTCATTAAAAAAAGTATTTTGGCATTAGGAAATACGATTTGCTGCCCGACCTGTACTTATAATAAAAAAATGTTGGGAGCTACGATATTTACTTCTGATTTAAAATTCTCTCTTGACTGGGACACTTTTTTAAAGTTAGCCTTACGGGAAGGCCGGTTCCTTTATGCGGACCAACCACTGGTTTTTTATAGAATACATGACGAAGCTACCAGTAAGGCATTTATTCTCGACAATCGGCGGGTGGCAGAAGATGAGATAATGTTTAACAAATTTTGGCCGAAAGCGGTTACGAAACTGATTATGGTGTTCTATAAAAAAGCATATGACACCTATAACTGATGATTTTAATCGAAAAATATAAGGAGAAAATATGGAAGCACCAATCGCATATATTGTTATTCCTTGCTACAATGAGGAAGAAGTATTATATGAAACGGTACAACGGCTGACTCGAAAGCTGGATCATATGGCCGCAAAAAAGCAAATTCATGAAAAAAGCAGGATTATGCTGGTAAATGACGGCTCAAAAGATAAAACCTGGCAGATGATAGAAGAATTATATGAAAAGAACAGCTATGTAACAGGTGTTAATCTCTCAAGGAACAAAGGTCATCAAAATGCTCTGTTAGCGGGATTATTAACGGCAAAGGAATATGGAGATATTGTCATCTCTATGGATGCGGATCTACAGGATGATATAGAGGCACTGGACCGGTTTGTGGAAGAATATCAAAAAGGGTCACAGATTGTCTATGGGGTCAGGGCATCCAGAGAAAAAGATACCTTTTTCAAGAAATATACAGCCCTTGGTTTTTATAAAGTGATGCAGCTGATGGGAGTAGAACTTGTTTATAATCATGCGGATTATCGCTTACTGTCAAAACGGGCGATTGAAGAGCTGGCAGAGTTTAAAGAAGTGAATTTATTTCTCCGGGGTTTGATTCCGATGTTAGGCTTCCAAACCTCTGTTGTAGAATATGAACGAAATGAACGCTTTGCCGGAGAATCAAAATATCCATTGAAAAAAATGATTGCATTTGCAATAGACGGAGTTACCTCATGCAGTATTAAACCAATCAGACTGATCACTTTATCGGGAGTGGTTATCTCGATTTTTAGTTTATTCTTTTTAGTTTATGTAATTTTAGGCCAATTTGCCGGAACCACGGTAAGAGGCTGGGCTACTTCGATTGTATTGATTTGTTTCTTCGGAGGGTTTCAAATTTTTTGTATTGGTATAGTAGGAGAATACGTTGGGAAAATATATAATGAAACAAAGCAAAGACCGCGTTATATTATAGCAGATAAAAGAATAAAATAGGAGAAAAAATGCGACTAAAATTAGAAAAAGACCAAGTATCCATTCTGCTTTTATTAATTATCGGATTACTGTTAATTAGCCTTCAAAACAGCCAGGTAGGGATGTATTATGATGATTATGGCAATGCGTCCCTAAGTTACGGAAAGACAATTCCTGATGTGGAAGGGACGAACTATTCATTTGGACAATTGGTGGAATGGGTATCCCATTGCTATATGAACTGGGGAGGAAGAATCCTTTATGCAGTGACATTTTTGATGCCATTACTCAAGAATGGAATAGAGCCTTTTATGATGGCGCAATCTTTTGTGGTTATATTTATTTGTATGGTTTCTTATAAGATAATCTGCCACTATACAGATAAGAAATTTGCCCTTCCCAGTATCTTGCTTCTCTACATGTTTTATGGATTAATTGGTGCCGGAACACATGTTCATGGAACTTACTGGGCATCGGCCTCTGTACTTTATTTATGGCCTTTGCTGCCCCTGCTGCTTTCTTTTTATTTGTATATGAAAGCCTGCAGGAAAATCAGATCAGGCCAGGAGATATCTTATAAAAAGCTAATTCCGTCCTTAATCCCGTTATTGTTTTTTGCGGCTTGTTCCCAAGAGCAGGTAGGCTTATCAGTGCTTGTATATTTTATATTTTATATCTTGTTTGATCATTTAAAGGAATGGAAGAAGTATAAAAAACTGGATTTCACGGTATTGATCGTCAGCCTGGTCAGTTATTTGATTTTGTTTTGCGCACCGGGAAATTTTGTCAGATTAGGATCAAATTCAGAATTTGCAGAAATGAGCTTTTTCGAGAAAATATCGTTTAATATGCCCAGAATATTGGATACGTTTTTTATTAATGACATGACCGTATTTAATCTGCTTCTTTTGGCGGGCATGTTTATTATGGCATTTTATCTAATAAAAAAAAGTAAGGTATTCGGTATACTGGGTATCTCAACGGTTATAATTGCTTTATTATATATTGGTCTTTTATTAAAATTTATTCATCTGCCGGCTTTTGTATTGTATTGTGTTTATTTTGTATTTTTAGTCAATCTCATATTTTTGTCTCTATGCTATTTTCATCAGACGAAGCGAATGGAGATAAATGCCTTGGTTTTTGCCGGAGGAGCATCTGTTTTTTGCCTGTTGTATTCTCCAACGATATTAGAAAGATCTTATATTGAATATATTTTCTTTGTCTTTATCCTACTTTCTATTTTGTTTATTGATTGCTATGAGCGTTATTCTTTTTATAGTTTGTTTCGTATGGGAGCGGTACTATTTTTTTCTGTCTTATGTATTAAATCAGTTCTGAATTTTAGAACCATCTATAAGGGATACAAGCAAAACGCCTATGCCTTAGAATATAACCATCAAATATTGCGTAACTATTCGGCGGATGAAGGCAAAGCCATTTACCTGGCGAAGCTTCCTAATTACAGATACCGGGTACAAATGCCTTATGATACAGGGTTTAGCAGTATGGAATATTGGTATAAGGAATATTATAATATTCCGCATGGGGTATCCTTTCAATGGGGAAAATTAGAAGTAGGAAAATACTTACAGATAGCTGGTGATTTTTTTGATGACGGATGGTTTGGAAAAGAAGGAAGTCTTACCGTAGATGCGACAAAAATTAAGCAAATTGGATTTGTTTGTAATATTCCCGATTATGCACCGATTACCAATCAACTGTTATGTACCATTGGCGAAGAAACGGTGACATTTGAGGTGAAAAAGGGTACGAATGAGTTTACCTTAGATTTGTCAGACTATTCGTTGGAAGACTTAACCATTGACCTAAGGGCAGAATCCACCTATAATCCTAAGAAAATAGGACTCTCAGAAGATGCGCGGGATCTTTCTATGGTGCTTTCCGTCTATCAAAAATAAGGAGGAAATTATGCCCAAAAAGTATGCTCTGCTATTACTAACAATAGTAGAAGGATTCCTTCTATATATAGCTGTTAAGGGACTGCTGATGGAAGGCGTTTTTTCCTGGCATTTAAAGCAGCCTGCTTTTTATAGTATGATAACAGAAATAATAATTCTTTTTAGTTTTCTGGCGATTTTACTAATAGCTGTAGAAAAACCAGTTTTAAAACTAATTGCCGGAATCATACCGGTCGCGATATTTTGTTGGCTTCATATGATATTGCTCCCTATTTTAGCAGCAACATTCTATATTCTTTATATTTGGGCAGTAGGGAAGCTTTTTCGGGAAAAGGTTTTTAAAATAGAAACGGCTTTCAATTTCGGAACAGAATTTCTGCTTGGCAGTGGAACACTCATTGCCTTATATTGCTTCTTGTCTGCTATAAAAGTTGGAACAATCAGGAATATCCAGATATTTGTTTTCTTTAGTTCCCTGCCGCTTGGTATTTATGTTGCAGTCTCTATGTTTCGAGGCAGACAGGAAATCTATCGTAAAATAAAGCAGACATTTCATTTAAACCTGCACCAGGCCTTGTTTGTGGCAGGAATTATTACATTTTTCCTGATTCAGGGAGGAAGAATGAATATTGCGATTGACTATGATTCCTATTGGTACGGACTTCGCTCAGAATATATTCTGGAAAATGGCAAGGGGATTTATGAAAATCTGGGAACGGTAAGCTTAGTTTATACCTATTCAAAAGGTTTAGAAGTGCTTACCCTGCCCTTGTCTAACCTTCCTTCCCATAGCTTTATGATATCATTTAATCTCGTATTATTGGCGCTGCTTTTGTATATCTGCTACAAAATAGTCACTCTGATGGTAACGAAATCCTGCGGACTTATGACATGTCTTTTGATAGCCAGTGTTCCGGGAGTAACGAATATGGCAATTACCATGAAGACCGATATTCTGACCCTGATTTTCCAATTACTGCTGCTATTATACATAATGTACTACCTACAGGAAGAAAAGGCTGAGTATCTGGTACTGGGTATTTGTGCGGTATTATTGTCCTGGACGCTAAAGCCTACTTCCATGATATTTTCCACAGCTGTTTTCGGAATGAGTGTCATTTATCTGGTCATTACAAAACGGCTGCGGCTAAAAGAGATTATCCGCCATTTACCGCTGGCTTTTTCCTCTGTCGGTGCTTTGCTGGGGATTTGGGCAAGAACCTTTTTATTGGTAGGAGTGCCTGTAACTTCAACATTTTCGATCCTTTTTTCAAAGCTGGGATTTCAAATTAAATATCCATTTGCTGGTATCGGTGTAACAAATTACAGTCCCAGCTTGTTTACGAAAGAAGGAATTGAGTATTTAGCCGCAAAAATGTATGGAGTCTTTTTGAATCCTTCTGATGAAAGAATGAATCACATCATTATTGCCTGGGGAACCATTCTCATACCCTTTGCCCTGTTGCTGATTATTGCAGGATTTTTTTTCAAAAAAAGTCTTTCTAAAGAAGTCAGTGATTTAAAAAGATATTTATATGTGGTATTTCTACCACTTACTCTTGTTACTTTTGCTAGTATACTGATTCTGTATCGTCCGGATGGTAATTATTTTATGCTATTTTATGTTATGTCGCTGATGTTGGCAGGCATTTCCCTGGATCATATGAAAGGTCATAAGTTACGTGTGTCGGTTATTGTATTATTACTACCATTTCTGTTATTTAATGTGGTGTTTACCGCTCTTAGCAATTGGGGCGGGTCATTGGGTTTTTCAGAGAGAAAAATAGTCCATAAAGGCTATTATGATCATGAAAAAGAAGAACATCAGCAGATGATTGAGTCAGGAAACGAAAAGATCTGGGATATTTTGTCTGATGATCCAAGGACGCGAGTAATCGCGATCGGTTATCATCCGCAGGTCCTGTTATTTCCTTGTAGTATTCAATCCTATTACGATGTATGGACTTGGGGAAATGAAGAACTCATAAGCTCTGCCAGGGCCTTTTTAAACTATATGGACTATGCAAAGACAGATTATATTTATGTTCAGCGTGGTTTTGTAGACAATGCTCCCAAATATTTTACGATGCTCTCACGATTATTAAAAGAAGGGATTCTTACAGATTTAGTATTTGAAGAGGGGAATATGCTGGCAAAAGTGGATATAAGCGGAAAGGCTGGGGAACAAGGAATGAAAAATTACGAAGATTTTTTAGAAAAGTACGAGTTTTACGAAGAATTTGCGAAATAAGAAAAACAGATGGCAGTAAGGTCTTGTATATAACGGCTTGTAGATTTGTGCGACATCAATTATAATAGAATAGATATTCAGGAGGTTGATGTGAGAACAAAATATAAATATATATATATTATACTGCCAATAGCAGGCATAATATTTTCTCTGCTTTACTTAAAACGGGCTGCTTATGACGTAGTCTTTACTGATTATATCAGACTTATTAACAGTTATTTACCAGATGTATGGAACCCGGAGAAGTTCTTTGTTCCGGATATTCTTACAAGAATTCCGATAAACTATTTAGTAAGAGGAATTAATGTTACCTTTTTTGGATATAGTACCATATTTGATATGGTATTAGGAATTCTTGGACTTGGCGCTTCAGCATTAATTTTTGGTTATTATTGTAAAAAGAGAAACATTTCTGTGTTCTGGTTTCTGATCATCAATATCGTTCTGTTTAGCCTTAACAAATGGGAAATGATAACGAATGGTTCAGGGTGGGTACATTTTGCGGCTTTTGCCTGTTTTTATTACCACTACTTAATAATCGACCGGGCCTTGGTACAGAAGAAGCCGTTGTCCGGGGACAGAACACGATTGATGCTGTTGCCCTTGATTATCACGTTAGGAATAGCCGGACCTTATTGTGCCGTCTATTCTTTAACCATTCTGCTCACCTATGGATGGTTGTGGTCGATCCAAAGAACAAAGGTTAACAAAGCGTCCGTAATCAACCGAAAGTATATCCTATATGCCATTTGCACGATCCTTCCGTTGTTATTATATATGATCAGCAACAGCTTTGCAGAAGGGGTAGTGATGCCGGTAAAAGAGTCTCTTTTGCAGCATTTATTAAAAGAACCTCTGTATTTTGTGAAATTCTTTCTGGCTTCTATGGGTTCTATGGTTTTGGGGACGGATGTGGCAGGCGCATTTGTACAAACAGCAGGAAATTATCATCTTATTTATTTGCTGGGAGCCGTAATTTTGTTCTTTTATATTTTTGCTTTGTTTTTAAATATCTTCTTAAAAATTTATCGGAAAACCATGTTTCCTCTTATGCTGATTGTATCAGGAGGACTGAATCATCTGTTAATTCTTGTTTCCCGGTGGCGTTTTGGCGATGTTGCTTACGCTATGAGCTCGCGATATGCGCTTCAATTCCAGGTGGGAATTCTGGGAATTCTTTTGACCTTTGCCCTTTTGT
>Ga0154000_1000421_pt1 | contig 11729 bp, 14 predicted proteins | sample TSNC084MetaG_FD_104674 | JGI IMG/M metagenome (GOLD analysis project Ga0154000, IMG submission 104674) | Attine ant fungus gardens microbial communities from North Carolina, USA - TSNC084 MetaG | ecosystem: Host-associated > Fungi > Mycelium > Unclassified | place: USA: North Carolina, Lumber... | reverse complement strand
TAATGTCAATCTTCCTCTCCACGGCGCCAGATTGCATAGCCTAGATCTTTTTCTTCAGATCATCTAATTCCTTTGGAGGGACGACAGTTTGTGTTGAAAAGCTGCAGATTGTTGAAACAAGAATAATTCTTTCTGTTACTCGTCTATGGCAGAAACTACTTTCTTTGACACCTCGCATGTAGAGGCCTCCCTGAGGAATACATCAGCGGCAAGGGACAAATGAACTGGCGTGTTGAGCATAGCCAAGCGGATGGTATGAGAAAAGGGAGAGAGGGCGAGGAAGACCAATTTAATTTGTCGATGTAGTCAGTATTGATACTGCTAATACTGCCGACGAAAACGTCGACCATCCAGGAGGTGCGAGCATCGGCTATGTGTCCGAAGATGGTCGCGAACTTGATGTAACCTTCCTTCCTAGCTGGTTGCATGGCATGACGAGCAAGCCTGTTGATAAGTCTTGGAACAGCCAGTTTTCGTAGTTGTTTCCCTGTCAGGGACCTTGTCGGCTGGGAGATATTTGACCTGGAAAGAGGGAAAAATATTGGAGAGAAGAGGATGGTGGGGATAAGGTTGGAGGGGATTTATATGAGTGAAGGGAGAGATGAAACAGGCCTGGTTTGAACTGCGATGCCAAAGATTCGTGCGGCTGTGCCCCACTCTTCGAGGGCTGAGGCGGCGTTGTTGAGTGGAGACAGGTTCAGTGAAGATGACGGTTGAGCCATCAGGTGCCAGGAAGATGTCCGAGTATTCGTCGATCTCGATGTCAAAGAAAATGTGCCTTCGATATGACCCTTCACTTTCCAAACCTTGAATAACCCTGAGATCTCATCTGAGCCATTGTCTCGCAGCTGGGCGCATATAACATGTTTGGAAGGCGACCTTCTTAATGCGGACACTTCTTCCTCCTTTGGGCCAGGGATCGAATGAGAGGCGATTCTCCAGGTGCATAAATCGCATATCGTGACAAGAGAATTGAACAAAATGGCTACCCGATTGTCATCTGCGGAAAAAGCGATCTCAGATTCGTGCTCAACACTCCCAAGTAGCTGTATCCCACAATTCAACGTAGGCAGACCGCTTTGTTTGTGTGGCCGCCATCTTTCCAGAGGGAGAGGTAATGACTCTTGGTATATCTTGAGTAACAGGCCGACCGCTCCCCGAATCCTCCAGATTCCACATCCTCACAGTTCCATCACCACTGCCCACCAAAAGTCTGTGGTCATCGAGTGATGGACAAATACTCCTTACATGCCAAATGGTCAAGGGCTCTGTCTCAAAGACCGTATTTGAGCCGATCATCGAGACCTCCAATATTTCCACTATATTATCTCGTGCGACAAATACGTGATTGGCGTGGGATGAATGGATGATGGCCAGAGGATATCTGACATCAAGATCAAAAGTCATCATCTCTTGTGTGTCCAGTCTCCACAGATAATAGTGGCCAGACTCCAGAAATCCGGCCATTAAACAGTCACTGGTCGGTGAGAAGTAGAGTGATGAAAGAATGGAGATACGGGAATCGATGAGTGATCTTGCTATCCTCCAAATTCAAGAATTCAACCACATTATCAGACCGCCTTCCGACAGCCAGATATTGCCCATTAGGGGAGAATTGGGCGACGGCGACATCAGTGACTTCGAAAAGCCCGTCAAATATACCATTGCCAATATCCCTTAACTTGACCAGGACACGAGTCGAACGTGGACCTCGATCTTCCAAGTCTGTCGAGGCAATTATCCGAATTGAAGATCTATCCAATCCATTGATGCAATCCTTCCCTTATTCCGACCGCAGTGAATGAACGCAAAATCAAAGCCCTCAATTTGAAACTCCTCTCCACCAGACTACTGCACAGTGAGATAATACGTCGTAGTGATGACATCTGACCAGGATATGCTCCCCATCAGGGCATCAAGTCCAACCCTCCGATCACATAAATCTTCAACTCAAATGGGCCTGAAATACAATGACCTGTTTCAGAGTCGCAGACGTACACAGTTGCACATTGCTGCAATGGTACTGATATGGAAGTAAAAGTCTTTTCATCTGGCGACCTGACAATGCACTCCACAGGTTGTTTGTTGTGCTCTGCAGTAAAGATGATCATTGGCCATTGAGAAGGCCTGCTGTCACTGATGTTGGGAAACCTTGGGCGGAACTTTTCATCAACGAGGGAGCGTTCGAATGTGAATGGAAGAGCTGATAGATAGATTTGAGGAGGATGTTGAGATATGGGCATGAGGAATGCAGAAATGAATCGGACAGCATCGCGGATAAATAACGTCAGCTCATTCATGGGGTCGAGTGTCTGGCCAGTCAACCTCAGGATTGTATTGTAAAAAACGAACTCAGGACATACCGCCAGTGCAGGCCATTCTATTACCTCTTCGAGGATTGCAGACACCTCATCAGCCTTTCCCAAAATGCTCATCGCTTCGATCCAGAATAGTGGCTTCTCGTACATTACGAACTTCATTGCATTCATCAAGATCTTTCGCGTTGAGTCTGGACAAGGTGGTCTGCCCAGAATTGAGACGAATATGACACAAGGGGGGAGATGGCAGACTTTCCAGTAACTGGAATATACGCATGCTCTATGCTTGAAGAGGTCAAGTTGCACATATTGAAGTGAAGCTCTGATGACACCATAGTGGTCAAACATAGCGCAGCAAGCTGACGTTCATGGAGGTCCCGATCCTGGACATCAGAGAGCTTGGGTATGCCTTCCCGAAAGATGAAGAGAGGAGAAAATCCTCAAATGAACGATGGTGAAAGCAAGAGGTCGAGCCGGAGTCAATGACAGACACGAAACCTTTCTTGATGAATTTCAGTGCGTTTGGACTTTTAATTCCAGGAAGCCTCATGAGTACAGTGACGTCGAGTGGGTGCTTAGCAAAAATCATTGCACCAAGAAAAGAGGTGATCGCTTTGATTTCTCTCTTCAGAGCACGTCCAACTGACGTTGTGACGATAGTCAAGTACAAAGAATGCAAGTTATCGAACCCCTCAGTGTCATCACCCCGCCTGAAACTGTCGAAGCGTGTTTCAGGGTTCACTAAACGAAAGTCGGCAGCGGCTGTTGTCCAGATAAACACACCAGCAGCGCTGGGAACCAGATAATCGAGAGCCTCCTTTACCCATGCATCTTCCATCTTCTCGTTATCAAATTGGTCCTTGAGGAATGCACGGATGTCATCGAAAACACTATCACCCGGCTTGATATTCCTTGCGAGAGGGAATATTGACATAGAAGCTGATGGAGTCGGGGAATGTTTGGTTGATACGGTCCTCTGGCCGGCTTGTAATGACCAACTTGAACTTCTTCAGGTGGTCCTCCTGAGCCCAGCGCTGGAGTGTACATAGGAGAGCCTCGTAGTCTTTTTGCCCTGAGAGCTCATGCCTGAGACCACCACACTCATCCAATGCATCTACCACAATCACCGGAAGTTCCTCATGTGGATCGTGATCCAGTGTTGATGATGGTTTCTCAATGAGCGTCTTGAAAAAGCGATCAATGTTGGATGAACTAAGTTCCCTATTGCCTTGGTCTAGTTGTTGACGGAAAGATGGATACAAGCGGGCAAAATCACAGGCAAAAATACGCCAGAGGACTTCTGTAGTGATCGTGGTAGATTGTGTACGGTCGAATCGGAACCATATCACATATCGATTCTGGTCTTGTAGCCGAGTCGTAATGCTAGCTGCCAATGCAGATTTCCCAACGCCAGGAGATCCACTTATCCAGATTACATTGTCGCTGTCGGTGCTCTTGATCCCAGTTTCAATCCGTTGTAAGATGTCAAGGCGGGTGCCCTTCATACATGGGTCGCGGAGGGGGAACCTATTTCCACCAAGAGCTCTCAATAAATCTTCCAGCTTCTTCTGTTCGGTGGCTCCTTTTTCATTTTCTGGTGTAGAAAGTATGTCCACACGAACAAAGAAAAAATGAGTGATGAGGACTGAATAGGAGTCACAGACTGCCCACCCCGAAGAGACTTCACATCATTTGCCATAGCATCTAATACCACGAATCAGATAAGTTAGACAATCAATATCTGGGACAAAGATCAGACCTTGCTTGACTCGGATCTCTATCGTAAGTTCACCCATAAATCTGTCTCTGAAACTATCGAGCTTGTTCCGTAGTTCAGTCGCTTTGTCCTTTTGAGCGGCAATGAGAATATACTTGACTGGAACCGATGAATCAGGGACAAATCTATCTCATATGAGTTCTACGTACGCGTCCAATATTCGAGCCAGTCCTGTATGAAACTCATTACTTCTGCCATTATGCTGGAAAACTCATTTATTGTCTGGCGCAGTTCATCTGAGTTTTGAATTCTCTGGAGTCTATAGAACTGGCCGGCCAGGGTTTGGAGGCTCTTTGCGAGGCTTTTCATTGATTCATGAGATTCTCCTTGGGCCGTGAGATGCTATCAATTTCATCAATCATGTGACTTGCATCACCTAATATGCAGCTTTGATGCAAGAAAACCTTGTTTCTGCTATAAGATTGAGCTTCTTTGAGTCAGATAATGGATGTGGTGTGCTTATCAAGGATGATTTACCATGCTGATGGTTTTTCCAATTTCAATACCCATTTCCACACCATCACTTGTGGGTCCAAGATAATCCAAAATGGGCTTGAATTTGTTCAAGTTGTCCATTGTGCTCTTGATTTGTGCATGTAGTGTGCTCAAGTTACAGTCATGAGCCTAGGTTTCAGCTTGAGTAGGGAATCTACATGTTGGAAGCCATTGGGTATATACCTCAGCAACAATCCAGAGCTGCAATCCTAAGATTGCATCAATGAAATCCATCCTGAAATTGGCTGAAGTGCCCTGATATCAGAAGTGATCAAGGTAAAAATTTACATTTCATTTCCTTCTGTGATTCTGAAACCAGGCATTTTCATAAATTGTCAAATTTGATAGAAGCTTTACAGAAGAGCTCATCCTCTGAGGCATGCCCAAAGGTGATGATTTTTTTGTTACAAGGGAGAAGTTTAACCATAAAAGACTCTCAGTTTCTATAAGTGCTGAACTGAGGTGCCTAAGTTGTGCTACATAACTATTTGCTTACTGATCACCTGAAGAGTTAGATAATCAAGAAAGAAACATGAGGATTTGGAGACAAAAAGTATATGAAAAACCTCATTTACAACAGATTTTTAGCCATCAAGAATGTTTTTTGTGGATTTCAATATTCAGGTCACTTTCTTCCTTGAAAATGCTACATCTCATGAATATGTATGATTGCATGCATACTCAAAACTCATCTCACCATTCACTCTTGTACAGCTTCGACTCCTGTCCAGTCCTCTTGACATTATCAAATCTGTCCTTGAGAGTTTGAAGGGGACTGTCTGCCTTGTGAGGATACTTGACGATGAGTGGTTGTGTAAAACCATCATTAAGCTTTCCGATGAACTCTGAAAGTGAATGAAAATAAGCCCACTGATGGATCAATTGAGCCAGTGTGATACTTACTGAGAACTCGGATGGCTCGTGTCATGGTATGTTCAGTGTGTTTTGCCATTATTTCAACTTGAGTGAGTGGGTAGAGATGCTGCAAGCCCAGGATGATAGCGAGAACAAGATCAGGTCACAAGTGATTACCAAAGCAGCTGCCACTGCCTTACAAATTACAACAGATGGGAACTCAATCAGCATCTGGACATGTCAGAAGCATAGCAAAGCTGTCAGTATGGGAGTCGTCACAGGCACTATTCTTCTTGAACCCATTAATGCCAGACAGTCAGAGAACTACTTACCACATCCGTGACTCTCGGATTCTTTTCAAACCCATGCGTTCGTGTAGGATTGATTGTATCTTCTTGCATTATCTAGTTCTTTTCACTCTGTCAGACTGTTCCCATTTGTAAAAGGAAAGAGGTGCTGATGACAGAACAGCAGAAGGACTTGGCATCTTGACTGAGCTTGCGCTGTTCCCCTTACTGCCGCTATGACATCGCATGAGCGGGTTATTTGATGCTGATTGGGACCGGCATGCCCTTGGCAGATACTTGAACCTGTTTTACTTGGACCACAGCCAGGACCAGGAGAACCAGGAAGTGAGTTGGCATTACCTGAATCAGATATCAAACCCCATAAAATCACCATCAAAGTCATTGGATTAGAGAACCTATACAGGAAGGACGACAAGTACGTTAACAAGGGAAATGTCTTGTTCAATCTCCAATAGATTCTCATCTCCATAGATTGTTGCTCACCCATCCCTCAGCAAAATCAAGTTGTCATCTTCCCACAATAGTAATTGTAAGATTGTTGTCACTTGACTCCTGGATATCAAAGAAGGAGACACTGAGTATATGAGCATGCGAGCTCGAGTGACAACGTTTAGTGGATACAATCATCGCTTCTACACAATCCGCTCATCTATAAGAAATCAATTTCACATGCCATGCTCGTGGACCCAACAAAAAGATACGTCTTCCCTGTGATCAATGTATCTGCTCCTCTCAATTTTGGTAACACGTGTGCACTGATTTTGACACCGAATACGCCTCTGTTTCTCCTGTTTTCTCATAGCCATCTTCTACCTGAAAAATACCGAACATAAACCGAGTGACATATGAAAGAATTTCCGAGGGTGTTGAGACCACTTGCATATGACTGGATATATACACGCAGGGAACAGCACAAGGCACTCAGTAGAACGGGTAGCATGTCCCTTGATGTGTAGCGATAGGAATGTTGATAAATGGAATGATGGTGATTGGGTTTGCTGGAAGCGGCGATTGAGATCAGGAATGAATGGAGATTGGGACAAGGCATGGACAAACATATTCAGGCCCTCATTGTTAAATTGTACCTCCATGCAGTCGACACGTGCCAGGTATCATTCGTAAATTACGATGGCCATCCTGTAATGATCGATAGAATGTCGCACTTCGTTTTCGACATCAAGATGCCAAGTACTATGGTACGAAACAGTTCATAAGTATAGGAATAGAAGAGCATCATGGCGGATAGAGGTGGCGTCTGCAATAGAACGAGTGCTTCTGTCCATTGACTTGACCCAGGTTGTCAAGAGATTCTGAGGCCTGAAGTAAATGGCAGAGCAAGGTTTGTAGAAAAATTATCCGCCACATGATAGATGCGATGCACTCGGTATTACCATTCATTTGCGATAATGGATATATTATTCACCAGCACCAATTACGACGACAGCGAGATGATAGCAAATACAGACCAAAAGGGCTGGCAGTCTCACGTTCATAGCTCGAACCAGTTCGGCAGTCGTCCCCAAACCTCCTCTCTTGCATTAGCCACCGCCTTGGCAAAATCAACCTTGCACATAGTACACATTCTCAACCCACATTTCTTTTGGTCACCACCTCCGTCGTCGTTTTCTTCGTTTGAACCTCCACCAGCTGTATCAGCGGTCGTAAAATCCGTTCGGGATAACATCTCTAGTGCTTGTGTAAGCGTAAAAAGGGGATCTGCATCACGACCACAAGCTATTCCGCCGACGGATCTCAAGACGTTAAGCATAATATAGTAGAATGACTCTGTGCAGTGAATTTGCAACGCTGCACTGTGTTTATTCAAGCAGTCAGCCGCAGGCTGGCGATTGGATAATTCCCTCGAGAGAAATGTGGCTATATATCGCTGAGAGGCTTCGCGCCCACGAAATGTTTTGCAGAGGAGAGTATGACCAAGCTGGACTATTTGAGATCCGGTACCAGTTAGCTGAGGAAGGTTGCCAGTTAGATTGGGGGCCGTAGTCGGTGCACTGAGCCCCACTGGTTCAGACTCAACATATCCAGGGTGATTTCCCGTGATGATATCATAAGACGCAAGGGGCTTTCGAGTGCCAGTGAGAATCTTGCTAGGGCCATAACGTGATAGGTCGTAGAATGCAGCAGGCAGAATTGTTGGCACTCCCATTTCCAGAGCAAGGTGGATGACTAGAATGGGATGCGGACAAGTGTCACGGGGCAAATACCGACCAGATTCGTCTGTCGCGGCAGCCTCACGTTGGTCCCATCCATGAAGTGAGGGTGGCCAGTCAAGGTGCAATCGATGGAGACATCTGACACGGAGAGGTTCTACCATATATTTGGTGGCTAGCCTGAGTACAGCAGCAATAGCGGGGAAATCGTTAGCACGCGGAGTTTTGAAATACCTGATTGAATTCATGAGCGATTGATCCTGAAGGGATGAACAGATAAGTGATAAGTTATGCTCACAATCCGTCATATAGAGCACTCAAGAAATAAAATACATCCGATGGCGAGTCATGAAACTGGACACTCGGACAACCGTCTACAGTATCTTGGTCATGGAGAGGTGGCTGTGGTAAGGCAAATAATCCCAAGAAAACCTCAGAATGTCTTTCAAGCTGCCCGCGATGTACTTTGAACGCGGCCGGACCTGCAATGATCACGACATTACCGTCATGAAACCAGAAGTCTGAGCGAATGAATTCCGAGGCAGAACGAATGCAGCGTTGAGGTGCGGCTGACCTAGGCCTAGGGACCAATGAATGAGAGAAGGAACGGTGAATGGTAGTCGGACGGATGCGAGAAGAAGAGTAAGAGATAGGACTGAAAATGGGATTCTCGAGAGTGGGGGTTGGCGATGGCGACTCGGGTGGGGATGATGGGTCGTGCCAATGAGCTTGTTGCTCATGCATGCCCGCCTGAAGGTTCGACGTTAACACTGAGGTGAGACAGTAGGCATAGAGCAATTGCGCCTAGCCATTAGGAGCTGGACTGCCAGCCTTGTACCAGCAGCTCCTATCCGACGTCAGCCCTTTGTGAATACTGCGGCGATCAGGCAGGCTTTGTATCTTCTGTCATTCTTTGATAAGAGATCTGAATCTTTTTTGATATGTCACGTTTGAAACCTAGAACCAACAAGGAATACGATGGCCTTCAAGAGATCGAAATACAGATAGATAACCAACGATCAAAAAACGATCACGAAGCTAACGTTTATTTCTATAGTGGCCCTTGGCAGGAATTGACAGATTAACGCACAAGCTTTATGTAGAAGTTCCTCCGCTCAGTATCCTCGGAGTGATCGATTGCTCTATTTTGCTTCTGACTTGCTCGTGATTCATTTACAGTTCTGTATTGCAAAAGTGGTGGTCGCTGTGGGTCGGATCATAGTAAGGGTCTCCGGAGTGCCCAGAGACAGGAGGAGAGGATAAACAAGAGAAAACACGTCTTTGACAGAAGTCCCAACCCGCGGCAATAATTCTTCTTCGGGAGATTTTTTTGGAGATTGCCGTTAAAAAATGCCAGAAGATCAAAAATTCACTCCGAACATAGGAGTTGACTGGACCACCATCTCCTACGCTCGAAGAAACCATGGCCCTTTTGAAGAACAATGTTTGCAACGGTACCGGAAGTGGAACCTCCCCCGCTACACTTGACGTACGTTCCGAAACCCTCTACCTTTGAGAATCGATGTCGATGACAGGCTTCTTAGGCAGGACGAGTAGTTCTCAATCTTGTCGACAAACCAAAAAAAATCCCAGATCCTGGGTCGCTGATTTTTGGCGAGGTTCGCCACTCTCGCGTTCAATGTCAATGCCTTACTTACACTTGTCCTGTCAGACAAAAACAGACCACATGCTTGTAGCACATTTTGATCCTGTCAATGGCTGGTCTGCACCTGAAATCAAACCGTATGGACCGCTCCATATTGATCCTGCAAGTTCATGCCTTCAATACTGTTCTAATGTCTTCGAGGGTCTGAAGGTACGTCTGAATGCCCTAGTGGATGGCGTTTACATTACGCCACGGGCAGGCTTACATTGGTCCGGATGGCAATATACGACTCTTCAGACCGGAAATAAACATGCAGCGATTGGTCAAGTCCGCTGCCAGGCTATCCCTACCTGTGCGTTACTACATGGTGATCCCTGCAGTGAGATCAATTGATATGTTCATCAGCCATTTGATCCAGATGCGCTCTTGGCCCTCATCAAGCGTTTGGTCCTCCTTGAAAAGCGATGGATACCGACGAAACCAGGCTATAGTTTATACATTCGCCCGACTATCATTGGAACTCGTACCAGTAAGCTTTAAGCTTTTCATCTTGTCATATCCCGAGTTATCCTATCACTATGCATCAAGGTCTTGGCGTCCATCACTCGGATAGTGCAACTCTTTTTATCATCCTTTCACCATCGGGGCCCTACTTCAAGAATGGATTTCATCCAATTTCTCTACTGGCCGTGTCACATCTCGTTCGTGCATGGCCAGGAGGTACCGGTGCACACAAACTTGGTTTGAACTATGCACCTACCTTCATGCCTCAGATCCATGCTTCTTCCAAAGGATACGATCAAATCCTGTGGTTGTTGGAGGCCGACTGTCCGAGTGGTGGAAAGGAACTCATGATAACAGAAGTGGGGGCTATGAATGTTTTTGTCGTCGTCAAGCGTGATGACGGTAGTGAGTATGGTCCACTCATCTCCAACCACGTCTACTGATATTTTATAGATTTGGATTTAATCACACCGTCACTGGATGGCACTATCCTTCCTGGTCTTACCCGTGCTTCTACTCTCAGTCTTGCTGATGCTCACACTTCAGGTGATATCACACTTCCAGGAGTGCCATCCAGCCTCAAAATATACCCTCGGGAAGAACCAATCACGATATCACAGCTATTGTCGTGGTACTCTGATGGGAAAGTAACCGAGTTTTTCGGTTCAGGGACTGCTGCGATCATCGCACCTGTAAATAGAATTGGTTGGGATGGAAGTGATCTCTTATTCCCTCAAGTATCAGAGGATGGCCTGGGATTGGTGGGACGAGGAATGTTTGAAATGATCACCAGCATCCAGGCTGGTAAAATCACTTTCCGAGACTGGAGTGTTTTGTGTGCATGATGTGTTGGTTAATTTTTCTTATCGATCTATGTATCGGATTCTGTATGGAAATGTATTCAGTGCAGATCACATGACCTGCGAGGTAGAGTATTAAAGCAATATCAATAGATTTTCAAACGAGTCTCAACACCGCAACACTCTCCACATGAGCGGTTTGAGGAAACAAGTCAAAGCCTCTCAAGCTTTCTAATTGATACTTCCCCTTCGTCTCTCCACTGTTCTCTACCATACGTAACAACATTCCGATATCTCGTGCTTGGGTATGCACATTACAACTGACGTATACCAAAACAGCCGGTCGGAACTGTACAACCTGCTGGATAAACTTTTCATCACAACCTTTGCGAGGTGGATCAATGACGACCACAGTTTTGAGGCGCGGAAAGGAGGAAACAGAAGAGAAAATGTCGGAAGCTGTCCCAGATCTGAATGTGATATCTGGTATCTCCTTTGACGAAGTACTCATAGAGGGCGATGAGATGAAATTGCTATGAGATGATATGGCGCGTAGAGAACGGTTGAGTGTTACGTTTTCCTGTGCTGACCGAATGCTATCCGCTGACAGTTCAATTCCAGAGATCGTATCAAAATAAGGAGAAAGTGTGATTGCGAAAAGCCCAGAACCACAATAAGTATCGACGAGATGAGTTGGTCGGGAGTTTTCGACTCCTGGGGGGAAGATGGCATCTTTGACATAATCTGTCAAAGGTACAAGGACAGAATTGTTGTTTTGGAAGAATGATGATGCTGGATATTCGAATAAAAATCCGCCGACTTTTTCGCGTATCTTGCCTTTATGTGAAGTCACGCAGACGTGCTTCGTGAGCGCGTCCGAGATATATGATTCAACGTC
>Ga0154000_1000419_pt1 | contig 11759 bp, 10 predicted proteins | sample TSNC084MetaG_FD_104674 | JGI IMG/M metagenome (GOLD analysis project Ga0154000, IMG submission 104674) | Attine ant fungus gardens microbial communities from North Carolina, USA - TSNC084 MetaG | ecosystem: Host-associated > Fungi > Mycelium > Unclassified | place: USA: North Carolina, Lumber... | reverse complement strand
TAACGGCGGCTTTGAAACATAAATCAAAGCCATCGTTTCCCGTTTTTGGGAGGCTTGGTAAACCGCGCCCTTTTTACAGGACACGGCGGCAATCAGGAGGTTGTCGCCGTGTTTTGTTTTGCGTTCTTCAAAATATTTTTTCAGGTTACTACTCAAAGTTTGCCAATAAAGGCCACGCCCACCGTAGTAGTGACGAAAGGGGAAAACAAATCACCCGCCTTTTCGCGGACGCGAAAGGAGGTGAGAAACATGGGGCCTCAATCTTTTGAAGAACACATACAGCACCAATTTGACAGCTATTGCAAAAAGACCTTGAAGCTGACCGCCCGCGATTGCTACCACAGGATAAAACGGCGCGGGGAGCGAGAGATCGTTTTGAGCGAGCTGTTCGAGCAGGACTTGGCAGAGCTGGCCGTTACGGATGAGTATTTCAAAGACGCTTACACCTTTAACGTCTTGGGCTATGAAATCGCGGTATCGGACGAGCTGATTGCAGAAGCCTTGCAGACACTACCGGCAGACCGGCGCGACATCATCCTGCTGTCCTACTTCCTTGACCTGAACGACAGGGAGATCGCCCAACGCCTGAACCTTGTACAGCGTACCGTCAACTATCGCCGGACAAGCACCTTGCAGGAGCTAAAAAAATACATGGAGGGAAATGCAAATGAACAAAACACAGAACAACAAAAACAGCAATACCCACCTGCTCCCGTTTCCCCGGTCCAGAGATACGGAAATATTACGAGAGTGAGCAGGGGCAACGGGAATTTGCCGAGTGGCAGGCACAGCAAGAAGCACCTAAGCAGAAAGAGGAATAATCCCACATAACAAAGGAGCAGACAAGGCACTAAATCCTTGTCTGCTCCTTCTTTTTGCCCTTAGAACCACACCGTTACGGCAAAGCCGCCTTTGAAAAAGTAGGTGTTCGTCTTTGGGCCGATTGGTGGACCTTAGGGGGATCGAACCCCTGACCTCGGGTGGTGGATAAACACCTAAATTTCAAGTTCTATATAACCCACAAAATTATAGGCGATCTCGACCGCCTTGGTCACGTTGCCCTCCGCGTCAACCTGCTTTTCATGAACATTGATGCGCTGAATAAGCTCGTGCAGTATCTTTGAATTCAGTTTCTGCAGGTCGGTGTACTTGGCGATAAGCCCCACAAACCGCTCGGCGTTATGCGCGTCCTCTTTGGCCTGTTGGATGCGGGATTCCAGCGAGGTCAAGCTATCCTTGAGTTCTTTCTGCTCCCGCTCATATTCGGCGGACAGGTCATAAAACCGCTCATCTGGTATCTTGCCAAGAGCATTCTTCTCGATCAGATTTTTGATGATGCCATCCAGTGAGGCAACGCGCTTTCTCATTTTCTGCGCCTCCCGGAGTTCACGTTTGAGGTTCTGCTCTTCTTTTTCGGCTGCGGTTTGCTGCAGGCGATATAAATACTGTTCCTTAAACTTCGCCGCGAGACCTGCGTGCCGCCGAATATCGGTCAGAACAATCTCGGTGATTTGATCGAGGCTAATGTAGTGCGCAGTGCAATATTCCTTGCCGTGGCGCATATAATACCAGCATTTATACTGGCCACCATCCGACTTGGTTTTGCGCTTGACCGCCGAGAAGGAGAGGGCGGAGCCGCAGTCGGCGCAGTACAGTAATCCCGCAAACATCTGAGTCTCGCCCGTTTTCCGCTCCCTGCGCTTTTTGGAGAGATGATTCCGCACCAGCGTCCATGTCTCCATATCCACAAGCGCCTCATGGGTGTTGTCAACAGTAATCCAATCGTCGGGGTCTTTTTTGACGCGCTTGCCTTCGACACCTAATGTCTCTACCTTGCCATGCACAAGGCATCCCAGGTAGACAGGATTCTCAAGGATTTTCTGCACTGAGGTCACATGCCACTGACACTGTATTTTAAAGTGTTCCTGCTTGTCGTATTCCGGGTTCTTCTGCTTGTAATATGAAGAGGGATTCATAACACTCTCCGCCCGAAGCGTCCGGGCAATTTTGTTGTAGCCGGCGCCCTCGGAGGCCATCTTGAAAATCTTACGAACTACATCGGCGGCCTCTTGGTCAACAATCAGATGATGCCGATTCTGAGGGTCTTTGATATATCCGTATGGTGCCTTTGAGCCGAGAAACATCCCTTGTTTGGCGCGGGTCTCTTTTGCGGCCTTCGTCTTTTGGGAAACATCGCGGGCGTAAAAATCGTTGATAATGTTACGCATGGGCACCGAAATGTCGAAGCCCTTTCGGATGGTGTCCACACCGTCCTGCGTGGCAATGAAGCGGACGCCCTTCTCCACAAAAAACTTGTCCATGTATCGCCCGGCCTCATAATAGTTGCGGCCGAATCGGGACAGGTCTTTGGTGACAACCATATTGATCCTGCCCATCTCTATATCCGAAATCATCTGCTGAAACCCGGGCCGGTCAAAACTGGTTCCACTGACTCCGTCATCGATGTAATAGTCCACGATGTGAAACCCATTCTGCCTGCAATAATCCGTAAGCATGGCCCTCTGCGTCTGGATGCTACCGCTTTCGCCGGCATTCAAATCATCCACCGAAAGGCGGCAGTAAAGCCCTGCGTTGTATATCTGCTGTCTGCTGTTCATTTACGCTCCTTTCCGCAGCAGCGATAGGACATCAGCCACAGTATATCGCTATCGCCCGCATATATCCAGTGTTTTTTCTGAGGGAACCGGAGGTTTTTCAATCTCCGGCGATTCGTCCAGTTCGTCCTCCATCAAGCGGGTCAGCTTCTGCATGATGGTCTCATATCCACAAAAGCTGCTCATCACAATAAACTCCGTTTTGCCAATGGTGTGTGCTCTTGTTGACAACCGGCTTGGAATATAATATTTCATCTTAATCTCCTGTTACTATAAATTTGGATGAGGACATGGCATCCGGCCATGTCTTTTCCATCTCGTTGCCAAAGCTGTTAGAATGAGGGGGCAATGGTCTGATGGTAATCTCCAAGGACTACGCGTCCGCAGTAAAGTCGGTCAGCCATCCTCTCATTCGCAGCGTTCGATTTATGCAGGTAGAACCTCGTGCGTTCGTGTCACCAAACAGATTGAATCGGCAATGAGTAAAAGGTGGATCGCCATTTGCAAATCAATCGTCAGGAGGTATTTCATGAACGCTGTGGGAATTGATGTTTCCAAAGGGAAGAGCACGATCGCCGTTGTGCGCCCCTTTGGAGAGGTGGTGGTCACGCCTTACGAGATTCGTCACACCGCCAGCGAACTCAGAGAGTTGGCACATTCCCTTAAAAGCCTGGACGGCGATACGCGGGTTGTTCTGGAGCACACGGGCAGATACTACGAGCCTGTCGCCCAAACGCTTTACAATGCCGGTATTTTTGTCAGCGCGGTTAATCCACTGCTCATCAAGGAGTATGGCAATAACTCTATCCGCAAGGTCAAGACCGACAAGGCCGACGCGCTGAAGATTGCCAGATACGGACTTGACAACTGGAGTGAGTTGCGGGAACATACTCCCATGGAAAAGTTGCGTGAACAGTTGAAAATCCTCAACCGGCAGTACAGCCTGTATGGGAAGAACAAGACCTCTTTGAAAAACAATCTCATTGCCCTGTTAGACCAGACCTTTCCCGGTGCTAACGCCTTCTTCGATAGTCCTGTCCGTGAGGATGGTAGCCAGAAGTGGGTGGATTTTGCTGCGTCCTTTTGGCATGTGGATTGTGTGAGATGCCTCGGCATCAAGGTTTTTACAGAGCGCTGCCGGAAGTGGTGCAAGCGTCATGGCTACAACTTTAACGCGTCAAAGGTTGCTGTCATCTACGAGGAGGCCAAGGAGCTTGTTCCCATTCTGCCGAAGAACGACAGTACGAAGGTTCTCATAACTGAGGCAATCGCTCAGCTCAATGCCGTCTCCCGGACGGTGGAGGTTTTGCGTGCTGAAATGAACCGTTTGGCAGCGCAGTTGCCGGAGTACCCCATTGTCATGTCCCTGTACGGTGTGGGGCTATCCCTTGGGCCGCAGCTCATGGCTGAGATTGGCGATGTCCGCCGTTTTGCTCGCAGGGGTTCCCTTACGGCGTTCGCCGGTGTTGACCCGATGCCGAACCAGTCCGGCAAGCAAGAGCGTCAGAGTAATCCCTCATCTAAGCGAGGCTCACCATATTTGAGGAAATCGCTTTTCCTTGTCATGACTGTTTTGTTGCAAAAAGCCCCTGCCGATGACCCGGTTTACCAATTCCTTGACAGGAAACGCTCAGAGGGTAAGCCTTACTATGTTTACATGACGGCGGGTGCAAACAAGTTTCTGCGCATCTACTACGGCAAGGTGCGGGAATATTTGAACTCGCTGGAGGATGCCGCCTTGTAATAATACATACCATTCATCATACAGATCGGTGCGATTTCCATTCGTAGCGGCTTTGTTTTTGTGCTCTCTTTTCCGCCTGCTTTTTTCTCAATTTCCTATTGACTTCTTATTTGCAGGCTTTACATAGTCTGCTCAAAGCTCCTGCTCACTGCGGAGCTTATGTCCCTGTGCCAGCTTCTTGAGGGCCTCCCGCCGTTTCTGCTTGCTGTCTGTGGGGGCGAACGGGGCCGGAGGCGGGGTGGAGTCACCTCACTGATGATGGTGTAGACGGTGTCGCCGATTTGAGTTTCATAGGTCTTGTTAAATTCAGAAGTAATCATAATGTGTTGCTCTCCTTCCGTTCGTTTGAGGTAACAACAGTGTACTGAATGGCACGTAATATTTTATCCATGGTGTCCTGATCCACGCCAGCGCCTTCGCAGGTGATATTGAAAAGTGTGTCGCGAATTGCGGTCTGATAGACTTGCCCATGCATAATATCCAGCAGCTCATTTTCAGGGTCTATGTCAATTTCAAGCGCATTTTTATTTGCGGTAGAGAGTGGAATATAGCCTTTGGTCTTTTTGAGGAGGCTCACAGCCCGCCCGCGCAAGCTGCGGATACTCTCATCTGAGATGTCCAATACAGAGGCCCATATCAAATTCATTTGGGCAAGCTCCACAGCGATTTTGAAGGAAAGCCTTGCCAGACGATTCTCCATATTTTTGATGTCGGTGGGCAGGATTCGGTCGTCAGCCTGCCCCGTTTCCTTTATTAAACACTGGCTGATATATTCACGAAGCGCTGCATCGATAAGCGTAGAACGATTCTCAAATCCAAGTCGTAGGCGGTTATCATCGACAATTTTTAGCGTTTCTTTGGGCAAGGACACCGTAATTTTCTCAATATTCTGTTTCACTCATTTTCCTCCAATCCGCCGGAATTCCATGCGGGACTTCCGGCTTTTCCTTTGTTACAGCGGGTTTTCTTCGTTTTGGACGTCCGCAAGGGCTCAAATGATATCATTCCGACCACCTCGGTTCACCCCTGGGTTCAAACCCCGCAAACCCGCTCCCCGACCCGCTTTGCGGGGCGGTGTGATCCGGAGCGAGTGGCGCTTGCGACACCGCTCCTTTATCCCGCTCTGTTTTCGACCGGTGGGTTCACCCCTCCAATGGGGGGCAAAATCGGGGCTTGGGAGCCGTAGTTCCAGGCTCTCCGAAAAATGCCCCGCAAACGCCGCCAAAAACCGCTGGACTATGCCCCCATGCTATCCCAGCCCCACCTGCGCCCTGAAAAGGGCACACGGGGCGGCACAGGCGGCAACACACCCTATCCTGTCGCGGCGGCAGGGTCGACAGGGTCAATCGCCGGGGGAGCGGGGCCGCTCCCCGTTTCAACGTCACTATCGTCACTCGCCCGGCGTAGCGTGATGAGCCGTTTACCGTTGCTGCGGCGGCCTTCAAAGGAAATACCAGCCGCTGCGAGATCGTCTTGGTTTTGTACCAGCCGTTTGGATAGTGCCTTCGCCGAAACAGGATCGTCACTGCCGGCGCGGAGCAGCTCCGCCACCTCGGTTGGCGTTCCGGTGAACTCGCTTTTGTCTTGCAGCGGCGTGGTCATGAGCGTCTCCCCGTCGATGGTTTTGAATCGTCTTTCGTTCATGTGCGGCCTCCTTTGTATTTGAAAGTAAAAACATAAAAGCGCCTCCACCTACTTAGGCCGTTGAGAACAGGTGCTGAACAAAACAAATTTTAGTGATTCGTGAAATTTCATCGTCCTGCACAAACAGAATGCCTGTTGGAAGAGCTTTGATTATAAATAATGCCGGGAGAAAAGCGTCGTTTTCTCTGATAACTTTTTCTCTGAAATTTTGGGCTTTTCGTTTTCTTGTGCTTTGATAATAGTTGTGATATATTATCTATTAACAAAGTTTTGCGAGGTGCGCTATGGCGATCCGGTATTTTACATCCTGGATGAGGTATCCCGATTACAAACTGAAAGCGCACAAAGAAAAAGGACTGTATGTCGTTTCCCGTGAAGGGGAACTCGTCACATACAATCCTTTTGATTGCCGGGATGAAATTCTGCTTGCGCTGCTGCGGATCGGATTTGCGCCGTCCGGGGAACAGGTGCTGGACTTCTGCAACCAATTTGGGCTGCTGGGTTTTGGGCAGGCCGTCATTCAGAAGGAATACGAAGATTCCACGGTCAAATTTTATCCGGACAATGTGCTGGGGCGCAAGGCACTCCACGAAGCTGAGCTGATGGATTTGTTCTTTCCCTTTGACCTCTGCTCCCACCGGGTGAAAAGGGGACACGAAATGCGGATGACCGACCGCTGGGAGAGAAGGCCTCCCGACTCGTTGTGGCCGCTGTTTGAGCCGGGGTATGCGGAACAGGTGGAGTGGATTGTCTTTTATGCAAAGCGGCTTTACGGTATGGCATTGCGTTTCTGTCAAGGGGAACCGTTTGAATACGTCTTTGGCAACATAAAGGTGGGCACTGTTTTTACCGATACGGTAAAAACACAATGGCGGTTCGACAGCCTGAAAACCGCTGTGGACATCCTGTTCATGGAGCTGCTTCAGAATCCCCGTCCAGCGATTAGGCTGTGCGAGCACTGCCATAATCCAATGCTTGTATCCGCGGGTACCCGGTCCCGGTATTGTTCCGAATCCTGCCGCAATGTGGAGAATGTCAAGCGCTCCCGGCAAAGAAAGCGAAATGCACAACCGTAGCCCTCGTCACAGCGGGCCACAGGCGGGCACAAAGGGGTCAATTTCGGCTTTTGGCGGCCAGGGTGGGGACTTGCCCCACCAGGGGCGGAAATCGCCACACAGGGGCACCGGGTTTTTCTTTCTGTTTTGCTTTATGGGTCTGAGGTTATCTTCTACTTGACAATTCTCTCGTTCAGAGTTTACATACCACAGACGGGAGTTTTTCCAATAAAAAGCGTCATGGCAGGCTGATGTGTAACGAGCACATCAAGCCCTGCGAGAAGGTGAGCTAACCACCCCTGCACAACCGTAAACGGCGCCATGACAGATTTATTATATCTGTTTTTTTGCTGTTGCACAAGATGAACCTGCGGCGTATGCATGGGTACCGGGCAAGGGATTGCCCCGCCTTTGCGTGCGCCTTTTATAGGAGTTCTTCCGATCTTAAGCAGCATGAAAGGTCGGAGATCATGAACACATTTTGGGACTACGAGGACATTTTCGGCAAGGCCGAGACCGCGCACCTGAACCGCACGATGGATGAGTTTCTGGAGCTCGCGGGCACAATTCGGCGCAGGCTCGGCAAACAAGGCTACCTGCTGGACAAGTATATCTCTATTGTTCTGGAGGCCGCCAACGCGACGCTGCTTTACGACGCTGCCGAACGCGGTTTCAATGCTTCATCGGAATTGCGGCACCTGTGCCTTTCCGTCATTGACGGCAAGGCCGATTGCGCGGATCACCCGCTGTACGAAAAGGTGAGGGAGCATATCGGCTCGCACCCACTGGAGTATCTGGAGGTGCCGACGAAGCAGAGCCTCTACTGTATCGCTCTGGCCGGAGATTTTCTGGAGCACACAGCGGCGGGGTATTATCAACGGCAGAAAGAAACACAGCGGGAGGTTTTCGACATCGTCTATCTGCGAGATTTGTACCGCAAGATCAGTGCCATCCTCGGCGGCGAGGATGAGATGGAGCGGCTTAACCTGCTGCTCCGGCAACGGTTTCTCATCGTCACGCCGATGGCCGGATTCCTGCAGGGGCTAACCAATGATTTGCTCTACTGCCTTACGCACCGGGATGTGGAGACGAGCAGGTTGGCGGCGCAGTTGTGGCTGGAGGAACAGGCCATCGGGGAATAACGGATACATCGGAAACGAAAGCAGGCTGACGGATTCAGCCTGCTTTCGTGCTGTTTATATCGCAGGGCAGCCAAATGCTGCTGCCCCAACTTCTGTTCAATCTATATTCAAGGGGCGGGGATTTTTATGCCCGCCCCTTGATCATTTATATCTCTACCCCGCGTCCCGTTTCAGCACATTGTATATCACCTGCGCGGCTTCGGCGCGGGTGGCCGTTCCTTTCGAGTCGATTAGGCCGCCCGGTTTGCCGCTCACCAGACCCAGCTTCGCCAGATTCTGTATCGGGTTTCGTGCGTAATCCGCCACATCGTCCCAGTCGGCAAACTCTATAAACTGCTCCGTGTACGTCTCCTGAGTCATTTTCATAAGTTCCATCGCGTTATACAGCATTGTGAACATATCCTGCCGGGAGATTGTCGCATTGGGGTTAAACTTATTATTTCCTGTGCCGGATGTGATGCCCAGTGCCTTAGCTTTAAGCGCGATGTCGTAATAATACGCGCCCTCCGGGATGTCGGCGAACTGCTGTACCATCCACGCGCCCTGCGGCTCTGGATTGAGCGCGCGCATCAGCATGGTCAGGAACTCGGCGCGGGTGACAAGCGCGTCAGGCGCGAAATAGGGCTGTATATTATCGCCGTCGCCAGTAAGCCCCCGGCCCGTCACCACGCCGCGCGAGGCCGTGTACTTCACAGCTTCCCAAGCCCAATGGTTATCCATATCGGAAAATATGGGTTCAGCGAGTTGTTCGTCATACGTCCCGGCACGGTAGACCTTTGCATAAAGCTGCCCGTCCGCATACCAACTCCGTGCGATTGCCTCGCCGGTGACCTTGTTGATCATGACCGTGCGTATCGTTTCTTTCGATTTTGACGGCATACTCACAATCATTGGATACTCGAAGCTGTACCAGTCGATGGCTTCCCCGTCCTGCGAGATGGACACAGTGATACTGCCCATTTTAACCGAGAACTCCACCATACCGCCGTAGCGGTTGACCAGCTCGCCCATCATGCCGTCCTGAATCGTGAGGCTCATGCCGCCGCCCAGCAGCACCATCACATCGCCCGCGCCGTCAAACCACGCGGGGTCAACCTCGAACACGATACCCGTGACGCCCTCGACGCCGCTGAAATCAAACACCACCGGGCCGCCCTCGGCATTGGCGATGACATCCTTCACCTGCCGCTCGGTAGGCGCGGCGGTCACCACGCCGTCCTTATCCTGCGTGTAGGGTATTTCGACCTCGCCTATTTTAACCTTTTCTTCCGTTGTTGTGGGCGTTGGGTCGGATGAGCCGCCGCCGTTCCCGCCGGTGGAGCCACCGGATTGCCGCATAATCGTGACTTTATAGTACAGCTTTGTCGCTCCGTCCTGCGCCGTGATTTCTATGTAAATAGTGTTAGCCCCAACGGAAAGCGAGACGCCCATTGTATTAAGATTGGCGCTGTCCGAACCGAATTTAACCGTTGCGTTTGTATCATTCGGCACAATATTTGCCGCTGCCAGCGTTGAGACGTTGTTCGTCACCGCGATGGCTGCGGTTTTCGCATTGGAGATATCCGCGCCGGTTTCCGCGCCGAATATGACGGTTTGCTCCAGAACAGTTTTCAGCGTGGCGTCGGTGGCGGGTGCGAGCAAAATTGTGAATGTATAGCTTATATCCTTATAATTTCCAATACTGTCAGTCGCCCTGATTGTAAAAGCATGGTTTGTTACGGTAACGGTAGGCGTGCCGCTTATTTCGCCAGTTGTTCCGTTAAGTGTCAATCCTCCCGGCAATGTACCTGTCTGAACCGCATAGGTATACGGCGCTGTTCCGCCGCTTGCCGAAATTGTTTGGGAATATGTCGTGCCGACCATTCCGTTTGATACGGCTGCCGGTGTTATCGACATGGGAATCATTTGTATGGAAACGGATGTTGCACCATTGTTAATTGTTACGCTACCATCCGTCGTGGGCAAGCCGGATTTCTGTGAACGAACGGTGTGCGAACCGTTTGGCAGGTAAATATAAGCCTTTCCGGCGGAATCGGTACCAGCGTTATATGATCCCGTGGACAGCGTTGCACCTGAAACCGGATTCGCGCCGTCTGTGACAGTTACCGTGACTTTATAAACATCCGCGCCACCCGTGGTTTTAATTGTTCCATCTACTGTTCCATCTATAGAGCCGCCGCTTATCGTGGCGGCAACACCGCTGCCGTTAGTGGCGCCGACAGGGGACGAACCTGCTGCTCCATTCATGCCGCAAGCACCACCGCCAACATAGGCTTTCAATGTACCGCCACTCATTATTAGCGTTCCGCCGCCGCCACCGCTTCCTGATGCGACACTACTGTTACTATCTGCCGTTCCGCTGCCGCCGCCGCCGCCAATACCTGCGCCCGCGCCGCCGTGGTCGGGTCTACTTTCATACACACTACCGCCATGCGATTCGATTGTGACTGCGCCATCGATTGTCACGGTTCCGGCTGTTTCACCTGGGTTGCCAGGGCCATTTCCTGGGCTATTGCCACCGCCGTTGCCGCCAATACCCGCACCGCCGGCATAAGTGTTGTTGACAGCAGGGTTGGCGGTAATGAGCAGCGAGCCGGAGCCGTTAATCGCGAGTGTATTTGGGTCGGGCACGTGGACGCCAGCCATGCGCGCGTCACGGTTTAGCATGTTTATTTCTGTTAGAGTTAGTGTGCTTCCCGAAGCTAAAGCAACGGCTGATTTGCCATCGGGCGCTGAAATACTCAGATTTTCAATCGTTAACGATGCAGCTGCGGCCGATGTGATGTACAAGTTTATTATCTCACCGCCGTGTCCTATTATTTTCGCGTTCCCAGTCACCTCAATGGCTGTAGGGTTTTCCGGCGATCCTGCCGCCGCCAAGATAGTAAGCGTTTCGCCGTCGCCGACTGTGATGACATTTCCGCCCGGCCAGTCTCCCGGAACTGAAATCGCTGTGTCCGCCGCGTAAGCCGACAACATCATTGCAGGCAGCAGTGCTAACGCAAGCGCGATTGTTAACAAAAAAGACAGCGGTCTTTTGAAGCTTCGCATATAAATACCTCCTTGATTTTGCTTTATGTAGGCGGCTATCTGCTTGTGAACATGAACAGAGCCGCTTCTGTATTATGGGGATATTATACAATACGGCGCGTAATTGCGCAATTATTTTGTGGAGCGATTCAGACGGAGTTTGTTTATATAGCGGTGCAGACAGAGCATCGTCTGGGCTAATGTAAGTTTGAAGCAGAGGGAGTTCAACCGGCCGGTTATCCTCATTGCATGGAAGTAAAAACAAAAGAGCATTTACTATCTGCAATATAAATAATCAGCACCCCAAAGATGGTGCCTAAAAAGTATAAATTAACAAGAAAACCGCCACGGATTTTACTCCATGACGGTTTTGGATATTGGTGGACGATAGGGGGCTCGAACCCCTGACCTCCGCATTGCGAACGCGGCGCTCTCCCAAACTGAGCTAATCGCCCGTATAATGAGGACAGGTTTCGTCCTCGTTTTTTAGTGATGTCTTATCGCTGCCATTTTGGCTTTTCACTCAGTC
>Ga0154000_1000418_pt1 | contig 11761 bp, 10 predicted proteins | sample TSNC084MetaG_FD_104674 | JGI IMG/M metagenome (GOLD analysis project Ga0154000, IMG submission 104674) | Attine ant fungus gardens microbial communities from North Carolina, USA - TSNC084 MetaG | ecosystem: Host-associated > Fungi > Mycelium > Unclassified | place: USA: North Carolina, Lumber... | reverse complement strand
TACTGGAACAAGCCGGAGGAGAGTGCGTCGGCCATTCGCGACGGGTGGTTCCACACCGGCGACGTGGGGTTCATGGACGAAGCCGGCTGGTTCTACGTCGTCGACCGCAAGAAGGACATGATCATCGCTTCCGGCTACAAGGTGTGGCCACGCGAGGTCGAAGACGTTCTCGCCGAACATCCCGCGGTCCGCGAGGCAGCTGTCGTCGGGATCGCCGACGAATACCGCGGTGAGACGGTGAAGGCGTTCGTCAGCCTCGTCGCGGGGGCGTCGGTGACGCCGGACGAACTGATCGATCACTGCAAGCAACGGATGGCGGCGTACAAGTACCCACGGTCCGTCGTGCTGGTGGAGGAGCTCCCCAAGACCGTCACCGGCAAGATACTGCGACGGGAACTGCGCACGACCTCGTGACGCCGACGGCGGGCGGGCCTCCAGGCTCGCCCGCCCTCCGACATGTCGTTCAGCAAGTACCTGGCGTCACGCGACCACCCGCGAGGATCCTGCTCGTGAAGTCCTTCGCGTCTTCGTAGGAAGCCGCGATTGCGCCACGGTGGTCGGCGCCCTCATAGGTCTTGAATTCGACAGCCGACCCTTTGGCGCAGAAATCCTCTACCGCACCGGTGGTACTGGCCACCGAGACCAGAACGTCAGCCGTCCCCTGCGCGAACAGCGTCGGCACCTTTGGCGCAACAGTCGTCAATTCCTGTTCGTTCAAGTTCGCCGTCAGAGCTGTCAGGTCTGCGCCCTCCCGAAAGATCTGGTCGACGGGAACCGTCGGCACTGCTCTCACCGCCGCCAGGCAACCAGTCCGCGCTGCCTCGAGCAGAGGTTGCGCTTGATCCGAGAGAAGTTGCTCGGGGACGACCGACGGATCGACTGCCTGGACTCCGAGAAGAATGATCGGAACGAATGGCACTCCACCTGCCATAGATTGATTACCGGACGCGACCAGTTCCGGAATCTGCGCGGTTCCGTTCCCTGGAGCGATCGACACCGCACCCTTCAAGTTCAGCTCAGGTGCTCGGTCCTTGCCGATAGCCGAGGTGAAGACCACAGCTTGCCCGCCTTGGCTGTGGCCCATGGCAAACCAGTCCTTGCCGACGTGCTCGTCGATCTGACGCGCAGCGCGAACGATGTCGGTTACGGCATTGGCTTCACTGGTTCCGTTCATGTACGGATGACCGCCGGGTGTGCCCAGGCCCTCGTAGTCCGTCTGCACCACGACGTAACCGTTTTCGACCCACCGGTCAAGGGTCTGATCAACCACCGAGAGGTAGTCGTGGACCGGTCCGTTCGGCGTATCAGCGGAAGGTGCGCACGCATCGGCTACGCCGGTGGTTCCATGCGCCCAACTGACGACCGGCCAGCCTCCTACCGGAGCCGGCGTCTTGGGGATGGCGACCACTCCCGATACCAGAATGGCTTCGCCGGAGGCACTTTGGGACATATAAGTGACGCGCTGGTTCTTCGCTGCGCTTGGCAATGCGGCCGATTCCGTCAAGTCGTGCGACGTGACCAATGTTCCCGGCGACAGCGGTGCAGGCGGCTCTTCTCCGAACGAGAGAGACCCCTCGGCGTTCGCGTTGGAGCACGCCACCATGGAGACCAGCGCACCCAAGGCGACGATGCGGCCGGCGATACGGGTAAATCGTTTCTTCCGAACATCTTTCATCAACAAAATCCTCACGTTCAGTGGAGCGCAACCGTGGCGCCGATCAATCCCTGTGCTTCGTAGATCTTGGCCGCTACTTCGTCTCGCATGGCGACGAATTCCGGCGTCGAGCGGATTTCGGTGTCGGTCGACCGATGTCTGCCTTTCTTGAACCACACCTTGCGGTCGTAGATCACCCGTCCAGGGCGCGCTCCCATCACGATGACCCGCGTGCCGAGGAAAATCGCCTCCTCGACACTGTGCGTGACAAAGAAAACCGTCTTGCGACGCTCACGCCACAACTCGAGCAGTTCCAGTTGCAGCCTCTCGCGTGTCATAGCGTCGAGAGCGCCGAAAGGCTCGTCCATCAGAATGATTCGTGGGTCGGTGATCAGGACGCGCGCAATCTGGCATCGCTGCTGCTGACCACCCGACAGCTCGTACGGCCTTCGGTTTCCGTACTGCTCCAGGCCGACGAGCTCCAACATACGTTCGGCTTCGTCAGCGCGTTCGCGGCGCGGAACACCCCTCATCTTGAGCCCGAACTCGACGTTTCCCCGCACCGACAACCATGGATACAGATTCGAATGCTGAAACACCACACCACGGTCCGGGTCCGGGCCTTTGATGTGGGTGCTTCCCACCATGATGGTTCCCTCGGTGGGCGTCTGGAACCCAGCCAGCATCTGGAGCAGCGTAGTCTTACCGCAACCGGAAGGACCTACGACACATACGAATTCCTCGGGCTCGAAGGTCAAACTCGTCGACGAGAGGGCGACGACCGTTTCGTCAGAGGTGACGTATTCCTTGCGCACCTCTGTGAGAACTACTCGAGTACTGAGGTCCGTACCTTCCGTTGTCATGACTGTCCCACCTTCGCGACCGCATCGTTGAAGATTCCGTCTGCATACTTGCCGGGCGTGCTGACCGCATCGATATTGCCCTGCTGTAGAAGGAACTCCGCTGTTCCTGCCAAACTCTGCGCAAAAGCCCCACCGAGATAGTCCGGGCCGGCCTGCTCTGCAGCCGAAAGATATGTGTACCCCACGAGCTGAGGAATGATCACGTCCGGTGCGATGCCGAGCTGTGCAGACATCGAGACGGCTGCTGCGGTGGGATCGGCGTTGATCCGTCCGACCGCAAAGTCCTGCAACTTCGTCCACATCTCCATGAACTCGGGGTTCGATGTAGTGAAAGCCGTTGTGGCTCCCGAAAGATCGAAGGTGGGTGCGCCCTGTTTCGCCACATCCTCACTACTCAGGATGACGCGACCGTCTGTTGTCAACTTCGACAACGTCGGGTCCCAGACCCACGCCGCATCAATCTGGCCGCCCTGCCAGGCGCCGAGCATCGCATCCGGCTTCAGGCTCATCAAGGTGACGTCAGCCGACATGTTCGCCGCGCCGAGCGCGGCCAGCAGACTGTAATGAGAGGTGCTGCCGAAAGGTGTTGCGATCTTTTTGCCGCGCAACCCTTCCAGCGTGGTGATCGACGGATCCCTGACCACCAGAGACTCCGCTTTCCCGATCACATCCTGAATCCATATCACTTGCATCGGAATGTTCAGCGGCGACGACAAGGCCATGGTAGCGGGACTCGAACCGAGTGTTCCGAGATCGAGGCTGCCAGAACCGAAGGCTTGGACGACGTCCTGCCCCGAACTGAACTTGCTCCAAGTGATATCGGCATTGGGCATGCATGCTTCCAGCAAACCTTGATCCTTGACGATCAGATCGCCGTTCGGGATGTCCTGGTAGCCGATCCGCGCGGTAGTCGTGATCGACTCGTTCACTGTCACGGGGCAACTGGTCGTGGCACCCGTCGATCGACTCATCTCACCGCGCCCCGTCTCGACGCACGCAGTCAGGCTCATGCCCAGAGTTCCGGACGCAATGACAGCGATGACAAGCTTTCTCGAATTGATTTTCATGCCTTACCTTTCCATGGCGCCACGACTGTTCCGATCGCTTTGATCACGGAGTCGAGAACGAGCGCAGCACAACCGATGACGATGATGCAGGCGATGGTCAACGGCGTATCGAGCTGAGTTCCGGCCAGATAGGCCAGTCCGCCGATGCCCGGAATACCGTTGTTGAGTTCGGCTGCGACCACAGTGGTCCACGCGAATCCGACTGCAATACGGATGCCGTTGATCACTTCCGGCAGCGTCGACGGAAAGACCACGTTGGTCAGAACCTGGGTTCGGCTTGCACCCAATGCTTTTGCCGCATTGATCTGGTCGACCTTGACCGAGGTGACTCCGTTCAACGTGGCGATGGCTATCGGAGGGAATGCAGCCAGGAACAGGAGCCAGATCTTCGAAGTGTCACCGATACCGAACCAAACGATGAGCAATCCGATGTAGCCGAGTGGGGGCAATGCACGAAGAAAGTTCAAGTACGGCTCGACGAAGGTGCGTATCGGCGCAGACATCCCCATGGCGAAACCGATGAGGGGGCCGACAATCACGGCCGCACCGACTCCGGCAGCGATCCGTTGGCCGCTCGCGATCAGATGCTCCCACAGGAAGTAGTTCTGCTCACCGAGGACTTCACGATCCACACCGGGCGCAATCTGGTGCCACGTGTTGGCTCTGACGAACGCGTCCCATACCGACTTCGGCGACGGGAGGAACAATTCGTCGATCACACCGGCAGCAGTGATTCCCCACCACAGAACCAGAAAGACGAGCAACGCAACTACACGAACGCCGATGGACCGCAATCGCTTCGACGACAGCTGTCTTTTCCTGCGCGGGGGTGTTCGGTCAGGCCTCCCGGTCTCCGACGAAGGCGCCACCGCGGTCGGCGGGGAACTGGTGGTGGTCATGCGGTCCTCCTGTGTACTCGCTGAGCCGAGGTCTGATCGCGGGCCAGTACAAGCATCGAGTCGACGTTGACCCGACTCGGGCGAGTGACGACCCAAGCAACGCAATCCGCGATATCGTCGGCGGTCAGAGGATCGGCGCCGGCGTACACGGCGGCGGCACGCTCCTTGTCACCGCCGAAGCGCACCATGCTGAACTCCGTCTCCACCATGCCCGGATCGATCTGACAGACACGGATCGGCTCTCCGAGAAGTTCGAGTCGCAACACCCGAGTGAGAGCTGTCACAGCATGTTTCGCAGCGTTGTACCCTCCCCCTCCCAGATACGGCTCGCGGCCGGCGATCGATCCGATACTCACGACGGTGGCGTTCCCGCTCTCACGTAACCGTGGCAGCAACCGTTGCGTGACGCGCAGGACACCCAGGACATTCACATCGAACATCGCGGTCCAGTCCGCCTCGTCGGTATCGGCGATACTGTCTGCGCCGAGCGCGCCACCGGCATTGTTGACCAACACGTCACAGCGCTCGATCAGGTTGCAGAAAGCATCAACCGAGGCGACGTCGGTCACGTCGAGAGGTAGAGCGCGAGCGCCCGTTTCGGCCGCCAACTCCTCTAGCCGATCCATCCTGCGCGCACCCATCACCACATCGAATCCCTCCTTGACGAGGTGCCGAACCGTCGCCGCGCCGATGCCACTGCTGGCCCCGGTGACCACAGCTACTGGAGTCTTCATGACGGACATAGTGGGGAACTCCTTCGAGAATGATGCTGCAGAATCCTGCTGGTGAATGTTGTTCATGCCCTGGGAGATTCCCATCGGCATCGAATGAACTGCTCACCAGTCTGCTCATAATCTGGCACCTGCTCCAGTGCCACCTGCAGGGTCATTTTCTCGGGCCAGTCGTAACGTACTCGACTCGTGTTAACGCGATGGTTCCTCTGTGTAACTGGCCCCTCCAGATCGCGTCCGATCTGGATCTGGCGACGGGCCACCACTGTTCTCCATCATTGAGTGGACTGAAGAAGTTCAACCCTCGATCAGGAGGTTTCTGCCATGGCAGCTCCCGCACTCAGCACGTCACAACGGACCTACGAACTGGATCGAGCGCATGTCTTCCACTCGTGGTCGGCTCAGAAGTCGTTGCAACCCATGGTTGTCGAACGTAGTGAAGGTTGCTACCTCTGGGATGGCGAAGGCAAGGAATATCTCGACTTCTCCTCGCAACTCGTCTACACCAACGTAGGACATCAGCACCCGAAGGTTGTCGCCGCCGTCCAGGAACAGGCAGCGAAACTGTGCACCATCGCACCTGCTCACGCGAACGAGGCTCGGTCCGAAGCGGCGCGACTGATCGCCGAGATCTCCCCTGAGGGGATGGATCGAGTCTTCTTCACCAGTGGCGGTGCGGATTCCAACGAGCACGCCATCCGCATGGCGCGCCTCCACACCGGTCGATACAAGATTCTCTCGGCGTACCGCTCCTACCACGGTGCGACGGCGGAGACTATCAATCTCTCCGGCGATCACCGTCGCTGGCCGAACGACTACGGCAACTCAGGAGCTGTCCACTTTCACGGTCCGTTTCTCTATCGGTCCGAGTTTCGTTCCGAGACGGAGCAACAGGAGTCCGAGCGCGCACTGGAGCACCTCGAAACTCTGATCCGATTCGAAGGTCCGTCAGCGTTTGCAGCAATCATCGTCGAATCGGTTCCCGGCACGTCCGGCATCATGCCGCCACCGCCCGGATACCTGAAGGGTGTCCGGGACATCTGCGACCGATACGGCATCGTCATGATTTGTGACGAAGTCATGTCCGGCTTCGGTCGCACCGGAGCCTGGCTGGCAATCGACCACTACGATGTCGTCCCCGATCTCATCACCTTCGCCAAGGGAGTGAACTCCGGCTACGTGCCCCTCGGTGGAGTCATCGTCGGTGAGAAGATCTACAACTCGTTTGCCGAGCGTCCGTACCCCGGCGGCATGACGTACTCCGGCCACCCGCTCGCCTGCGCCGCCGCCGTGGCCACCATCACGACGATGCACGAGGAACGCATAGTCGAGAATGCCGAGTTCATCGGCCGCACGTCACTCGGTCCGGGGCTCGCTGCTCTCACTGACAAACACCCGAGCGTCGGAGACGTCCGAGGTCTCGGAGTCTTCTGGGCACTCGATCTCGTCACGAACCGTGAGACACGCGCACCACTGTCCCCGTACGGCGGCACCAACGCTGCGATCGGTCGGACCATGACAGCGGCGCGGGAGGCGGGGTTGCTGGTCTTCAACAACTACCACCGCATCCACGTGGTCCCGCCGTGCACCGTGACCCCCGCACAAGTCGACGCTGCGCTTGCCATGCTCGACACTGCGCTGGACGTAGCCGATTCCTACTACGACGGCCCCCGGTGACAGTGCCGACAGTTCAGGCGAATGCGCTCGACGACGCGCGTGTTCAACTCGCGGAGGCAGTGGCAGTCCTGGGGTACCCCGAAGGTTTGCACCGCATCCTCGGCGCTGCCAGGCGTGAAACGACCGTCAGCGTTCCTCTTGTCCGCGACAACGGCGACGTGGAGGTCTTCACCGGATACCGGGTGCAGCACAGCATCGCCCGCGGGCCGGCCAAGGGTGGGATCCGATACAGCTCCGAGGTAAATCTGGACGAAGTCCGTGCTCTGGCGATGTGGATGACATGGAAGTGTGCGCTTCTCGACATCCCCTACGGCGGGGCGAAAGGCGGAGTCGACGTCGATCCCCGGACACTGTCCCCCGCCGAACTCGAACGTCTCACCCGGACGTACACCCAGGGAATCTCACCCGTCATAGGGCCGGACAACGATATTCCCGCTCCGGACGTCGGCACCGACGAGCAGACCATGGCCTGGATGATGGACGCATATTCCGCAACTCGGGGTCGTGGTGTCCCGGGCGTGGTGACAGGCAAGCCCCTTGATCTCGGCGGCTCGCTCGGCCGACGGACGTCCACTTCTCGCGGCGTCGCTCACATCTCGCTGTTGGCTCTGGCGAAAGAAGGCATTGCACCGTCCTCGGCGACGGCAGTCGTTCAGGGATACGGCAAAGTCGGCGCGGATGCCGCGGACTACCTTGCCGAGGCGGGGGTTCGAATCATCTCCGTCAGTGACAGATTCGGCGCAGTGCACAACACCGACGGTCTCGACTTGTCGCGTCTGCGGGCACATTCCGAAGAACGTGGCACAGTTGCGGCGTTCGGTGGAGGACTCCCGATCGATCCGGCGGCGGTACTCGAACTGGATGTCGACCTGTTGGTGCCGGCGGCAGTCGAGGGCGTTGTCAATGCCGACAATGCATCTCGGGTGTGTGCTCGCATCATCGTGGAGGGCGCAAACGGACCGACCACGGCCGAGGCGGACAGGATCCTCGAACGATCCGGAGTGCTTGTGGTGCCAGATATCCTCGCAAATGCCGGAGGAGTTGTGGTCTCGTATTTCGAATGGGTTCAGGCACAACAAGGTTACTGGTGGACGCTCTCCGACGTCGAGCGTGGACTGGATGATCGAATGACCGCAGCGTGGTCGTCGGTACTCGATCAGGCTGCGACTACCGGATCCACACTCCGACGCGCCGCGATGGCTCTCGCGGTCGGCCGGGTTGCCAGAGCACACCGAGCCAGGGGCCTCACCCACTGATTCGGCGAGTCTCGTCGAGCATTCGATGAGCAATACCCCCGAGCAGGGCGATGCCGGGCTCGATCGACTGCTGGGCTATCGAACCGAAGCCCAGCCGCAAGCAATTGTGCGAGCCGGTGCCGGGAAAGAAGTATCGCGATCCGTCAGCAACAAGAATCCCCTGCTTCGCTGCCCTTTCGGTCAACTCTGCAGCGTCGAGATCCTCCGGGCCGGTGTACCAGACACTGACACCGCCCGGAGGAAACGATGATGCTTCCACACGTGGCATATACGTGTTGATCGACTCGGTGATGATCTCCCAATTCTGCTTGAGTCGACGACGGTGCGAGCGCAGAACCTTGTGGTAGTCCCCCGAGGTGATGAAAAGCGCGAGCGAGCGCTGGATGTGACCGGGCAGGTGTTTGGTTCGATGATGACGCTCGGCCCGAAGTGCGGCAATGACTGGAGCATCGGCGACGATGTAACCGATCCGAAGACCCGCCGAGAGAAATTTCGAGAAGGATCCGAGGTAGATGACTCGACGGTTGTCTCCGATCGATTTCAGCGAGGGGGTCGGCCGACCGCGAAAGCGGAATTCACTGTCGTAGTCGTCCTCGATCACGAAACCGTTTCTCTCTTCGAGCAATTCGAGAAGTAGCTTCCGGCGCGGCAGACTCAGCGTGACGTTGGTGGGGTGGTGGTGGCTCGGTGTGAGGTACATGGCATCGAACACCGTCGATCGATCGAACACCGCCCCCCTACCGTCCACCGGGACCGGGGACAATTCCACACCGGAGCGCTTGAAGATGTGCATCGCATCGAGGTATCCGGGGTTCTCGAAACCCATTTTCTTGCCCGACCCGAGCAGAACATCGGCGATCAGCGAAAGCCCTTGCTGGGTGCCGCTGGTCACCAAAATCTCGTCGGAACTCGCTTCGATTCCTCGCGACGGCAGGATCTCCTTGCGGAGCGCCTCGACGAGCAACGGATCATCTTGATCGACGGCGTCACGGACGCTGTATCGCAGATGCGGCCCGGTCATTGCCTCACTCGCGGCGCGCAACCAACCGCGCACGGGGAAGGAACGCAATTCGGGCTGGGAGCTGATGAACGGGTACGGGTAGTCGAAAGCGTCGGGATGCCCGAGAGTACGAGTGAATTCGACGCTCTCACGGGGTCGGAGCAACGTGGACCAATCGACGGGCTCGGCCGACGAGACGGACTCGGCCGCGGCGCGTGTCAGCGGCGTTGCCGCGTAAAGCCCACTGCGAGGCCTGCTCTCGATCACACCGAGCGCAATCAACTCGTCGTATGCGGCAGCAACGGTGTTACGTGAGACCCCGAGTTCCTGGGAGAGGTACCGCGTCGACGGCATAGGCCGTCCGCCGTCGAATACTCCTCGGGCAAGGAGATCTTCGATCATCGCGCGCACGCGGCGGTACATCGGCATCGTGGTGTCTGCATCGAGATACGCCGACCGGCCCGCTAGAAAATCATCCAAATTCTCGTGTGATCTCAACTGCGGTTCCTCCTGGTACTGGCCCCCTCAATGCTTGCACGATCTGGATCTTCCGGCAGTGCCAGACTGCCCAGAGAATGGGAATGTGATTCTTATCCTGGTCGCCTGCGTACTCGTCGGCTCGTCTGCAATTCAGTCGGCAACGGGATCGGGCTTCGGCCTGGTCGCCGGCCCTGCCCTGATTCTGATTGCGCCACAGCTGGTTCCGGCACCACTTCTACTTCTCACGCTACCCATCATGGGCTTGGTCGCAATCCGGGAACGCCGGCACTGCGACCTGAAAGCGGTACTGATCGCCAGTGCCACAATGATTCCCGGAATTGCTGCGGGTCTGTGGTTCCTCGGCCGCGTCGAGGTGACCGTCGTGCACGTGTTGGTTGCCGTCGTCGCATTGGCCGCGGGAGCAGCCCTCCTCACGGGCAAGTCCTTCAGCGGCACCAGCCATGCACTCGCCGGCGCCGGCATCGCGGCAGGCTTCATGGGCGCACTGGCTGCCATGCCCGGCCCGCCACTTTCACTGACATATCGGACGCCGAACGCTGCCGAACTACGGTCGACGCTCTCGACGATCTTTCTCCTCATGGCCGCGGCCACACTGGCTGCATTGCAGTTTCAGGTGGGCATCACTCGCGTCGAACTGCTGACAGCCCTCGCGCTGTCCCCACTGTTGCTGTGCGGTCACGCCCTCGGGACATTGGTCGCCCGCAGAATCTCTCTGCTCACCTCGAATCGGGTCACGACATACGTGATCATCGTTGCCGCAACCGCACTGCTCCTCCGTAGCGTCACTGTTGCAACTTGAGCGATCCTGTCTGATCGCACACTTTTTCCCGTCGACCGCGCCATCGGGGTAATGGAACAGTAATATGTGCTGAGTACCCACGGACAAACGGGAGACATCAGTGAGCAAGTTCGGACGTAAGAAGCAGCCCACGCCCAAGAGCTACCAGTGGCTGGCCATGACACTCATCGCGTTGTCGCTGTCCGTCTCGATCGGGATCGCCGCCAAACCCTCCTGAGCTCGGCGAATCCGAAACTTGTAACCCTGCGTCCATCTACACATGGACAAATAGGCGCAAATCGGACGCTTAGCTGTTCTAACTTTCCTTCCGTCGTGCCACCTCGGCACCGACGGAGAGGATTCACACACCATGCGAAGCCCACGCTTCGGTTTGCTGGCGGCTGCCGGCGCGGTCGGACTCGTGCTCGTTACCAGTGGCGCTCAGTCCATCGCCGCGGCGTCGCCCTTCGGCTCGCTCGACACCGCGTCGAGTTCCGGCTCGGCTGAGACCCCGGCGTCGACCGACGGCGGCTTCACGTCCAAGACGCCGTACTCACCCGGCCAGCGTATCGCCGACTATCAAGCACCACCGACGGGATACTCGCCCGTGTACACGGAAAGCATTGCGCGCCACGGCTCCCGGGCACTGTCGAGCCTGAAGTACGACGACCTGAGCCTGCAGCTGTGGGAACTCGCCGAAGCCGAGAACGCATTGACTTCCGTCGGCAAGGAATTCGGACCGGCGCTTCGCGATCTCATGGCCGCGAACAAGAAGCTGGGATACGGCAACCTCAGCGGACTCGGAGTCACCGAACATCGGCAACTCGGAGCACGGGTCACCGAGCGCCTCCCCCAACTGTTCGACGCCATCGCAGCGCAACAGGGAACCATCACGTTGACCTCGTCGGGTGTCGACCGTGCTGTGGACAGCGCCGAGAACTTCGCCCAGGGCCTGACCGGTGCGTTTCCGGCCGTCGCCGGCGATGTTGCGCCGGTGACCACGGATGCCGACCTTCTCTACTTCCACGACTCGGACGCAAACGCCGACTACAAGGACTACGAGGATTCCGATCCGCGATTGAAGGCCGTCGACGATCAGATTGCTGATCTTCCCCGCACCCGCGAGGTCTCGCGGCACATGATGCTCAGGCTCTATTCCGAGGACTTCGTGAACCGCCTGAGCGCGGGCGAGTTCTCACTCGTCGACCGCGGCAAGGGTTCCAGCACGATCGACAACGAGGTCGACGCCGCATACATGCTGTACAACACGTACATCATCACTCCGGGCATGGCCGAAGAAGGCAAGTGGAATTTCGAGCGGTTCATCGAACCTGC
>Ga0154000_1000415_pt1 | contig 11770 bp, 14 predicted proteins | sample TSNC084MetaG_FD_104674 | JGI IMG/M metagenome (GOLD analysis project Ga0154000, IMG submission 104674) | Attine ant fungus gardens microbial communities from North Carolina, USA - TSNC084 MetaG | ecosystem: Host-associated > Fungi > Mycelium > Unclassified | place: USA: North Carolina, Lumber... | reverse complement strand
TTCTTTGGATATTCTGGCAACCTTGATGCAGGGGCAGCTGCGAGAGCTTGGAGTACAGGCAACTTTGTCCAGCTATGAAAAGCCGGACGCAACTTATCTTGCCACCGGTGATTTTGATATTGCTCTTTATAGTATGAACGCAGATATGTCAGGTGATCCGGCATTCTTTATTAACAGCACTTTGAAGGATGGAAGCTTTTGCAATGCAGGCGGATTCAAAAACGCTGAGTGTGAAAAGCTGATTACACAATTATCCAATGAGATGGATCCTGTAAAGCGTGCCGAGCTGGCTGTTCAAATTGTGCAAATGGCTATTGATGACAATGCGTTCGGTTACGTTGCCCTGTTTAATAAAATTACCGTGCTTCGACCGGGTGTAACAGGCTATGCTGAGAATAGTCCGTTTGACTTCTATGGCATTGACGCTGCGACTGATATAAAATGAAATGCGCTTAAGCGCACGGGAGGTATCGTATCATAAAGTATATTTTTAAGCGATTGCTGCAATTGGTTCTCATTTTGCTGGGAGTATCCTTTCTGACCTTTGCACTGATGTATATTTCCCCGGGAGATCCGGCTCAGCAGCGCTTGACTTCGCAGGGGGTAGTGGTTTCGCAGGAAATATTAGATCGGCAAAGACATGAAATGGGATTGGACAGATCTTTTGCAGAACAATATGGCACTTGGTTGCTAAAGCTTTTGGGTGCAGACATGGGAATCAGCTACAAGGACGGTTTTCCTGTTTTGGGAAAACTCATTGCTGCCTTGCGCTATACGCTGATTCTCGCTGCTGTCAGCCTGGGCACGGCTCTCGCAATTGCACTTCCGGCCGGGGTTTATACTGCTGTCCGGCAAGATCAAATTTCAGATTATGTAATTCGGCTATTGAGCTTCGTCGGCAACTGCATTCCCAACTTTTTACTGTGTGTCCTGTTGATGTATCTCTTTTGTATCCGCCATAAATGTTTTCCTATTATTGCACAAAATAATGTGCAAGGGTTGTTTTTGCCGGCACTATCATTATCTATTCCGTTAACTGGTCGTCTGATACGTCAAATACGTGCGGAGATGCTGGAGCAGATAAAAAAGGATTATATAATTGGAGCAAGGCTTCGGGGGGTAAATGAAAAATATATTCTCTTTCACAATGCACTACGCAATGCATTGCCTGGAATTATAACCATTATTGGTCTGTCAATTGGCGAATTGATTGGTGGAAGCGTAATGATAGAGAATATCTTTCGTTGGCCCGGGCTCGGGAAACTGGTAATGGATTCTATTGTGAATCGTGATTATCCGGTCATTCAGGGTTTTGTGCTTGTGACTGCGGTTATATATGTTGGAATCCATCTGATTGTTGATATTAGCTACAAGTATTTGGATCCAAGGATAGAAAGGTGATGAAAGAAAAATGCAAGTCTTATCCCCAAAGGGTGCGCAAAAGCGAAAGCTTTATTTACGCCGACGGTTTACAGCATTAGTAATCATTGCTGTTGCTTTGTTGATGATCAGTGCGTTGGCACCGTTCATTGTTCCTAATAATCCATATTACAATGATGCGCTGGCAATCCGTTCGATGCCAAGTGCCCAATACCCATTTGGTACAGATGGGTTGGGGCGCTGTGTGTTAAGCCGCGTATTGATGGGGGCAAGAACCAGTATCTGTGCTACGTTGATTCTGGTGTTTATTACATTTGTTTTTGGAACTTTCGTAGGTTTGTTATGTGGTTATTATGGCGGGATTTTAGATACGGTTATTATGCGGCTGATTGATATTTTGCTGTCTGTTCCGCAGATGGTTCTGGCTATTGCGGTGGCGGGGCTTGGCGGCGGAGGAATGATGAATGCCATGATTGCCCTTGGATTTACCAGTTGGATTGTATATGCCCGTTTGGCTAAATGCCAGACGATTTCCGCCAAACAGGAAGATTATGTCCAGGCGGCCCGCTTAGGCGGGCATAGTGGATGCCGAATTATGCTGGTACATATTTTGCCCAATATTGCCGGCTCCTTGCTGGTCAATGCAACCATTCAAATTGGAACGATGTTGATCGGCTTTGCCGGATTATCTTTTCTGGGTATCGGTGTACAGGTGCCGCAAGCTGAATGGGGAAGTATGATCAATGAATCAAGGGCATATATCCAATTGGCCCCCTGGGCTGTTCTTGCTCCGGGAGGAGCAGTGGTGTTAACCGCAATATTGTTCAATTATCTGGGGGATACTGCCCGGGATTTGTTGGAAGTGAAGGTGTAAAATGCTGCAATCGCCAATATTGGAAATACAGAATTTGTCGTTATCCTATGACCATACATGCATTGGCAATGATATTAGTTTCGCTTTGAATACCGGAGAAGTTTTAGGAATTGCGGGTGAAAGTGGTTGTGGAAAGAGCACTCTGCTGAAAGCGATCATCGACCCGGCAGGGTATGGTGTGCAGATTTCGGAGGGAACAATAAAGTACAAAGGAAAAGAGATGGCGGATCTTTCGGTCAAGGCGCGCTGCAGAATGAGAGGTGCGGAGATAGGTATGGTACTTCAAAATCCGTTCGCTGCATTTAATCCGATCCGATCTTATCAAAAGCAATTCAAAGAGACTTTGAAAAGTCATAATCAGTGGCGTGGTAAAGCATCTGTTGCGGAGATACTGGAACTGTTTAAGCAGTTGGGACTGTCAGGTGGGAAACGGATTTTGTCCAGTTGTCCATATGAAATGAGCGGAGGCATGAATCAGCGGATTTCCATCGCTCTTTCCATACTTTTGCAGCCGTCCCTGTTACTTGCGGATGAACCAACCAGTGCTCTTGATGCCACGCTGCAGTTTCAAGTAGTTGAACAGCTTAGGCGACTGAGGGAAATTTCAGATATATCGATGATTCTTGTTTCCCACAATCTGTTTGTCATTGCAGAGATTTGCGACAAGACCGCTATTATGTATGAGGGACAAATTGTGGAATATGGCAATACCCGAGAGATATTATTGAATCCCAGCCATTCATATACACGAAGTCTGCTTAAGGCAGTTCCCAAGCTTCATGGCACGTGGCTTGGCTGTATCCATCAGGAGGTGGCACCGAAAAAGGAGTAAGCATGAATAATACTGAGGTTTTATTGGAAGTATCTGAAATCGCTAAGCGATTCCATCAAAAGAACGACGTTGTGGATGCCCTCAAACCGCTTAGTTTCAGCCTTTCACAGCGGGAAAATTTGGGTATTATCGGAGAAAGCGGCAGCGGTAAAAGTACATTATTAAAGTTGCTGATTGGCTTGATTTCTCCTACCAGTGGCCAGGTTAAGCTTTTAGGAAATGATATTACGGGGCTTCGGGGGAAATCTGCGCGTGATATTTATCGAAACATGCAAATGGTATTCCAGAATCCGAGTGGTTCATTTAATCCACGGAAAAAGCTGCGCAGTTCTATCTTGGAAAATATGCGGCAGTTGTGTCCGGTATCCTCTACCGCAGAATATGATTATGAAATAGATAGGTTTTTGGAAAAAGTAGGGATATCTCCGGAGTTGGCTGACCGTTATCCGCATAATCTCAGTGGGGGGCAATGCCAACGAATTGCAATTGTTCGTGCTCTGCTGGTTAAACCCAAAATACTGTTATGCGATGAGATAACAAGTGCCCTGGATGTCATAGCCCAAGCCCGTGTGATTGATTTGCTTTTGGAGATGGGAAGAGAATTGGAAATTGCTATTTTGTTTGTGACTCATGATCTGTCACTTGCCAGCAATTTTTGTGAGAACATGATTGTCTTGCATCAAGGTGGTTGTGTGGAGGCGGGGAATACGAGCGAATTGATCTGTAATCCAATACATTCATATACAAAGCAGTTGATCAAGTCGTTTATTGAGCCGCTTACATCCTTAGAACAGAAAAATACAGTATTAATATAGTTGGAAGTGGGTGCGGATATGGAAATGGTTAAATATGTAAAAGTGAATCCCAATAAAAACACAACCATTCTTGTGTTAAATAAATATCCACGAAAGAAGTACCCCATTCTTGCCAAACAACTCATGAACCCGGAGTCCGTTTATGCCGAACAAGTGGGGTTTGTTGAAAATCCTTCTGCTCCACAAGCTGATGCCGGGCTGTATATGATGGGGGGTGAGTTTTGTGCCAATGCTGTGGCGTCCCTGTGTGCATATCTGGCTTATAAACGTGATGTGGAATCCGGAGAAAGAGCATGTTTCCAATTGGAGGTGTCAGGTAGTGACAGTTTGGTTTCTTGTGAAGTGAGACGATGTGGAGATGGTTATCGAATAAAAATCACCATGCCAATACCTTTGGAGATTCATAAAAGAGAGTTGAACTACCAAAGAAAACATGTTGAATTTGGGTTTGTGGAGTATTCTGGCAATTGCCATGTAATCATACCTGATGATAGTCATTGTGAACGGTCTAAGAAATTGGCCCGGCATATTCTCCACAGGGAAATAAGAAAAAAATATGCTACAAAAGGTGTAACATTATTTTCAGAAATAAGGCAAAGTATATTACCTTTAATTTGTGTTGAGGAAACGAATACAGAAATATGGGAAAATAGCTGTGGTATTGCATCGGCCACATTGGCGGTTTATTTAGCCTTCAAACAGGAGACAGACGTAACGATAGACATAGAGCAGCCTTCTGGTGATTTTATTCAGGCCCATGCTGCATATCAAGACGGAACCATTCGCAAGGTGACCATTGAAGAAAATGTTTTTTTGTCTTCGCTGGGTATTGCTTTCGTCTGACATAGAAAGGAAAATACACATGGATAATGTAAGTGTATTGTTGAAGGAACTGGACTCGTACATTAATAGATTTATAAAAGCAAATAAAGCTTTTTACACTGGAGTGAATTCTCCGGATGAATCTGAAAAATTATTAGCTGACTATACAGCTTTTATTCTGGAACATGAAAATAAGAAAACTTGGGAGGAATCCATTGATCCGAAACTTCCGGCAATCAAAAGCCGTATTGATGCTGCACGCATAGAGTCGGCGCATTGCGTTTGGGTCATGGAAAAATATAGAGCTATGGCTTTACTTCATTCTGGCGATAATACAGCCGATTATTTTAAAAATATTGAAGGGTGCATTGAAAATGAATTTGGCAGCTTTCGACCGAATAAGGATTCCCGAATTTTGTTGATTGGAGTAGGAGCTTTTCCAATGACACCATTGCTCATCGCGAGAAATACAGGTGCCAGAGTGGTTGGAATTGACATTGATGCAAGTGCGGTAGAATATGCAAAAAAGGTACTTGATATACTGGGACCTGATTTGGATATTGAGGTCAGCACTCAAACCTGTGCGGAACTAAAATTTACAAAAGAAGCAACACATATAATTTTTGCCTCTACAATTCCGGAAAAATTTGATATTCTTCAGGATTTATACCAACTCACAAACAAAGATGCTGTGGTCTTAATGCGGTATGGGAATGGATTTAAGTCACTGTTTAACTATCCGCTGCTCAATGTTCCAGACGGTTTGTGGAAAAGAGCTGAAAATATTTGCTGTGAAAACAATGTTTTTGATGTTGCGCTGTATACAAAATGATTGCAGTAGACAGGAGGAAAATAAGTTTATGCTTATAGATCGAATTAGTCAGATGATTGAAATGAAAGAGATTCAAAACAAATACGGCGATATTCATGGAACTCCGCCCTATAATGTATCGAGTTGGCTTACATCTCCCTCATACTCGCAGGAAATGCTTACGAACATGAAAATGCCTGAAATAGACAATATAGAATATATCTATACATATTCCATGGATAAGCAAATTCTTAATGATGTAAAGCGGAAGTTAGCTCCCAATGTGGGAGATGAATGTGGAATTACCTTCGTTGATAACGGAACACAGGCTATTATGACACTTGGCAACATGATTAAGCACAACAACTACAAAAAGATATGTATCATTAATCCTGCTTATTTTTCTGTTGCACAAGCTTTTAGGGCGTTTGATATTAAATATGATTGCGTGAATCTACAACGAATAGGGGAGCAATATTTACTTCCCTATGATGAATTAATTGCTGCGCGATATGATGTGGTCTGGTTAACATCGCCGATATTTTCTACCAGCGTATACTACGATCAGAATGCGGAAGAAATGATTCACAAAATTATGGAAATGGGAACATTGGTCATTTCAGACGAATGCTTTTGTGTGTCAGGCAACGAATTGATTCACCGGGTAAAAAACAGTGAAAACTTTATTGGGATCTATTCACCCCACAAATCTTTATGTATCAATACGTATAAGTTCTCGGCCCTTATTTATCCGAGTCGCTTTGATACTTTTATTGAACATTGGGTTGATGTGTTGACGGGAAATTTGCCCGCATCAGCGATAAGTGCAGTATCCCATTTTCTTACTCCAAACTATGATGTCTGTCTAAATGTATATAGAGAATTTATGCTTGCCGCAAGAAACGATGTTCAAGCCATACTGCATTCAAAAGACGATATTATAGTTGATGAGATATTGATTGGGTCGCTTCTCACGTTATACTTTAAAAATTTAACATACGAGCAAAGCAGGTCTTTGCCATTTTTGGAAAATGTTATATTTAACACTGGAACTGCATTCTATCCGTCCTTCCTGAATGGTCTTGATGAGACATTTGGGTTTGCATTTAGAATCAATCTGGCATTATGTGATAAAGCGTTTTTAGCAGCGCTGGATTGTCTGGTTGGTCATTTGTCTGCTTATAAATAAATAATAAGAATGGGAGGAAATATGTTTATAAACGGTACCAGAGAATGGATAGGGGATCATGCGCAAAATTTTCTTTATACCCGAACTGCCTTAGAACAGAAATTATTAAATCTTGGGTACGAATATTTTTACGGTGGTATTATATCAAAACGTTCCATTTATGAAAGTCACTCCAATATGCTTGGAATGAACTTTGGTCAGATCCTTATCGATTTCTCTTATAAAGAAGAACAATATATTTTCACGCCAGAATATACTTTTAGGGTATATGAATACCTTAATCGCAATGGTTTCTTAGATAAACCCAATAAGGTTTTTTATTCGCAGGAAATGTTGAGAAACGAACCTGCGGCTGACATACAAAAGGGGAAGACGTTTTCTTTCTGGCAGATCGGATATGAAATATTCGGTCAAGATGATACATCATTATCAATTGAATGTATGAGCACTTTGGTTAACTGTCTGCAAGAACTCTCTTTAGACAGATTATATTTTAGATTTACAGACAAACGGATACTGGATTCGTTGTGCCGGCAGTTTTCTGTTAATGACAAGAAGAAAGTATTATCCATCATGGAGGAATGCGATGAGGATGGAGACATTTTCTGTATGCGTTACATACAGGAAGGCGGAAACACAGAATTTGCACAGGAACTGAAACAACTTTTGAATTTGTCACGAGACAGAAAACTTACATTCAGTATCCTGAAAGAGTCAGTAAAGGAAGTGGAAGCACTTAAGGCGATAGATAATCTGGAAGTGATTTATCGTGCAATGAGCAAGCGATTGCGAAAAGAGAATCTGGTTCTTGTACCATTAATGCCAAAAACATGGGATGCGTATACAACATTTATCTGTGATGCACGGCTGGACGGGTATGACAAGGCAATTGGCGGAGGTGGGAACTTATTTATTGATCCCTTAAATCCTTACTGTGTTCACAGTGGGGCAGGTATTGGCGTAACCAGAATTGCAGATTATTTGATTTCCCGGGATTTAAATTTAAATAGCAGGAGGATAGGATAGAATATGGCACATTTATTGATGATTGAGAGCTTTTTGGAAGGAAATGCTGTTATTCTTCCGCGTTTACTCAATACTTATGAACAACTTGACGCATTTTCTGCCTATATTATGTTTTTAACCCCACCCCGAGGTGGAAGACTTGTGAATATGGAAGGCGTTGAAACTTTAAAAGCTGATTCAAACATAATCTATTCTGAAGTGAAGAATTGTATTAAGCTTACCTGGGAATAAGGGATACTATTATGACATATATCAAAAAAACATATAATTTGACAGAGGGAAGCGTTGGAAAGGGCTTGGTAAGCTTTGCTTTACCGATTTTACTTGGAACCATATTTCAACAGTTTTATACGACTGTGGATGCAATCATTATCGGACGGCTTGTGGGAAAAGAAGCACTGGCAGCAATTGAGTCGGTTTATACCATCACAAAATTGCCGGTCAATTTTTTTGTGGGACTTTCATCCGGAGCAACGGTTATTATTTCGCAATATTATGGTGCAAAAGAGCAGGATAACTTATCAAACGCCAGTCATACTGCGGTAATATTTGCTTTTGTTGGCGGACTTTTATTACAGGTTATTGCCATTGCCTTATCCCCGGCGTGTATCCGTCTGATCAATGTGCCAGAAGATATTTATCAAGATGCGTTGTTGTATACCATTATTTATTTCAGCGGTATGGCAGCATCTATGACTTATAATATTGGTGCGGGAATTTTCCGTGCTGTAGGAAATTCTAAAATACCACTATATTTTTTAATTGCCGCTAATTTTTTAAATGTTATATTGGATTTACTCTTTGTTGGTGTGTTTCATTTGGGGGTTGCCGGTGCAGCATTGACAACGATGATATCACAGATGTTGTCTGCTGTTTTGGTGCTCATGGCGCTTACCCGAACAGATTTAACCTGTAAAATAAACCTTCGCAAAATTCGGTTTCACTTTAAACATTTGAAAGAGTTTTTTAAACTGGGATTGCCGATTGGGATTCAGTCAACCTTGTACCCGATTTCCAATACAATTGTCCAAACAAGCATTAATGCTTTTGGCGTCAACAGCATTGCGGCCTGGGCGGTGTGCGGTAAACTGGATTTTTTGGTTTGGAATATCACGGATGCATTTTGTACCACGGCTTCTACCTTTGTTGCGCAAAATTATGGAGCGCAGAAGTATTTCCGTGCCAGAAAAGGCATGCGCATTTGTCTTGGAATATCATTAATATCCGTTTCGGTAGTTGGCTGTATCCTTTATTTTTGGAGTATACCATTGGGACGGTTGCTTGTAGTTGATGGGGAAGTAATCAGACTTGTCGCTCAGATCATGCACTTATTGGGACCATTATATCCGCTTTATGTTGTAGGGGTAGTTTTATCTGGGGCTATACGAGGTGCTGGTGAATCCTTCCGGCCGATGCTGATTACTCTTTTGGGTTCCTGTGCCTGTCGTGTGCTTTGGATATTGTTGGTAGTACCGCTGAATCCGACGTTCTTAAATGTATTAAGTTGTTACCCGATATCCTGGGGGATTACGTCATTCGTATTCTTGCTCTACTATATGTACTATTTCAAGTGAAGCATTCGAAGATAAAGTGCCTGGGGTTGTGCTGGAGGAAGGAAGTGCCTTCCGAGCGCAAGCAGGAAAAATCCCCTTACAGGGGTAGAGCAGGCCACCGGCTAAGCCGGTGGTACTGACTTAATATAAAACCTGCACATGCAAGTGGCGATTGATTTTCTCAATAACCGCATTTTCATCGATTGGTTTTGATAGATGGTCATTCATTCCGCTTTTGATGCAGGATTCAATATCTTCCTTGAACACATTTGCCGTCATTGCGATAATAGGGATCGTCTTTGCCTTTGGAAATTCCATGGAACGGATCGCCCGCGTCGCCTCATAACCGTCCATTTCCGGCATTTGTACATCCATGATAAGCATATCGTACCAATCGGGGTGGTCCTTGAATTTTTGTACGGCCACAAGCCCATTTTCGGCAGTATCAATATGGATTTTTGTGTTTTCAAGTAAAGCGATAAATATCTCCCGGTTGATCTCCACGTCCTCTGCGAGTAATAGATGGACACCAGAGAAATTCGGTGTTACCCTGGAATATTCCGTCTTCATACCAAGGTTTTTAACTGCTTTGCCGATGATCTCATTGATTGCGTCCAAAACTGCGGACGGGAACAGAGGCTTGGCAATAAATCTGCTGACGAGTCATTATGATTACGGTGTTTTTATCTATTTTGGCGTTCAGATTACTTACTACTTCAATACCGTTCATATCAGGCATATCATAATCAAGGAATATAACATCATATGGCTTTTTTAGTTCCTTTGCCAGATCCACAAGGTAAATAGCCTTTTTGCCGCTGTCCGCCTCCTCGGTATGGATCCCGAACCGCTCTGTAATCGACTGAAAATACGCTCTGAGTTCCTCATCGCCATCGACAATAAGCACCCTTAGATCCGACGGGCATATACCGTCAAAAATCATCGTGGTATTTTGCTGGGGCGAGCATTCAAGCCTGACCTCAAAAATAAATGTGGAACCACGATCCGGCTCGGATTCCACCCAAATCCGGCCACCCATCTTTTCGACAATGTTTTTGGAAATGGCAAGTCCAAGCCCCGTTCCGCCAAACCGGCGTGAACTTGACGGCATTAGACAGTAAATTGGTTACAATCTGAGAAAGGCGAAGTTCGTCTCCGATGTAGTGCATCTCCATATTTTTACCTAACATAATATTCAGCTTCTGACTTTTTTGCTCGGTTTTATCTACGATCAGGTTGCAGATTTTCATCAGCATTTTTTCAACATTCATAGGCGAAGAATCAATTTCAAGCTTTCCCGCTTCGATTTTGGACATATCCAAGACATCGTTGATAATGCCAAGCAGGTGGGTGGAGGATGCCTCGATGGTAGACAGGCAGTATTTTAGCTTGCCCAGATCGGCGGTGGTATCGGCAATCTTCGCCATTCCAATGATGGCATTCATAGGTGTCCGCATTTCATGGCTCATTTTGGATAAAAACGAAGATTTGGCTTGACTGGCGGCCTCCGCTGCCGCCCGTTGTTCGATCATCCGGGCCATCTCCGCCTCGGCCTTTTTCTCTTCTGTTATATCTTTTAAAGCCCCCGCAACCCTGATTGCGCAACCGCTTGCATCGCGGACCGTTTCACCGTAAGCATGAAAATATCCGTATTCGCCGTTTTTCTTTAGCAGCCGGTATTCCAGGTCGTAAGGCGTTTGACCGGTTTTATCAAGCAAATGTCTCAAAAAACAATCAAGGGTTCTGTCTTTATTGTCCAAAAGCTGGCTTTTTATCTTGTTCTTTGGACGAGGCCGGGGGCGCGGGGCGCGTAGCCCCGCAAAAGCTAACGATAACCGCCACAGTAGTGCAGACGGTTTTGCCGTATAATGAAGCGGACGAAAACGGGGAGCAGGCTTGATAGTCGGAACGAAGATATATCTATTGACAGCGATAGTCTATTTGTGTTAGACTGTGATTAGTCTAATAAGGTTAGATTGGAGAATAGTTATGACGAAAAACATTGTACTGACCGCCGCAGAAGAAAAACTCGCGGCTCTGATATGGCGTGACGCTCCGTTGAACTCGCCCGATTTGGTTGCGCTTGCGGAGCGGGAAATGGATTGGAAAAAGTCAACGACTTACACGGTACTAAAAAAACTTTGCGATAAGGGCGTATTCAAAAACGAAAACGCGAATGTGTCTGTTGTTCTTACACGCGATGAACAAATAGCCCGTCAAAGCCGCCGCTATGTGGAAGATACTTTCGGCGGGTCGTTGCCGAAGTTCATCACTTCTTTTTTCGGCGGCAGGAAATTAACGGCGGAACAAGCGGCAGAATTAAAACGTCTAATTGAAGAACACGAGGGGGGCGGCTACAATGGATAAACTGTTCCTCGCAATTCTTAACATGAGCCTTACAGGGGCGTTTGTTATCGCGACTATATGTGTTGCTCGTCTGCCACTCAAAAAAGCCCCGAAGATAATTT
>Ga0154000_1000414_pt1 | contig 11796 bp, 13 predicted proteins | sample TSNC084MetaG_FD_104674 | JGI IMG/M metagenome (GOLD analysis project Ga0154000, IMG submission 104674) | Attine ant fungus gardens microbial communities from North Carolina, USA - TSNC084 MetaG | ecosystem: Host-associated > Fungi > Mycelium > Unclassified | place: USA: North Carolina, Lumber... | reverse complement strand
CGCAATCCTAAAAACATTCGAAATCCGCCCTATTCGGGCTACTTTCTCATGTTTTGCGGGTCCCAAAGTCATGCTTTTTCATGCAAGCATGAAACGCATGACCTTTTGACCCTGGTATCATATCATATGAAGAGATCTTTTACCATTGCTTTTTCAAAACGATCTTCTGAAAAATGCACGCGCACTCACCTTGGCAAAGCTCCTGCATATGATGTGGGACAGAAAAGTTCCTATCCGACGTCTTAAGCAGCCTGGTGGTAATCCTGGGCATCCGTATGGCTCGCCAGGATTCGGACAAAGAGCACCCTTACGGACACGAGCGCTCTGAGTGTGTCGCCGCTATCGTTCTCTCATAATATTTTCCGGGAAGCCACCTGCAAAATGACAGACCGTGCCTGTGACGACACGATCCTGGAGGAAATTGAAGAAGTAATCCTTGAGCAGCCCGGCGTACTGCAAATTGATCTCCTGCAGACCCGGCTGTTCGGTGACAAATTCTATGTGGATGTGGAAATCAGTGCAGTTGTAAACCCCAGACAGGAAGATTAGTGTAGTGTACCGTTCATCTTTGGTGACCGTATGCTAACGGATTTCATAGACATCCCGCCCGGTCTGTCTTCCCGCAGAGCGGTAAAATAATTCCATAACGGCGATCAAGTCTTCCATATCCCGAACTCCTGCCGTCTCATAAGCCGAATGCATCGCCCATTGGGCAATGCCTATATCTACTGCATTTACGGACACGTGTGCGTTACTGATATTGCCTAGTGTAGAGCCTCCGGCCATATCGGAACGGTTCGTATAGGTCTGGCAAACCACCTCCGCCTTCTGACAGAGACGGCGAAATACTGCTTCCGATATGCCGTCTGTGGTATACTTCTGGTTACCGTTATACTTAATCACGATTCCATTATTTAAATATGCCCGGTTCGTCGGGTCGGCATATTCCGGGTGATTAGGATGGACGCCGTGGGCATTGTCGGCCGATATAAGAAAGGAATTTGCAATCATCTGCCGATATCGGCTGCCGCCAATTCTCTTAAGGACATCTTCCAGGAAGGTGGAATCCGCCCCTTGCTTCGTAAGGCTCCCCACCTCTTCATTATCAAACAATGCATACACCGGCACGGCAGCCGGTCTATCTGCCGTCAAAAAGCCCTTCAGCAAAGAAAACGCACACTGCAAATCATCCAGCCGGGGAGAAGATACATACTCCTTTTCAAATCCCCATAGGCTGCCCGGCGTGCGGCAGTATAAATACAAATCCATTCCCAACACAGATTCTTCCTCTGCACCTGCTGCCCCGGCAATAGTCCGGCGCAGGCTTCCAGCTGCCTTTTCACTGCCAAGCACCGGCATCAGGTCCGTTTGCAGATCCCATGTATAACCGTCATTGGCCTTTCGATTCATATGAATGGCGACATTCGGAATCAGCAGCAGATCTCTGTCCACATGAACCAGCCGGCTCTCCAGCCTGTCTCCTTGGCATACCACTGCGCGGCCCGCTACGGACAGAGGGCGGTCCAGCCAGGTAGACCACAGACCTCCTCCATAGGTTTCCACATTCAGCCGGGTGTATTTTCCCAGGCAATCCATTTCGGCCCGGGCCTTTACCCGGAAGGCAGGCGAATCGCTGTGGCAGGTCCCGATCTGGAAGCCCATCTCACAGCCTGTCTCCAAACGGAATGCCAGCAAAGAGGTACCGTTCCGGATTACATAATATCCGCCGGCCGGTATGGAGTCCCACGCTTGTCCCTCTAATAGTTCCGTAAACCCAGCGGACTCCAGCTCCTGACGCACAGTCTCCACTGCATGATAAGGGCTGGGGCTCTTCCGGATAAATGTTAGCAATTCGTTTCCTATACTCATGTCCTCTTCCTTAAATGCCGGATCAATTCTCCGATCGGCAGTCCGACTACCGTGTGATAATCTCCCTGTATGCGTTTTACAAGAAGGGCTCCCTTTCCCTGAATTCCATAGGCACCAGCCTTATCCAGAGGCTCACCGGTATGGACATAATCCCAGATCTCTTCGTCTTTCAGAGCAAAGAATTCCACTTTAGTGACCGTGGTAAAGGTCTCTCGCCAATTCTTTGCCAGCAGGGCTACGCCGGTATATACATGATGGGTCTTGCCGGAAAGCATCTTCAGCATGCGGAAAGCATCTTCTTCATCTTTTGGCTTCCCATACATCACATCTTCTAGTTCTATAAGCGTATCCGCTCCCATGACAATGTCCTCCGGATGCGTCTTAAGTACTGACTCCGCTTTTTGGATTGCCAAATATTCCGGCACATCCTCAAGGGCAATCCCCTCTGGTACCGCTTCAGAAGCATTTGACGGAATGCAGATGAATTCCAGGCCGGCCAGCTCCATCAGTTCCTGGCGCCGTGGCGACGCCGATGCTAATATTAACATAGTCCTCCCTCCTTCTCAACGAATCAAAAAATGGATCAGATGCTTTTTAAGGATACCATGAGGCGGATACCGCAACGGAATATCCAAATGAACCGGGCTCTTCAGCAAGCCCTTCTGATGACTAAAGGTATCGAAGCTAAAGCACCCGTGGTAGCGTCCCATGCCGCTCTGTCCCACACCTCCAAAGGGCAGTCCCTTCGAGGCCAGATGCATCACAGTATCATTGATACAGCCGCCGCCAAAGGAAAGCCGCTTCACAAGCCGTCTTGCAGCCTTGGGATTGGCTGTAAAAATATAAGCTGCCAACGGCTTCTCCCGCCGCAGTATCAGCTTCTCTGCTTCCGCCAGGCTGTCATAAGATAAAATCGGCAGCAGCGGTCCGAAAATCTCTTCTTGCATCAGCGGCGATTCCTCCGTGACAAAGTCAATAACCGTGGGTTCGATCTGCCGCGTATCCGGGTTAATACCTCCACCCAGCGCGATCCTTTCATCCCGCAGAAGGTGTATCAGCCGGTTAAAATGCTCTTCGTTAATTATCTTGGGGTAATGCGGATTTTTCAGCGGCTCCTGCCCATAGAGCTTTCGGATCCACTTACGCAGGTAAAACAGCAATTCATCCTTAATCCTTCGGTCTGCCAATACATAATCCGGAGCCACACAGGTCTGGCCTGCGTTCAGGAATTTGCCGAATACAATCCGTTTTGCCGCCAGATTCAGATCCGCGCTCTCCTCGACAATACAGGGACTCTTTCCTCCCAGCTCCAGTGTGACAGGCGTCAAATGGGCCGCGGCCTTTTCCATGACCAGGCGCCCAACCTTTACACCGCCGGTGAAAAAGATATAATCAAACCGTTCTTCTAACAGTGCCGTATTCTCGGCCCGCCCTCCGGTGATGACCGTCGCATATTTCTCCGGCAGGGCCTCTGCCACCAACTTCCGGATAATAGAAGAAGTCCGCGATGCATAGGCCGAAGGCTTAATCACACAGCAGTTCCCCGCCGCCAGTGCCCCGATCAACGGATGAAGGGTCAGTGCAAAGGGGTAATTCCAGGGGGACATGATTAAGACCACCCCGTAAGGCTCGGGAATAAGGAAGCTTTTAGAGGGGAATACCGCCGCGGACGATGGCACCTGCCTGGGTGCCGTCCACTCCTTCAGATGCTTACGCACCCGGTGAAGCTCTGCCAGTACCATTCCTACCTCTGTCATATAGGCTTCGGTCTCCGACTTATTCAGATCTGCCTTCAGAGCATTCAGAATCCACTTCTCATTCCGGCGTATGGCCCATTCCAGCCGCGAAAGTGCCGCCTGTCTTGCAGCCAGAGAACGAGTCGCCCCGGTCGAAAAAAATCGTCTTTGCTTTTGTACCACTTCATGAATCTCCATGTTACCGCCTCCTCATAAACCCAAATGCACAGCCGCAGGCTCCGCCCAAGATGTGGGACAGATGAGATATATTATCTGCCGTGAACAAACCGTCATAAATTTCCTGGCCCAGATATAAAATCGCTACCACAATCAGGGTCAGAGGTATCCTTCCCTGCTCAACACCCGCGACAGAAGACAGAATAATCATCATAAAGACAATACCACTGGCTCCCATCAGTGCAGTACTCGGGAATAAAGCCATATTAATAATGCCGGTGACTACCGCTACAATAACAAACATCTCCAGCAGCGCCCGGCTGCCGTATTTTTCTTCCAAAATTGGCCCTAGCAGCAGAAATAGCATCATATTCCCCGCCAGATGAGACAAGTTTGCATGTCCCAATACATGCAGAAACAACCTCACATAGGTAAATGGATTCAGCAGAGAGCTACGATAAACACAGAACAGCAGCCGGTCACTGCGCCCTCCGGTCAGCTCTCCCAGAATCCAGGCCCCAAATGCCAGGAATGCAAAGGTCAGCACAACCGGTGCGTTGTACTGGATTTTTCGCAGAACCTTCATATTTTTGTTCCTTCCGATTTTTACCATTTTATGATATTTAATCGTACACTATCTACATTATACCATAAACCGGAAAAATCTCCAAGAATTCCAAATAAACTTATGTTTTTCTTTCTGACACAGGAAACTGTCATTTTCCAGTATGCCAACCCCAAATCATATTATTCAGAATCTACTTTATCTGTTTTATTTCATATGTCGATTCCATTCTACATATACTGTATATAAACGCGAAGACGCAAGGAGATTTCTTCTTGAACAATTACTACCCCTTTGTCAATGAGCCCCTCCCTTATTCGTATGACGCATTGGAGCCGTTCATTGATACTAAGACAATGGAACTGCATCATGACCGGCATCTCCAGACCTATATTGATAACCTGAACAAGCTTTTGGCAGATCACCCGGAGGCACAATCCATGTCCCTGGAACGTCTGCTCATGTCCCCGGAACACTTTCCCGGCCCCCTCGGCATACAAATCAAAAATAATGCCGGCGGCGTTTTTAACCACCGGTTCTTCTTCAATAACCTGGCACCTGTCGGCACAACGCAGAATACCGGCGTACTGGCAGACCATCTGGGAAAAGTATTTGGCAGTATGGACGAATTCAAGAAACAAATGAGTCAGGCCGGCCTCTCTGTGTTCGGCTCCGGCTATGCCTGGCTCGTCGGAACCATGCAGGGACGGCTTCAGATTATGACTACCGCAAACCAGGACACCCCTCTCCCCCAAAATTTGTGTCCTGTCCTGAACCTGGACGTCTGGGAACACGCCTATTACCTAAAGCATTACAACGAGCGCAACAAATACATTGAGGACTGGTTCCAGGTCATCAACTGGGATCACGCCAATTTGAATTATCTCATCTGCCTGGAAAATGGCTTCCCTATATAACAAGATCCTTTTTATTTTTAATGGAATATGCGGTTTCGCCGGGATAAAATTCCGCCTCTCATCCGATACTATATCACAATCCAAAAAAAGAAGCACTTGGTCCGAATACAAGCGCTGATCAGGAGGTACGCCGATGGCAAAGGCCGGAATGAGAAGACCGGATCCAAAAGATCCCCACGGAACCGAAAGCAACCACAAAACCCACATCCCCAAGAACGAAGTCCCTCCGGTACCGGAGATTCAAGGGAAAGCCAAAAGCGGTAAGAACAAGGCCAATCCGCTGTAAAATGCAGGGCGTTAAAGATCGACTCTTTAACGCCCTGCATTCTATACCGAATAGGACATTCGGCAATGATAGGACATGTCCCAGAATAAATATTCAAATTCTATGCTGGCGGTAAAGATTTCCTCCAGCTTTCTTTTTTCACTCCCGCTCTTCTCTTCACACAGCCGGTTCAGCGCTTCAAAGAACCATTCGTAGGACTCCAGGAACTCCTCCCCTGCATACATCTCAATCCAGGATCGGTAAGGATTTTCCGGAAGCACCTCCTGGTACTCCGCCGCCAGGCGTCTTGCATAATCTCCATAAGTCCAGGCACAAGGGAAGACCGTCGCCAGAATCTCCGCAGCGCCTCCTGTCTGGCCTACGGCTAGCATATTCGCCGTGTAAGCCCGGTTCCACAGAGAAGGCCGGACCGCCCCATAAACTTCCGGAGCAATTCCAAAATCCTTCATGTAAGTCCGATGCAATTCCATCTCATGATTCAAAATTCCATCCTGTGCGGCAGAAAACCGTGCCATTAACTCTTCCGCATCCGCCTTTACCACACCCAGCGCAAAAATTTTAGCATACGATAAAAGATACTGATAATCCTGCATCAGATAGAATTGGAACTTCTCCCTGGGAAGGATTCCCTTCCCCAGCTCCTGCACAAAAGGATGATGATAGCCATCCTCCCATACCTTCTCTGCCTTTTCCCGTAAACTTTTCGCAAATGACATAACCGTATCCTTTCCTCCCTTTTTCTGCCCTGAAGCTTCTATTCTATAGCGGTAAGGAGGGCTTTTAACTGAATCATCTCCTCTTTCGTCAGCGTGGTTCCCTTCCCCATTTTCTGCCGTTCCGGTGCCCAGTCACGAATATCATATTTGGGGTTAGCGTTATTCCAGCGGATCAGATTTAGCTCTTTCCGCCAGCCCTTTTCGTTCTCGGACAAAACGCCGATTTCCTGGATGATTTCATATTGGATGTCTGCCATGGTAAATCTCCTTTCTGGTATGTTGTCTTTGATATGCCTTAAAAACCGTCTCAAATTTATCAAGCGCATAATCCATCTGCTCTTTGGTATGGGTTGCCATATAACTGGTTCTGAGCAGACAGCTCCCCTCCGGAATCGCCGGCGGGATGACCGGATTGACATATACGCCGTCCAACAGCAGCTCATGTGTAATCTCAAAAGTGCCGATCATTTCATTGGTAATAATCGGAATAATCGGTGCCTCACTGTGGATGGCCTGAATTCCCAATCGCTTGAGATTCGCCCGCATATAGTCTGCATTTTGGTTAACCCTGGCCACCCGGTCAGGTTCCTCCCTCAGGATCTGCAACGCCTCCAGCACAGCTGCTGCGTTAGCAGGTGTCACAGATGCGCTGAAGATAAATGGCCGCGAAACATGGCGTACATATTCGATTATCCTTTCATCCGCCGCCACAAAACCACCCAGACTGGCAAAAGCTTTGCTGAAGGTAGCCATGTACAAATCGATTTCATGCTGTAATCCAAAATGCTCTCCTGTGCCCCGGCCGGTTTTACCCATCACGCCCGCGCCATGGGAATCATCCACCATAAGCCGCGCACCGTATAGATTCTTTAGGCGGACGATTTCCGGCAGATTGGCCAAGTCCCCTTTCATGGAAAATACGCCGTCTACCACAATCAGTTTACCTGCTTGATCCGGGCAGTTTTGTAGGATCCGCTCCAGGTGCCGCATGTCGTTATGCTCGTACCGCCTGAGCTTCGCGCCGCTTAGTCTCGCTGCGTCGATTAAGGACGCATGATTGTATTTATCATAGATTAAGATATCCCGTTGACCGGCAACTGCCGAAATGATCCCGAGATTGGTTTGAAAGCCTGTGGAATATGTAATGGCTGCCTGCTTTCCAAAGAATTCCTTCAGCTCCTTCTCCAGCAGTACATGCAGTTCCAGCGTACCGTTCAGGAACCGGGAACCGGAGCATCCGCTGCCGTATTTTTGAATAGCCTCCTTGCCTGCCTTTATTATTCTTTCATCACTTGTAAGTCCCAGGTAGTTATTAGAGCCCAGCATAATGGTACGTCTTCCGTCCATTATTACCTCGGAATGCTGCTTGCCGGTAATCTGATGAAAATAGGGATATAAGCCCTGTGCTTTCATCTGGTTTACATAGGGGTTCAACTCACATTTTTCAAAAATATCCATTAATTCTCCTCATTGATGCGATTCGGGCCGAATTCCCGTCACAAAGAGAATTATAGCATATTGGAATTATTTTTCAATAATTTCGAAGCCAAAAATAAATTGCGTTTTCGACTTGTCTTTTCGCATCTAGTCGAGAAAAGAAGGAAAAAAGAGAGGAAGATATAGTCATGTCTTTCCGTATTGCCGCAAAATATCCTGTGCCTGCCGGATCAGATCTTCCTTCAGCTGTTCCGGCTCCAGAACCTTCACCCGATTACCAAAACCAGATATCCACTCGAGCATATTTGTGTAGCTGGAAAAATCACGTGCAAACAGCAGTCTTCCATCCGCCATCTCTTCAAAGCATTCTACCCCGTATTCCTCCACCAGACGGTATTTCTCACTCTCTGCAAAGACAGCCTTTAAGCAAGCCGCCGTCTGCTCAAAATACGCATCAAAATTCAGCCGTTCCTTCGGAACCTGCCTCGGCTCAAATATCTCTGCCGTATCCACCAGGTTCCACAAGCGGTTTAGTTTAAACAACCGAAAGTCTTTCCTCTTTAGACAATAGCCAAATACATACCAGGATGACCACCGGAACATAATTCTGCAGGGTTCTATCGCTCGCCGGTCTTCTCCCCGTTCCGAATAGTACGCAAAGGTTACCCGATGCCGCCGGGATATTGCCTGCTTTAAAACCTCAATCTTATCCCGCAAAGAATCCTGGTAATGAGAAGCTAAATCAATCATAATCACATCATCTGCTACGATCTGGCTGCTCCTGTCCGAAAGCTTATCCAAAACTTGCCGGACATGAGAAACCCTGGAGATACTGTCCAGTCCCTGAAGCCCTGCCACAACTGCCTGGAGTTCGCTGCGGGATAAAAAGGTCTTGTCCATCTTGTAGCCTTTTTCAATTGAAATCCCGCCGCCAAAGCCCTGGGTAGTCACCACCGGAATACCGGCTTTGCAGAGATCCTCGACATCCCGGTTAATCGTCCTGCGCGATACCTCAAACCGCTCCGCCAGTTCCGGAGCAGTCACTTGATCTTCCTTTATTAGAAGCATCGTAATTCCTATCAATCGATCTATTTTCATATGCATACCCCATAATCAGTATAGCATAGATACACGACATTGCAATGTCGTCTCTTTCCTTGACATTTCTGCGGAAATTTCTCATAATACATAATAAGAACACCCGAAAGGAGATCCGCTTGTGAAAAAACTTCTTCCATTACTTTTTATCATCCTGCTTTTGGCCGGATGTAATATTTTGCCGGAGTCCAGCCGGACAGCAGTCACTTCTTCATTGGCTGCCCCGACTGTTTCATCTGTACCGGCTGCCTCTGTTTTGCCAGAAAGTTCGCCGGAATCCACATCGCTGCAGTCAGCCACAGCAGCCCTCGATGCCTCTGCTGGCACTTTCTCTCCCGGTGATGTGGTCCCGGCCGATCTGCTGGGTTCCGGCCTGGAAGAATGGTTCTCTTCCTTTGCCATTGACGATGCCGTTTTGAATCGGATTTCCGGTATTTCCTATCCTGAGGACTGCCCGATTCCCCTGAGCCGGCTCCGATACATCCGCGTACTGCACATTGGTTTTGACGGGGAGACGCACATTGGTGAGCTGATCGTAAACCAGACCATTGAGACACCGATACTGGAAATTTTCCGCCAGCTCTACGAAGCCGGGTACCCCATAGAAAAAATGCTGCTGATTGATACCTACGGCGGCAATGATGAAGCCTCCATGACAGACAACAACACCTCCTGCTTTAACTACCGGACAATCACGGGCAGCAGTAAAATGTCCTCCCACAGCCAGGGATTGGCGATCGATATAAATCCACTGTATAATCCCTATGTAAAGACAAAGGATGACCATGTACTCTGCCAGCCTGCTGCCGCCGAAGCCTACATAGACCGAAGCGGTGATTTTTCTTACAAAATTGTCCGGGGAGATTTATGCTACGAGCTCTTTTCCGCCTATGGCTTCCAATGGGGCGGGGACTGGACATCCGTTCAGGACTACCAGCATTTTGAGTATCGGCAATAAGAGTACTGACTTATGAAATAAAAAACACCGCCGTCTAGTCTCCTTGATATCGAAGCCAAACGGCGGTTTCTTAATTCCCATGTACCCCAAGATAAATCTCTACTCCAAAAAGTCTCTCAGCTTCCGGCTGCGGCTCGGATGGCGCAGCTTGCGCAGCGCTTTCGATTCAATTTGCCGGATCCGTTCTCTGGTGACCTGAAATTCCTTACCTACTTCTTCGAGGGTACGGCTTCTTCCGTCGTCCAGACCAAACCGCATGCGCAGCACTACCTGCTCCCGTTCTGTAAGGGTTGACATCACCTCGTCCAGCTGCTCCCTCATCAATGTATAGGTAGCTGCATCCAATGGTACTGCGACATGATTGTCCTCTATAAAGTCTCCCAGGTGGCTGTCGTCCTCCTCACCAATCGGCGTATTCAGAGAAACCGGCTCCTGCGTCATTTTCATAATTTCTTCTACCCGCTCTACCGGAATATCCAGACGCGCGCCCAGCTCTGCTGTGGTAGGCTCGCGGCCCAGTTCCTGCACCATAAAACGGGAAGTGCGCACCAGGCGGTTAATGGTCTCTACCATATGAACCGGAATCCGGATGGTCCGCCCCTGGTCCGCAATGGCACGGGTGATGGACTGGCGAATCCACCAGGTTGCATAGGTGCTGAATTTATAGCCCTTTTGGTAATCAAACTTCTCTACGGCTTTGATCAGGCCGAGATTCCCCTCCTGGATCAGATCCAGAAGCTGCATGCCCCTTCCTATATACCGCTTTGCCACACTGACCACGAGACGCAGATTGGCTTCCGCCAGATGCTTCCTGGCATTTTCATCTCCCTCTGCAATCCGCTTGGCCAGTGCCAGTTCCTCTTCACTGGATAGGAGTACCACATGCCCAATTTCTTTCAAATACATCTTAACCGGATCATTCGGCAGCAATCCTTCTTCCTCTTCTTCCAGATCGCCCAAAGCGCCGATGATCGTTACCTGCTGTCCTTCCAGGCGCTCCAGTACCTTTTCGTACTGTTCTGCGTCCAACTCGTCGTCTCCCAGAATCTGCATCAGCGTATCATAATCCAGTACATTCTGGTTCTTGGCCGCCGCCTCCAGCAGCTTCCCTACGCGGGCCTCCAAATTCTCAGCACTTAATCCCATAACTTACCAACCTTCCATCGATTACCAATAGTCTTGCCCTAATCGAGGAAAATATGCAGAGTCTCCAAACGTGCTTTCTGACGGATCAGCTCCTGCAGCCGCAGCGGATCTGTCTCACTGCGGACCGCCTGGTCCAGATAATGCCGCTTCACGCGGCGCACGGTCTCAGCCAATATCTTCTCCCGCTCTTCTCTGGTAACTTCCGGGTCCAGGGTTGTATTAAATACGGCTGCCACCTGGTTTCTTTTCTCTTCATCATCCAGGAAACGGTTCAGAATACCGGCCGGCTGGACGTGCTCTCCGGCAGCCAGGCTCGCAAACACCGCCTCGGCCACCTGCCGAAAGGTTTCATCCAGGAAATCCTCCGGGGTGATATACTGTATGATTTTCTCATAGGATACCGGTTCTGTTGCAATCCAGTTCAGCACAAGCCGCTGTGCCTCACGGATCCCTTCATCCTTTTCTTTCCTTTTTCTCTGGCGCCGCTTCTCATCCGCCTCTTCCGTCTCCCTGGCGACAACCCGTCCGCCGAAGGTATGTACCATATCCCGCAGCAACGCCGGGGGAATATCCTGTCTGGCCGCTACCGACTCCAGATAATTATTGCGCTCCAGTTCGTCCGTAAACTCTGTCAGCTTCGCGGCAATGGCTCTGTGGAATGCCGTCTTCTTCTCCGGATTCGAAAGGTCATACTCCTTTCTGAGAGCATCCACTTCATATAAGAAGGAGTTGACTGCTTCATCAATCCGCTGCTGATAGGCTTCGGCTCCCATATAGACGATAAACTCATCCGGGTCTTTATAGGGACGCATATTTAACACCCGCACAGACAAACCGGCTTGTTTTAGAATCGGAATGGCCCGCAGGGCCGCCTTCTGTCCCGCTCCGTCG
>Ga0154000_1000413_pt1 | contig 11799 bp, 13 predicted proteins | sample TSNC084MetaG_FD_104674 | JGI IMG/M metagenome (GOLD analysis project Ga0154000, IMG submission 104674) | Attine ant fungus gardens microbial communities from North Carolina, USA - TSNC084 MetaG | ecosystem: Host-associated > Fungi > Mycelium > Unclassified | place: USA: North Carolina, Lumber... | reverse complement strand
TTCACTCATGTGATTGTCGTCACCTGCACTTCATTAGTCAGTCCGGTTGCACGTGGCCTCAGGAGTGAGAACTAAAACTTCACTTATCCTCTTCTTTGCCTCAGATTATCGTTACCATGGTGGTATCCTTGAGTTTCACTCCTAGTCCAGCCAGTGTGCCTCCCGCCAACGTTGTCTATCGTCTAAGGGAATACCCTGATACCCCCGTTAATAGTCATCCATTGGTAGACATTTTGTCGCGTTTGCTTGTCGTTTGCTTGTCTCATATCCTGAACCTGTGATTTACAGAACCCTCTTGACTTCATTTTGCATGCAGCACAAAAATACCCTGATAAAATGGCATTGGTCCATCCTAACGTTGAGTACCCAGTGCAGTATACGTTTTCTGTATGGTACGAGGAGAGCTCAACATTGTACATCGTTTCTTCTGAAGAATTTATTATTAGGGCTCAGCGGATTCAAAATCTTTCATATGCGCTCATCCAGGCAGGTGTCAAGCCTGGGAATCGCGTGGCAGTGATAGCGCCCAATTCGTATGTGTACTTCCACGGCCAGTTACAGTTAAAGCCTCTTTCGCTCAGACACTGTTTTTATCAAGTCCCTTGATCGCAGGTTAGAGGAACATAAAAAAATCACCTACATTAGCTCAAAAGTAGCACAGATGCTCATTATGGCGTCCTTGCCGCGCGGGCAATACTGACCCCCATTAATACCCGTCTGAAGCCCTCCGAGGTTGCATATATTCTTGACCACAGCGGTTCGAACCTCATCCTCGTTGACCACGAGTATATCCATCTGGTACCTCCAGGAACGAAGGTTCCAGTCATAGTTTCAAATGATACCGGCCGATTCGGTGATCCGTATGAGGCTTTCCTCACTGAAGGTCGTAAGTTCAGCGAGGAGAAATCCTGGGGTGGCTTAGATCCTGAGAATGATGAGAATGCTGGCGCAGCCCTCTGTTATACGTATGGTGTTTGCCTTTCGATTCTGCGCTATGCTTACGACAACCTCTTTAAAAGGTCGGGAACGACGGGAAGGGTAAGACTTGTTCCCGTTACTGATCCAAATCTGCTCAACGGATTTGATAGCCAAAGGGCGTCCTTACTACGCTGAGAGGTGTGCTGACAACTGTCCCTCGTAATTAATTTGACTTGAATTGCCTGTCTAATCAGGTTCCTATCTGGCTGCTATCGCAAATGCTTTCGAATGCCAGTGAGTGCAGGTCGACTGAACTGTATGTACTTTGGAGTAGCTCAATGCGTTCAAGAATAAACCGGGAGTCGACATATCTATGGTGAAGCCATCTCAGTGAAATTTGGATTAGAATCTGATTTTGAAGCGATGACATAGGATTCTTCCAATGTTCCATGCTGCTGGTTGGACATTTCCGTGGTCCAATGTTTTTGCTTTAGCCAAACAGGTAAAATGTCCAATTATGTGTTGCTAGTCGTTTTTTCTCTCATCGCAATTCCCAAAGATCCTACTTAGGACAGTCAACTATTCACAGATATGGAACCATTTCCTCCATTCTGGTGTCACTCATTATTGTGGGGCACCAACAGTTCAGGTGAATCATAACGGTGCGCGACGTGTATGAGGAAGTCAAACAATTCGACAGATCAGTATCGTGAACGATCCGCAAGCTCGAAAATTGACCCAGAGAGTGACGGCCTGTATTGGTGAGCTTGACTCCTGCTTTTATTGGCAATAGATGACAATGATCGGAAAAGCTGGTGCTGCACCTACTGCCCACCTGATTTCTGAGCTCGAAAAAATTGGATTTAAACCCGTTCATGTCTATGGCTCAACGTCAGTGGTACTTTCTTTCATCTTTGGAGCTTACGAGCTAACTTCTCACAAAAGAGAGGTGACATCAGTATTGGGTCCCGTATAACCGGATACTGATATCTACAGACATACGGTCCTTTCACTAGAAGCTATGATCATCCCCATTGGGTGAATCTACCCCTGGACGAGCGTGCACATCTTATGGCCCGCCAAGGACAAGCATTCGCCACCGCATTTGGAGTTCGTGTGGTTTTTTCATCCTCAGAAAATGATAAGAACCCAGTTCTTTGTGATGTACCACGAGACGGCAAGACAGTCGGGGAAGTCGTTACCAGGGGAAACATAGTCATGAAGGAAGTGAGTTCTGACTTCAAGTCATTATTGAGTGCATGCCAACATTCCTCTTTTTCAGTATTTTCGTGATGCAGATGCTACATGCAAAGCCTTTCGTGGTGGGGTCTTCAATACTGGAGACTTAGCCGTCATGCATCCCGATGGAACCATTGCTGTTGTAGACAGGAGTAAAGACATCATTATTTCAGGGGGAGAGGTATATTTTTCGCTTGGCTAATGGCGGTATTCATCTGATCACTTTGAAACTCAGAATGCTTCTAGCCTTGCAATCGAACAAGGTTAGGCTGATTCTCAGACAACAAACATGTGCTTATCATATACACACACAGAACTAGCGAGTCATCCTGATATCTTGGAAGTCAGCGTGGTTGCACGTCCTCATCCTAAATGGGGAGAATGTCCCATGGCCTTTGTCATCCTGAATCCACAATGTGCTGATAAATGGATTGGTCGATACCATGAATTTAGTGAAAACCTCAAGGAGCACGCCCGAACACGACTACCAGGGTTTGCTTGCCCAGAATGGGTAGAAGTTGTCCCCGAGTTGCCTGTGAGTTTTATGAGGATTTCGCATGCATCGCTTATGACATCGATCAATGTCAATGTTATAGAAAACATCTACAGGGAAAATTATCAAGACTGAGCTCCGGAAGATAGTTGCGAAACTCTGATTGAAGAACCTCTTTTGAGGTCCTTGGGAGTGAGCTGCTTATTTTGCAGGCACTGGGCCAAGGTTCTGTTTTTTTCTCCAGTTCAGCAATTTATCACAGTGTACAGAGACAAACTGACCGAGGTTCTGAATTTTCTGGGTTTATGTAATTACTTCTGCCATGTCTAGTTGAAGTAATACGGACCTAGTGAAACTATGTCTAGCTTAATCTACTGATAACAGCCATCAGTGATCAGAAGATCAAGAGACATGAGACAAATAAAGAAATAACCAGTAAGGAAAGAACCGAAAATGAGAATGGATACATATATAAGCAGCATAATTTTGTCTGTACTCGCCATCCGTTTCCTCCGATCATAGTAACAAGGTCTCCTGGACGAAGTCACCAGGATTGCGTTCAACGCGGTCTGTTGGATTTCGTCTGCAGTTGAGAAAGTTGATATTCCTCAAGACGAAATCCAATAGACTACATCGTCCGATACTCAATCATTCATAAGACCTTTGATACTTTTGGATCTTCAAATCTTCAAGTTCTTCCTCCTCCCCTCAAACAACTGAAGCAGGCACTGTAAGCGGCTCCAGTTCCTTTGTTGGCTCATTCCCCTTTTTCGGCCCCTCTCTCATTCGAGCCTGTTGTCGCTCTTCAGCCTCGCCCAGTCAGGTGTGTTCCGGTTTCTTCTCTTTCTCTTGATAGGCATTGATAGTCTTCTACTCTTGTCATTCTCAAGCTATATGGGACTTTGATATCTTGGGGAAGGTGCCCGAGCATAGTCCCTGTGTCAATTTCTGGGAACCCATGGTGTTTCCACCCACTGCCGTGAACTCGCACGTTGCACAGGGACACATGGTGTTTACGATTACATGTATATGCATACAGATCTTGAAAATTATGTATCCAAAAATCTATGTAACCGATATGTTCTTCAAAACCAGAAACCAGACACAATGCAGAAGGGTTGTTTAAAAAATCCAGCCTAAAATACAGTAGAGAATGAGGACACGAACGTCTGTACTGAATGACACAGTTGAGGGACTTGTTAATATGATAACAGGTACTAAGGTCTTGGTATATAATATTTAACATTTATCGTTGGTATCGGGACAGAGTCGAAGTATACGGAAAGATCCAGTGTTCCGTTCGCAGAAGTAAATATCGTCATCTTTTCGACCTAAAAATAGGACATCATCATTGGGATCGCAGTCAGCCTCGGCGCCGACAAGGCCTTGCGGACCCCCTGTAGATTTGTTGTTAATGCCAAGTCCAACTTTTCTGGATGCGACTGCCTTGCCCTTGGAAGCAAATGTCGATAAAGGTGCATTAAATGAATCAATCGATGTACCAATTCTCCAAACGAAGGGAGGTCGGCGATTAATGGTATTCGATGGCGGATGGAAGGTAGGTAGTGTCGTCCGTGACTGATCTGCTGGTCGCAGCAGGGCATCGCTTAGATCGACAACCTCTAAGCCACCTCGGCGCATCGCGACCAGTACCGATCGATCCTTCACATCCAGTGCTTCCAAGTGCTTCACGTCACCCATTTTACTGAACGAAGTCGTCACCTCATTCTGAAATTCCTCGTTGCTCCAAACGAAACGACCCTTGAGAACGGATCGACCACGGGCATCAACTATCGTCGTACTATGACCTCCTCGTGACGAGAAAAAGAGGGCTGGTGGGCCAGAGTGTTTTGGTTGGGACAAGAGGGAAATTGGTGGTAACAAAGGTCTGTTCAGCGAGTGATTGGGAATGGATAGTGGCAATGGTGAGCGGAAAGGATGAGCAGGATCTATGCATTGCAGTTTAAGATCTCGAAGGAAGGTATAGTCGGTTTCTCCTTCCCGACGGACGGGAAGGTCAGATGGCAATAGACCATCTTGATACCAAGCTTGCATGAGATTTGACGACCATGGTCCTAAACGTGCGTATTAGCACAAAATATGGATCTGGAATCACATCGCCTACCATGCATGACGCTCTTGGGATCTTTATAATACCAATGTGTAGGGCCTGAAGGAGTGGGTGCAGGTAATCCGGGAGGTGAGAACTGTGACGGGCGATGGTCTAGGCCATAATTCCTATCCTCGCCTGATTCGTGCTCACCCTGCAGACTCAAGGAATTAGGATATGTCGGGGGTATGACAAACTCATCCGCAATTGAAGCCAGAGGGAATTGAGGTGCAAATCTGAGTTGCTGGAAAGTAGTATAAGGACCCATTTGCATAGTAACAAATTCATCGGTTGGTGTTTGTGCCGTGAAAGCGGACTCGGGATGCCCTACTCGAAATCCGTCCTGAGCTTCGGAATGCTCATTGGCGACAAAGGGCGGGGTCGATGGCCGAGCGGATTCATCTCTCGAAGTAACGGTGACATCAAGACCAGTGCTTGCATTGATATCATCCTCATTAGTCTCGTGATCAACGATAGATGCTTCGCCTAGTCGATTCTCGCGTGCCTGCCGGCGAGCTGCCCTTCGCTCTGCGCGTCCGACACGAACCTCGCGAACCCTGACTGTTGCTGGCTCAAGACCAAATACATTTTGTGCAAAGACCAAGAATATTTCTACAAGATCGTCTCCTTGAAGCTGTAATTCCAAAGATCGGGGTGAATCCGGAAGAATGAAAGTCCTTGATAGTCCAAGGGCAGTGCGATATGTGCCTGCAAACAACTCGACCTTTTCCCCATTCTCTCCGCAGAGAATCGCGAGGAAACTGGAAATATTAAGTGAAGTCTCACAAACGAATAAGAACTATTCACCTCTTCTTTGGTGTCTCCACAGCCTTAATCACGAGAGCACCTTTAGTGCCAGGAAGCTTCACATATTGCAATTTCGGAGGAGAAGCAAGTGGAGGGGGAGGTGCGCTCAACCATCTACTCGTGTCTGCATCTGCAGCAGAGATTGTGGGAGGCAGACGCTCATCGGATCGCCTGTTAAGTGCAGTACTAATAATTCTGGAAAAAAAACGCGAGCGAGAATTCGTGGGGGTCGATGAAGAGGGGATGATAGACGTTGGTGATACAGTCGGAGACAACGGATCCGCTGATGTTGAGTGTTGTACGGTTGAAATCGGAAGGTCATCAGAATGCAATGAAGGTGGTCCTCGAAATTGGACATTTCCTTGAATTTGATCATCGTTAGTGCCTGTGCTGCCATAGCTGGATCGAGGAAGATAGGACGAGGAAACGGCCAGCTGCTGACTCGAGGATCGCCTCATTGAAGAGGACCCAGAAAGCATCAAGGACCAACGTCGTCGTCTAGGAGATCGATTAGTCTGTTCTATTCCAATCGAGTCATGTCCTTCAGATGAGAATGAACCAATGATATCCTGTGGCATGTTATGGGTCGTGTTGATCAGGATGGGTTCTTGAAGTTGCGTAGTACCTGGAGGCGGCAAGTCAGGTATACGACTCTCCATCAGCGCTTGTGCGAGACTAATCCTGCCATCGGTTTCATCATCGTCATCTTCCACATCACATGGATCTGGCGATTCAGTTTCTAGAGGCGGTTGCCGCAAAGCATGGCGAAGAGTCAAAAGAGTCGGAGTAGGAGAGGGTTCAGAATTGGGGATACTGGCATTCCGGGTTGCGGATAGATCAAGGTTTGAAGGTCGTTGCCTCTGTAAGCCAGCAGTCGAAGAGTAAGGTCTAGTAGCAATTGACGAGGCATTCCGACTTGCCGAAAGTGTCGCACTTGTTCGTTCGTCAAGAGCTTGACTGCCACTGGCTGCTGCACGAATGTCAATGGCCTCATCATCACTAGATCCAGCCCAGTCATCAGATTTACGATGATTCTCCAAGGTCAGTGCTTTATGGGCTCGAGTTGAAACTCCAGCAAGTACAAAACTGACTGAATTATTTCGTGCTTGAGCTCTCACAGAATCTGCTGAAGGCTGGCTTCGCAAGACAGGTGTTGATTGAACATCAGCAGAATTTGTGTAAGGGGGAGGCTGACTGGAAGATTCCACGGGGGTTTGTGGAACCTGCAATGGGGAGACATGAGATTTTTTCCGACTACGAGTGGGAGTACGCGGTGCACGGGGAACAAGATGAGGCAGTGGGGCGGACAAGGTATGAGGTATGCTCCTGTGGGATTCCTTTTGAAGAATGGGTCCAAGATGATTGTCGATAGTCGGGATGGAAAGGCTCGCTTTTTCCACAGATGTGCGTGCCTCAGTTCCGAGCGGGGAAGTGGTTTTCTTTGCAAGCTCCCTTTGTAGACGCTCTCGCTCCCTGCGGGTCTCGACATCTATTCGCCATTCAATAACCTTTTTCACTTCTTCCAGAGCGTAGACACGAACACCATCCCGACGTCCAGCTATGGCTACTAGTATGCCTCGATACTCCATGACAACAACGCTCTTGAATGCTACTCTGCGCACCAATGCGTAGGGCTGAGATGCCGGAGGAGAGGTTAGAGGCAGAACATCCAGACCTTGGGCATGACAGAGGAGGAGATAGCGTGGGGCTAAGAAAGTACCACTAGCAGGAGGAGTAGAAAAGTGCGTGGGGGAAAGGTCAGATGTTAAGATGGACAAAGATAGACCAAGTTCTTGGAGAGAAGGTGGAGGGAGGGGTGGCGGGAGAGGTATAACTGGGGTCAATACTGGTGAAGCCGAACCGACTGCTTTATTGGTGTTTAGTGCATTTTGGTCTTCAGTGATGGTCTCAGGAGCAGACGAAGCCAAGGGAGGTTCTCGACGGATAAGACTATTGAAAAAATCAGAGAACCTATTGGTGGATCTAACCTGTGAGAGGAAACACAGATCAGATACATTCAGATGGCTCTAGTTAGTTGAACTCGGCTTAGAAACGGTACACACTTCGATTGCGGATCGGTACCGCACACGCCGCCGTAAAAGATTCCTTCCGACGGTTTCCGACGGTGGGGAACTCTGAGTAAGAGTCAATTCAGGTCGGTTTTCAGGCCGTGATGCGGGTGAAGGTGAGGCAGCAGTAGACGGTCGTCTGACGGTTGGACGGGGAGTTTCAGTGACGAGGACTTCTGGCATGCTATGGATGCTGGCGATATCAGAGGTACGGTCTGGACTTGTTGACAGAGAAGCGCCCGTGCTGGATACAAGGTGGGTTGGTTTCTGATTACCATTGTACTTGACGGTCTCGACAACTGTGGTGTTGGTGTGGTCGATCTCTGAAGAGATTGCTGCGGGAGCAAAATGCCCGTCAATATTTCCGTCAGCAGCATGGGCAGCCATGAGATGTTGATAATGGGAAAAGGTTTAGGGTAAGAGGAACATGGTGGATATGAGGAGAGGAGCGAGTTCGCACGGCTCGAGCGTCTGACTCTAAAATGCTCATTGTCAGGCTCGTCGTCCAGCGCTTCCCACCCGGCGCTGGCAGAGCTGCGTTTGCTTCTGCTGCATCTAGTTATCTCAATCCTGTAACCTCCCAAGACATCGCTCACTTTTCAAACATCCTTCCAACCAGCTCAATTTTATCTACCTTGGCCCCCGTTTCGTCCTTGCCTCATGAGCTGCACCAATTCAATACCGACTGGATGCATCGTTTCCATGGTTCCTCTACCACGGTCTTGAAACCAAAGACTACCCAGCAGATCAGCAAAATACTCAAGTGGTGCAATGACCGTAGGATCGGCGTCGTGCCCCAGGGTGGAAACACAGGGCTGGTTGGCGGCAGTGTCCCTGTCAAAGACGAACTCATCCTTTCCTTGTCCAACATGAACACAGTACGCAAATTCGATCCCGTGTCAGGTCAATATCTTTTCTTTCCCATTCCATGAGTACACGGCTCATCTTTCCATTACAGGTATTCTCGTCGCAGATGCCGGTTGCATCCTTCAGAGCCTGACGGATTATGTCGCACCGCACAACCACATTATGCCTATCGACCTTGGCGCCAAAGGAAGGTGCCCAGTACCACTTGACTGCGTGTAACGACCACCACTGACAATGATCCATGTCAGTTGTCAAATCGGCGGCAACGTAGCAACAAACGCGGGCGGCCTCCGACTCCTTCGCTATGGATCTTTACATGCAACAGTCCTTGGACTCGAGGTCGTTCTACCTGATGGCACGGTTTTAGACCAACTCACTACCCTCCGAAAGGACAACACCGGTGGGTGCGCGGCAGTCAATCAGCAAATGTTGTGTTGATTGACTTTAATCAGGCTATGACATCAAACAACTTTTCATAGGTGCTGAGGGCACCCTCGGTATCATCACCGGTGTTTCTATCCTCACCCCTCCTGCACCCCAGGCCTCCAACAATGTTATTTTAGCTCTTCCTTCCTTCCAGAATGTCCTCCCCCTCTATCAGACCGTCAAGCGGCAGCTTTCTGAAATTCTTTCCGCATTTGAATTCATTGATCGTACCGCTTATGACCTGGCCGTCAAGCATGGACAAGGCCGTGCCCTGAGCGATGAAGATGTCGCAGGTGCTGAGTGTTTCGTTCTCGTGGAAACAAGCGGGGGTAAGCGTGAACATGACGAAGAGGTAACCTTCCCCGTTCGACCGTTCATGTGAGATGCTGATACAATACAGAAACTTGAGTCACTTCTCGAAAATCTTTTGGAATCTGAAACCCCTTTGATCAATACTGGCGTCCTTGCTCAAAGTCCCGCGCAGTTTTCATCACTATGGGCTCTCCGTGAAGGTGTAACAGAAGCAGTTTCTAAAGAAGGAAAGCCATACAAATATGATATTTCTGTGCCTTTGTCTTCGTTCAAGGAAGTAGTCGACAACACCAGGGAGCATCTAAGGTCCAAAGGCCTCCTTCATGAAAAGGCTGTCAAACATGTATTGGGCTACGGCCACATCGGTGACGGCATGTAACACTTGTTTTGCTTCACTCCTTCATCTGCTGATGTTCGTCGCCAGGCAATTTGCATCTTAACATCGTTGCAGATTCTTATCTCCCAGAGATCCAAAACGCTCTTGAACCCTATATTTATGAGGTTGTCTGTGAGTCAAAATGGATTCTTGTAGCGACCAAGACTTTCTCACTGTCCGTGTTAGCATCGTACCGTGGTTCTATCTCCGCCGAGCACGGTATCGGATACCAAAAGGCACATGCTCTTCATTACTCCAAGGACGATGTAAGCATCGCTTTGATGAAGAAGATCAAAAACCTTTTTGACCCGAATGGAATTATGAATCCAGGAAAGGTTCTGGAATAGATTTCTTGTACTTGCTTTCCTAAAATCAATCGATATCACGTGGAGTGAAACCCTAACCCAAATGAGTCAACCCTAAGTTGTAACAACTACCTTAATCTCGGGGCTTAATTGCAGAGCAATCACTGAATTACAATGGTTTTTTCGTCTTCTTGTCTAACGATACAGCCTAATAATGTTCATCCGTTCTAGGTCATCTTCCAAGATGCCACCAATCTTCCTGTGAAGTTTTTCATACAAAAAGACCTTCCACAAGAAGTCCAAGCGGAATTATGTGAAACAATCACGGTATGTATGCTTGCACGAGCACTTGACTAGCTAATAACCAAACTGTCTGCTTTGATAGGCCCTCGGGGGTCGTGTAGAGATTAAAGTTCCAAGACAAGGTTTTGTCCTCGTGCAACCCCACAGTTCAGAAGAAGAACGGCTTCGGGAATGCTGGCTCACCTCGGACAGACCAAACAGATTCGTAGTACCTTATACCTTCATCGAGGCTTGCAAAATCTCAGGCCAGCTTTTGAAACAAATATTCATTGAAGAAGATAATCAGCCTATCCGGATGCACATCCACGCTAGCATTGCAAACCCAAATGCTCGCAGTCTCCTGAGGTCTAGGATTATGGTAAGTAGCATTGAAAATCTTGGATGTTGCTGAAGGAACTCGACTGTAGCATTCTGGCGGATATCCAGATTCCCCTATGTGCGATTCACGTGTGATTTTAGCAGACCCCAACACCGAAGTGTTCCAGCACCTCGTCAAGACCTATCAAGGCAGATCAGGCAAACACATAGAATCATATCTATGGGTCAAGAAATGTATAGAGAATGGGTCTCTTGCATACACGCCTGTCGTTTACAAAAATCCAGGGGGACGTCGACCCGGAGACGAGTCAGTCCTTTTCTCGCTTTTTCAAGTCTCCCTCTTGATGACACCTGACAGGCGAAGGCAATTCACGGCAGAAGACGAGGATAATATGTGCCAGTGGATTGCGGAGAAAATCCCATATAAGGAGATAGGTGGACGAACGGGTAACAGACTTTACCAGCAACTGTGTGAACAAGTACGCTTCAAAATTGATTGTCCATTCATCACTGCGCTGATAGCAACCACCTCAGACTGAACCAGAATATGAATGGGTGACAAGGCATACATGGCAGTCTTGGCGTGAAAGATACAAGAAACACTCCCACAGATTAGACGAAAAAATTGGACAGATTGTGGCAGATAAACGCATCGCTCAAGGGGAACAAGGACAAATTGGGTATGTCAGGCAACCTGAAGAAAAACCAAAACGCACTCGCAAAAAGCGCAACAAGGCCGAAGACGCAATGGTAGATGGTGACCAGGAATCCAACAGGGCCGATGAATCTTCTCAATTATCCCTTCCCCCCATATCTGAAATACCTTCCATTGGATCAGATGTCAGTTTACCGACCCAGCCTCCTTCATTCCAGAACATACAGCCTTTGTCCAGCTTCACTCTCCCACCGTCACATACACCTATCCCCTTGCCTCCAGAAACGGGGTCAGCCGTCCCTGAAAATCTTGGCTCAAGCGAGGAAGAAATAGACGACAATGAAGAAAGTCAATGGATTGTTCGAGAAGGGAATGAATCTCCTCCGATCTGGACGAAACGTAAGGCTGATGACGACCTAGAACAGGCCAGGCTCATGAAACGCCACAAGTCAGAGTAAGTCTCAGGAGTTGTGCCAGGCTTTGAGAGCTGACTTGACCCTATCAGTAGCAAAACAAGGGCGAAATTCACTTCACCTGAGCGCACGACTGAACCGTCACCAACTGTGCAGACCACCCCGACGCACATCACTACTTCTGCTCT
>Ga0154000_1000412_pt1 | contig 11852 bp, 8 predicted proteins | sample TSNC084MetaG_FD_104674 | JGI IMG/M metagenome (GOLD analysis project Ga0154000, IMG submission 104674) | Attine ant fungus gardens microbial communities from North Carolina, USA - TSNC084 MetaG | ecosystem: Host-associated > Fungi > Mycelium > Unclassified | place: USA: North Carolina, Lumber... | reverse complement strand
CTTGGTTATCGTAGAGCTTGCGTTCCAATTGAGCAATCCGCTGTGTTGCCAGAATAAGTTGATGGTGCTTGGCGATATCATCCGGTCCAGCTGGATGAGGGTGCAAAGGTTTAACATGGGTGGGAACAGAGTTAGACCGTTGTCTTGACATATTCGAGTTGCCAACGATAAGAGAATCCAGCATAATATCCAGCATCCGGTCATTGAATTTCATCCGCAGGTCTGATGTCAGGTGTGGCCAGATTTCCTCAAGATAATTACTCACTAACCCAGAAGACCCTGATAACCGATCGAGATTCGGTGGGACGGGTTTCCCGTGACTGGGCACATCAAGGAAAAGCGCGGATTCTATTGACGTGAATAAGCGCAATTCACGGAAAATATTCAAATGTACCTGATGTGGGGTTCGAAGTTGCCATGTCAGGTGTGGAGCGACAATTATTGGGTACCTCTGACTGTATGACGATTGGAGACTCAGGTTGGTGCTCTGAGTTGCTTTTTGTATCCACTTGACCAAAATAACCACTGCTTTGTTGCGTTGTTGAAGTGTCCTTGTCATCAAATTCCCTGGTTGGAGGAAAACATTTGATACCAGAGTTCGCTGGTCTACCTTCTTCGTCATAAGGTAATAATCCACGATAGATCTGACACCAATGCCTCAAGAACCACTTCATCATAATCTCGCCCCGGGCTCGTGGTTTAGTATCTGTCCAAGATACGATGCGCTCTGTGGCACCGCCGAATACGATGACCCCAAACATCGATGCAACGTCATCGATGGCAAGACCATTCTCTTCGTGTATCATGACCACTTGGCTGAAAAATGAAATGAGGTAGACGACGAGAGAGAAGTTGGGCATCGGTAGCAGGTGAAGGATAATCTGAGCTGCATGGAAATGAACGAAGTCCTCCGATGAATTGCTGCAATTGAGGTGACTCAGAGGTGCCTTTACATGGGAAGTTGTGCGATTGGAGTTTGATCGAAAGGCTTCCTGGCGTACGCCACAGCAATTCCAGATAACGTCGAACAGACAAGGAGACAAAATAGGTTCGGGAAGATATTGAAGGTATGTACGGAGTAGAGCGCATATGTTTTCTGTTGTTTCCATATGAAGAGATGTTCCAGCACCAAAAGTGCTCTCTGACAAGTGGTGTGATCGTTGCCGAGCAATACGGATACTTTGTGGCAGATTGCGGTGATCGTATATCTCGACTAATTCTTCAACACGCGTGAAATTTGGGGTTTGTCTGAACAATTGTGGTTGATAGAGGCCTAGGTAAACATATTAAATTCGTGTTGGAAAAAAATCAAGTTGACCAGTTCGATAGAGCTCCTCAACACACTTGATCACAAGCGTAGGAACTAGATGTTCGGTGCCGGCTATCAATATCGATGAAGAAGCATGCACGAAAACTTCTGAAATCGGCTTCCCAATTACACCTAGAACTTGATTAGGCGTGCACGAAAAGATCAGGGATCAACCGCACCGTCAATGCTTGGTATCATCAAAACGATGTCCTTACTTCCCATCTGTACCCGTCTTAATTGACGATCTTGATCCTGCTTGTGAAGGGCTGCGATTTCTTCAGCGTTCAGAATGTCTCTCAATCCATTGCCTCGAGAATTCATAAGAGATCGAAACGCATCCACAAGCACTGGATATTCTATTCGCCATCTACCTGGGGACTTGTCGTACTTGTCTGGAAACATTGAATAAAGGCCAAACCTCGGTGAATCCGAAGCGAATTCCTGCACAACATTGAAACGCTGCCCACGAAAATTATCTGCCCACTCTGTAAAATCAATGATTGGTGGACTGCCAGTGCCAGAAAATCTGCTTGTATGATTACTGTAGACAGAGGCTTGTGTGGGGTGTGATGCTAGGCTAGTTGGCAAAGATGCGACTCGAGGTTTCCCAACACTACGACTGAGCCCTAGTTTTCGAGTGATACGTTCTTTCTTGTCGATGTACATGGTTTGGAACAACAACTGCGGTCTCTGTACCCTTTACCATCCTAAGAAAGGAGGGGAAGGGGCTAACTTGAAACTTCCCAGATCGACTGGTCTCAATCAAAAATCACAATGGCATTAATTGGCGCGGAGCGTCACATGTTAGAGATGTATTTCCCGCAAATTTGAGCATGTGCAATCAATCCCAGCATTTGGAGATATTCGCATCAAAATTGTTATCTGCATTCATAATAGCTCTGTCTGTCATGCCTTGACAGCTTAAAGATTGTTGGACAGCCCAGTTTGAAATAAGTTGTTTAAGTTGTCAAGTCTTCTTTTTTTATAGTTACGAATCAAGTCAGACGAAAGAGACAAACATAGAAAGGAAGAGAAAGATATAGGGGAAAAGAGGCAACACAGGGCTGACAAGGTGGGTAGCGGGGCATAGATGGGACTCCATATGTCAGAATTTTTGTTCCAAGAGAAGAAACAGAGTGAGGGGTGAACTGCTAATTCTAAACTAAGGACAACACCCAAAGTATTCAAAAATTTTGGCGGTTTCTTGTACCCGGTGTCTTTTTGACTGGTTTGGAGCACTCTGAGTGGTGTGAAGGCAAACGCCGATGTAAGAAACTTAATGAGGTCGCCTGTGGATGGGGAGGGAAGTGTCACTCGGTTCTCTGGGCACTTTGTAAGTATAATGGTTCTGATACGCCGCACGGGCATGTGACTGGCTCTTGGGGGTGAATTCTTTCCCTATACTCGCTAATAGAAGCGTGGTTTAAAATTATCCTGGTGGCTCTCGCACATAGGGTGATAGAGTAACCAAAGAGGGATAGTCATATCGTGTATGTGGGTCGGGATTTCCCGCGCTTGTCTATTCAAGTCCTGCCCCCTGGTGTCGCCTTTGGTAAAGTCTGTGACCCATTCCTAAAGGCAGTTCTTGCTGTTTCCTTGACTCAATATGTTGTATGAAGTTTGCGTCTTTTCCTCAGTTGGGCAGTGGGTCCATAAGCTCATTCATTTGTATCAATTGGCGGATGACCAGGTGGAGAACACCCGAAATTAGCGAGCTCCAAATATCATCATCGCTAAGAGATATCTCCGAGGGAGAATCCAGCGGTTGACAAGAATTTCTGGGCGGTCTCCTCGAGATTTGCCAGAATTATCAAGAACGTATCAGACTCCAGCTGTGAGTTCATAGGTGTGGATCGTAAGGTTTCAGAAGATGGAATTTAACTATCGGATCATTCATAAACAGGTAGGTGATGGGTGCTTACGGCAAGTTCCTTGTTAAATGGACTCATAGAATTGCGGCGGTAATGGGGAGTGAACAAGCAAAAGATAAGCTGCTGATTCTAGAACAAGGACATACTCGGTTTCGATATTAAGACACCTCTCCCGATAAATCCTACATCAAGACGAATCTGTGCTCCGGTAGTGGACAGGTGAGCCTGTTGCTGAATTCAGTTATGGCAAGAGCGAAAGCTCATTGCAATTGTGTAACGGGTTTCCACTTCTAGTACATCTTCCCGTCGGAATTTTTAGAATGCAGTGCACGTGTGAAGAACTGTGTCTGAGGAGTTCCCGGACGTGATGTCAACCTGTCAGCCTGTATCGTGTGATAATATTCTTTGCGTCCTGAAGACAAGACATTGTTTGTATGTGATCTTCATATACATGATGCTCAGCAACAATGCCAAAAGCTTCACTGCCTCTATTACGTGTGAGAGCTAATAACCTCAGCATTCGGGACAACGACTGAGGTGTACAAGAGTACCAAAAATGGGTATAAGTAGTCTACACATACATTAGTAGACTAGTTGAAAACAGATAAAATCTGTAAACCATTTTCATATCTAAATGGGAATAACGCTAAAAACATAGAAAAGAATTTCATAACTTTATCACCCCGGGACTAGTGCCGGTTTTCACTATTAAGTCCCTATTCTCTACATTATGAGCAATGGAGCTGTTTTTGCATCCTCATATTTGTGAGATAGCCAGGAACGCTGTGCATTACTTCACCAGCATGTAATAGCTCATATAAAGATTAAGATATCCAATCAAGCCCCGTTGGAGCTGGCGTTTATATATGGTATACACTTAACCAAAATAGGGAAATCTGTATTCCCAAATCACAATATCTGGAAAATTTTATGTCCGGCGTCTTGTCACAGACATGAAATATGTGAAACATCTACATACTGAATTTTTGCCAACCTTGGATATCATCCTAGCACTAATCGCTTCAAGTCTTGTTTATCTAGATTCTTTACTCCTATCCTATCAGCAGAACCATGTCAAATGAAGTATGGTGGATCAAATTAGGCTCCGCTGCGTGGCTATCGGGACGGTTATAATGAGAGACAGAGTCAATGAAGGTCTTCCTTGCCTACCGTCATCTTCCTCCGCCAAACGTACAATATGACAACGAATGGGGGTGACCCGGATAAGATCATGGATGGTCATAATTCTCACTACACTTCTTCCCCGACTGCCATCTCATTCGCACCCTCCGAGTCGGTGACGCTGTCTGCCTACAACAATCCAAATTCCCAAGAAAAGAGGAGTGCGATCAATGTACCGAATATCACAGTCCCCGCCGAGCACAAGAATAGAACTCTTATTCTGTGTTTTGACGGCACCGGAGATCAGTGAGTTGCATTGTTCCTCGCTGAGGGAGCTCGTATTGATATTTTCTAGATTTGACACGGATGTAGGTAGTCGCTATTTTTCGACGAAAGATGGATCTATCATATTTCCCATCAGAATTCGAACATCGTCGAGTTCTTTAGTATCCTGAGGAAGGATGACCCAGAAAAGCAGCTTGTGTATTATCAGGTGAGTTGGTTTTATCGGTGTTCAAAATATTCACTGGATTCTTGGAAGGCTGGTATTGGGACATATACGGTGCCACAAATAGTTACTCCGGGGTTTGCAAAGTTCTCGAAAGTACTTATGATCTTAGCGTCGTTTTGGATACTTGGAGCTCACACGGATCCAGATGATGGACCAGGCTATCGCCTGGAACTTAGATGCGCATATCATGGGTAAATTGGATTCTATTACTTGACATCGCTCATAGATCAATCATTAGGAGGTTACGAGTTTCTGATGCAGAACTGTGAGCCTGTCATTCTGGCAATATCTCATGCTGACGACTCATTACGAGAAGATAAAGCTGGAGACAAAATCTGCATTCTTGGGTTCTCTCGTGGGGCATACACTGCATGCTGGTACTGTCTCCCTGTACTTGACATTTCATTGTTATGTTTTACTAAAATTTGATATCAGCCTTGCAGGTATGATTCACAAAGTTGGCCTCCTGCCAATTTGCAACCATCAACAAGTTCCTTTCGCATACAAGATGTACACCCATACCAATGATTTGGGGTGGAAGCAGTCCAATGCATTCAAGAACTCATTCTCCATCAACGTTCAAGTCGATTTCCTCGGCGTCTGGTACGTTACCTCATATCTTACTCTGGATTACCCAGCATGACGGAATTCACCAAAGGGACACGGTTAACTCTGTCGGTCTCATCCCTCGCAGACTACCATTTACAATGTCAAACACTAATGTGAGAATATTCCGACATGCGGTCTCTTTAGACGAGCGGAGAGCCAAATTCAAGCAGAACCATTGGAATCATCCAAGTGAAAAAGAATCCAAGCTTGCGCATACTGATCGCCCCGGCCATGAACATTATGGAAATCACTCACAGCATAAGCATAGCCAAAAACACCAGCAGAAACATCTAGAAAGGCAATATAGCGTGATACCTGATAGTCCGACTAATGTTGAAGAGGTGGGTATCTTTGATAAGTGTTGGAAGTATTGATAATTGACACCGACCAGGTGTGGTTTGCTGGTTGCCACTGTGGTATGTGTTTGGCATCGGAGGCCGTCAATTGCTAATTTTACCTCTGAGTAAGATATCGGAGGCGGATCAGGTGCGATTTTGTATATTGTACCAGGACTCCATTTTGATCTATTATTTTAGTCGCAAATGGTGTACGGCCGAACCTGGCTCGGATACCACTTCGCTGGATGATACGCCAGACATTCCTCACCGAAACTGGAATTATGTTCTCTGCCCGAGGTCTGCAAAAGCTTGGACTAGATCTGGATCCAGATACCTATCATCCGGTTTTGAAACGTCCGCCTGCACTCGAGATTCCCCCAAATACCTATATCCAGCCCATCCCCCGCTCGGAGAAGTTACCCATTGATAAGTACGAAGAGAAAATCAGAGAAGATGCCAATGCAGAGGCAGGGCTATCTGAGCAAGAAATAGATCTCAGAGATGCATTATCGCCAAAGTGGGACCAGTTGCGACTGTCCCGATGGTGGTGGATCCTAGAGCTACTCCCTTCGAGGCATCGTTTCCAAAAAGATGACAAATCATGGACCTCGTACCTCGGCTTTAACATGGGAAAAGGACGACATATCCCAAAACAGAAGAAGCACGGTGTCAAAGTCCATCGTACGGTCAAAACAAGAATGGATGCGAGTTATGCTAACGGGAAGAAATATGTTCCAAAAGCGAACCTAAAAGTTGGAAAGGTGATATGGGTGGATTGAGGTCAATGCATAAAACTTTCATAGTGCTAATTTGATAACCTTACTTTCCTTGGGCTGCTCCAATATGCTATGCTTTACTTCCAAGGGATCTTGTACAGCATCCCATTGGGGGGGCAACCATTCTCAGACAATTGATGGTTTAGTTTGTCACAGAAACCTGATTTCACATTGGTTTGACTTGGAATCCATTGCAAACCAATGAGTAGCTAACATGAAATTACAGACTTATATGCTGAAGAAACATTCCAGAAGATTTCTGAAAATTTAGCTGGATCACCATGTTGGCTTGATTTCCCAACATAGTTTTGTCATGAGAATGTAAGGGTATTCTTACTTATCAATCTAGGCAAGTGTCTCAGAGGCTGATTATGTCAGATAACTATGAGTTCTTATATACATAATTGTGATGGTCTGTACACTAGGACAGATCATTACATGCTACTACCTATTTGTAAGACTTTAGCCAAAATGACTCAAATCTACTCCAAGTCTAAGTTGACAAGGAAAACTTGATGGAGTTCTTATCTATTTCTTCTATACTACTTATATAACTACTACATAGTTTGTGTACTATTTTCCCATGGTTATCATGTGACGTCACACTGTGACATCTGGACATGTGACTGTGATGTGAAATTGTTATGTAATACTTTCCCACACTCCTTCCTTGTATAATAAGTCTAAAAGAAAAAAAAAAGAAATATAAATAATGACTTAGCTGTTTTGCCAAGTCATAACACTATTGTTCTACATATGGGCTTCTTTGATGCCTACAAGTAAAACATCAATATTGATTGTCTCAAAACATGACTAGTATCAATCAAAAGGTTTTTTCAAGGGCTTTTGGGTGCCATTAAGACTGTGAGAATAGTCAAAGAATTGATGGAGATATGACCAAATGAAGTTTGTAACAGAACAACTATCCAAGAGCATTGTTTGAAGATTATCCATTACCACAGGATCCAGGTTCCTGTTATTGAGTCTCCTGATATTGAGCTGCTCTGCTATATCAAGAATATAGATTTGTGCATAGATAGAAAAATAATTACCATAAGAAAGAAGAGCACTAGTGAGATAATGAAGCTCTTCCTGAATTTTAAAATAGTAGGAACCAGATTGTCCAGTCATAGAGTTGTTAATTTTGACTCCTACTAAAGTCATAACAAATGCTACATTATACTATCATATGTTGTTATGAAATTCTCTTGAGGAATTATCATTTCTAGTCAAGTAGTTGTAAAGAATTCTAGTAAGTGGTTGAAGAGAGGATAGTTGGGTTTGTCCTTGTAAACAGCACATGCCAAATTTGGGATGATTGATCCATGAAGATATAAGCTTTTCATAGTCAAAGTGAAGAGCATGACAGTGAGGACAGATGACAAATAGCATGCCTAAGTCATTATACAATATATCAGTCTCTAGGAATAGTTGTCCAGCAGGTGTATATTGTGGAGACTGAAGAATAGGAAGTGGAATGTCATCTGGAGCAATAGTCTCTTGGTTCTAGTTCAACTATTAGGTATGCAAAATTTGGGTATACAAAAATTATCATATCTGAATCATATTATCTTCTATATCTAACTCTTGAATATTTTCTTCCCCAACATTCTGCTATATCTGGTTAGTATATTTATCTACTAACAATCAGTAAAATATGTTACTCACAACTCTCAAAATGTTTTCCTGCATATTCCTATCTACATATAGGTCCCTATTACTATCTCTATTCTGCTGTTCTTCATAATCAAGAGCACCTGTATCCTCATTCCTCCAGTCTTCTATTATTTGAATGATTTCTATCTCTCTTTGTCTTTCTACTTCTACTTCTCTATGTCCCTGAGTTGTTCTTTGTTGTTGCTCAGCAAGTTGATATCTATACAAATCAAGTATAGTATTCTTAAGATTTTGTGGAACATATGCAGAAGTCAAGTAGAATTTTGATTGTTATCTTCCTTTTCCTCTTTCTTTTCCTTTTTCTTTATTCAAAACAGGAGCTGGAGTAATATTTGGGAGATCTCACTGTGCTTTCTCCTTAGCTCTCCTAGCCTAATGTTCTTCTTTAACAAAATCTATCTTTTACAATTGTCTTACTGTTTACTTATAAGTCAAGGCAACTCATAACACACTCAAGGAAACAGTTCTTCTGGGAGAGGAGACCTAAGCTTAGTCATACACTCCAAGCTCTATACCACAGTTGTAGAGTACTGTTCCCTTTACACCTAGGGCCCAGCTTTTAGTCAAGGTATATGTCACAAACTTCATTTGGCCATATCTCCACCAATTATTTAATATTTCTCATGGTCTTAATGGCACTGGAAAGCCCTAAAAAAATACCTTTCAATCAATATTAGTTACATCTCAAGGCAATCAGTATTGGCTGAGCTATTGAGCAAATCAGTAGATAACTATTATGGTACCATATATTAAATTGCCAATATCTCAAAAACTGCCATAATCTATACTTCACTTTTAGGCATCATAGAAGCCCTCTTCATACTGCTTAGAATGAGTCCAAAACAATGCCAAGGCAATTAATATTAGTGGAAATATGAAGCTCTCATTGTTTGCACATTGTCAAGGATGGAATGGACAGAGGATGAAGAAGAGGAGTAATAAATAGAAGTATACTCCAGAACAATGTACTGCACTACTTTGGAGAATAGCTAGTACTTAGCAATGATGGAGAAACCAAAAGAAGACTCCAGCAGACAGAAAAAGATGTTGGAGCAGAGTATGACTTTGATGAACAATCTTGGCTTTAACTTATGTGTTGCATCCTAGTCTCCAGTCGTGAGGTTGGTCGCTTATTTCAGAGTAGAGAAAAGTCGTCAGAACAGAGGTCCTAAAAAAGTAAAATAGGAACTAGAGTGGTCTGTCAAGAATGTGTGGAGTGGAGCAGAATTACTCCAGAGTGGAAGGAAGTTGACAACAAAAGTGGGGGAACAACCTTGGCCTCAGCTCGTGTGCTGTGCCTTGATTTGCTGTCGTATGTGTGGTTGTATATTTCAGGAGGACTAAATTGTTGCTAGGAGTTCAGAAGAGGAGTGGTATATAGATTGATAGGAGCAAGGATAGGTAAATGACTTTAATCTATGAACTAAGGAACTAGGATGTAACAAATGGAGTACTTATACTAAGTCTGGAATAGGAGGAGTACAAGTAACTAGTTTATATCATGATCCTATAGGAGTAGACAACAGGAGTTTAGGAGCAAAAAATTAGTAATAATATAAAATATAAAAGAAATTATATTATTAAATGGGTATTTTCCATCATATGACAAGTGAATAGGGATAGGATTAGGATCAAATGACATTAATTTACAAACTAAGAAAATACACTATAACTACTCAGTACTTATAGAAAGTCCAGAATAGGAGAAGAGTAGTCTACTATGCTATCCTACTAATTATAATTTCAGGAGAATTATTAGAAGAAATAAATTACATAATTGTCAGATTTCTGGAATATGATACACATAGACTAAAATTAATTATTCATAGATAGTCATCTGTTCTTTTCTTAGAACAAAGAACAGCCTCCATATGGTTAAGTTATTACTATATTAAGCACAAAGGCACTACCATATGTAGAACAATAGGTAGTAGTATGTGATGCTCTGTCCTAGTGCACAGACCATCACTTTTCTGTATATAAGGACTCATAGTCTGAGGATTAGACCTCAGACTTAACAACTTCTTTTGTCACTGTCTAAACTTTGCTCTTTTGAACTATTCAAGTATCAAATCGCCTATCACAAATCAGTAAGTGACCTTTTGTGATAGTATAGAGAGAGTAAAGAGATATAAGAGAGCAAAGAGGAAGGAAGAGAAGGATAGAAAATAGTAATTATGATTTAAGAGAGTGAACTCAATGATGAGCTGGTATTATTTGTACATATTATATCTCTCACATACATTCATTTGGGTTGAATTATGCAAAGAAGAGGGTTTTAATGATTGAATATGTCATTAAAATATTTTAAAATAAGGAGAGAAAAGAGAAAGTCAATCAACATTTCTTTTAGATTTTACTGAGTTTATCTGAAGTTTGTAGAATTTATTTGAGTGAATTTGAGTAAAGAGAAAGTACATGTGAAAAAGTTGAACTATGTGTTAGCACTGAAAAGGCTGTTAATGCTAGGGGTTTTCCTGTTTTCTTTTTAAATTAAAGTTCCCCAACTACTGTCTAGGTAGCAGTGAATATAAAAGTTTTTAATAAATAAAGGGTGTGATCTCCTAAGAAAGTACCCTAGTTGACACTATGTATCAGCACAGTGTCTCTTATGCAAATTCATAGGGAAATGAATTCAGAAGTTGAGGTTGAAAAGAAGTTGTTTAAATAAAGTTCTGCCAATATACTGTGGTAGCAGTAATGTTTGAAATCCAATTCTCAATTCTAAACTACTGTTCTTGCTCTGTTCCTGAGTCCTGCCTGCCTGGTATTGCTCTAATCACCCTGTTTCAAAGTTGTCCTCATAGTAGCACTCTCTGGCTATGTGATTAGACTATCCTCACAGTAGTACTCTTGACTATGTGATCAGATATGAGACTTTGAATCCTTTTTGTATAACTTGACTCTCTAGCAATACTAAACTTTGTCTTAGAGCTTCTATGACATTGCCTCTGCAGCTAAGTTACTTTGTCTTGTAGTCTCTTTGTTTTGACTCAGTCTTGAGTTAAAATACCTTAATCACTGATGTGATTACTCTAAAAATAGATTTCCACTTTTGAAAACCCAAATAGAGGAAAGAGACAACTGAGATTGCTTGCTCTCTTCCTACTAAGTAGGGGATTTTTATAGGTTTAGAGAAATACAAAAGAAATATACAAAAAATAGAGAAAATAATAAAACCCAGTCATAAATCTATTATTACAACAATTGTTCCAGTAGTGATAGAGAATCCTGTACCTCCTTGTCTTTTTTTGATTACTTTCTATTAGTTTTGCTAGGTCTGCTTTGCCCTTGCTGAGTTACTGAATTATCTACTACTGACCCTATGGTGATTTCCCCTTTCTTTGGCCTATCTCAGTAACTCAGGACCTATCTTTTTCCTTTCTTGTCTAGGAAGTTTTAGGTATTGTCTCCACAGCTCCTTAAGACTCTTTGTTACTCCTTTGTTTCTGATCATAGTAAATCAGTTTTGATGTGCTCCTATTCTTAGCCATCACTGATTGAGTGATACTATAGCTATTCTTATTTCCTGCTGGGCTACTGGTCCTGTTCCTTTGTAATAGGCATCTTTCTAGACTTTTTCATATGAGGCTTCTTTTTTCTGACTAAGCTGCTATTCTTAGCAATGATGCCATAAGG
>Ga0154000_1000410_pt1 | contig 11878 bp, 8 predicted proteins | sample TSNC084MetaG_FD_104674 | JGI IMG/M metagenome (GOLD analysis project Ga0154000, IMG submission 104674) | Attine ant fungus gardens microbial communities from North Carolina, USA - TSNC084 MetaG | ecosystem: Host-associated > Fungi > Mycelium > Unclassified | place: USA: North Carolina, Lumber... | reverse complement strand
CTGCGCATCTGATATAAAAAGAAGACCATAAACACCACTACCACCACCGCAAAAGCAGAGAGCAGAACCATGTACCGGATGCTCATCTGATTCACCTGATTGGCAAGCATCAGCGCTTCAGATTTACCCTTCTGGGAATTCAGCGACCAGACCTGCCACCCCTGGGAATTCAAAACCTTATTCAGCACAATTGAGGTTTCCATCAAGTTATTAAAACTGGTATTCTCCTTGCCATACAGCATATGTACCGTAATCGGAACCGACAGATTATTAAATTGCTTCAACTCATAATTTTGCAAAACAGTATATTGGTAATCTACCGACATCTCGCCGATAAAAGCCGCATCCAGGTGCCCGGCAAGCAAATCATCCGTGATATCCCCGCGCAGGGTTTTGTATATCATCGGACCATGGCCGACAAAAGCATCCCAGTTCAGGTAGGAATGGGCATATTGGGGAGCCCCCACCTGCATTTGGCCCAGACTGGTCATTTTATTATCCTGGGTCACATAGAACCCCAACAGATCCATCATCAGCGGACTGGAATAGGTAAAATCACCACCTGCATAAATCTCGCTGTGGTAAACCCCGCCAATCGCCAGAATCTGACCGTCACGAAGCGCTTCCCGGGCCTGCTCCATACCGCCGGGGAATTCTTTTTGACCGCAGACCCTGACTGGAATACCCGTCAGATCAGTAAAGACCTGCTCTATCTGGACCTGCAATCCATCCGACCGGTCATCATGTTTAAAGGAATAGGGGTATAAAACCCGCTCATCCCAAATCAGAATCTCCTGATACCTGGCCTGCAGCCCGGCAATCTCTTCGGCATAATAATAGCGGTACATTTCCATGGTACAGGGATAGGTACCGGCCGCAATCGCCTGAACCATCGCTTCGCCATCCCTGGTTTCCAGATAGCGGTTGATAATATCTGCCAGTGGATAATATTTTTCATTATAACAATACAGTCCCTGAACCGTCGGAATACTTTCAACCGTCAGCGCACCGGTCACCGTCGGATAAGCGTATAATTCCCCTTGTAAGGCAAGGGACGAGGATGCCACATCAATCTCGCCCTTTTCCAAAGCGGTAAACATCTGTTCCACGCTGGCATAAGTGCACATCGACCCTTCCTCTGAAATATAAGTCTCCAGAATGTGGGACAATGCCGATCCTGACAACAGGCCGATTCTTTTTCCCCGCAGGCTGGTAAGGTCTTCAAGTACGCCATTCTTGCAGGTGTACAGTTGCATATCGGCATAATAAAGGGTGTTGACAGTTTTATAGCGGTCCCTTCGCTCCTGGTTTAAGATAGCCATGCCAAGAAAATCCACTTCCTGGTTGTCCAGTCGGCGAAAGCTCTCTTCCCATCCTAATTTCAACGTCTCAATGTGCAGACCAAATTGCCCCTCTAACAATTCATACAGAGGCAATAGCATCCCATGCCGGACCTTATCCGCCCCTTCAAAATAAAGCAGCTCACTGGTGGCCGCAAAAGACAATGTATCTCCTTTAATGGTCTGAAGATACGCTTCTTCCTCCGGCGTCAATGTGAAGATTTCCGCATGAGTACCCTCCGCCAAAGCCGGAAGGCACATACTTAATGATAAAACAAGGATTACCAGTATCGCACATAATCGTTTTCTATACATGTTGTTATTACCTTTCTCCACTCGGTTACATTTTAGCATAAAAGTATCAAAAAGTGAAGAAAAATCAGATTATTATAATTACTGTTTCCAAATTCCCCTTTCATCGACCTGATATCCGTCAGGTGTTGTGGTGTTTTGCAGCAATTTTCCATCAGCACCTAAATAAAACCAGTCGCCCTGATCCAGGATCCAGCAGCTCTGCGCCATATGTCCGGCCGGTTTGAAATAATACCAGGTCCCGTCACTAAACTGCCGCCAGCCGGTAGCCATGTTAGAGTTGGCATCAAACCAGTAATTCAAGCCCTGGATCGTCTGCCATTCACCGGCCGCCACCCGGCCGTCCGCCTTGATATAGCGCCAGCCGGCTGCCTCCAGAATCCAGCCGGTGGCGGCCGGATTGGCGGCGGCCGGACCAACCTGACCGCTGCCGCCAGCCGGGGTGGAGTAATTGGCAAATCCGTAATCCAACAAGGCAATGGTATCCGTATACTGAGTGCCGCTGCTCTTCATCACTACCGCAATCAAACGTACGCCGTCCCGCTCTGCTCCGGTCACCAGGGTATTGCCCGCCAATGAGGTATATCCTGTCTTACCGCCAATAATGCCTTCATAGTAACGGGAATCCGAGGGATACATCATCTTGTGCCCCATGGTAACCGTTCTGGCCGCGGCCTGACTGGTCGCCGGAAACTGATAAGTCAGCGTGGTATCAATCTTACGAAAAGTCTCATTCTGCAAAGCCGCCTGCAAGATCAATGCCATATCGTACGGTGTGGTCTTATGGGCCGAATGATTCAGTCCGCCTGGATTGGCAAAATTAGTATTCTTACAACCCAGCTGTATCGCCCGGGCATTCATCTGACCGGCAAAGGCATCGACACTGCCGGCGACATGCTCCGCCAGGCCATTGGCAATCTCATTGGCTGACTTTAGCAGCAGGCCATATAAGCTCTGCTCTACCGTCAGCTGGTCACCGGCCACAATATTCAGGGACACACTGCCGGATTCCAGGTTGGTGGTTGCTGTCGCCGAAAATGTCACGGTCTCATCCAGGCGGCAATTCTCCAGCACCAGCAGGGCCGTCATAATCTTGGTAATACTGGCCGGATAAAACTGCTTGTCCTGATTCTTGCCATACAGCACCTCACCGGTGGCCGCATCCATTAAAACAGCGCCTTCACTGTTGATAACCGGTTCTTCCGGATTGGCCGCATCCACGGGATTGGCCGGTCCACTGTCTGTATTCTGGTCATTCTGGGCCAGGATGGAAGGACCTGACTTCTGACTGGCGGCGGTCTCTTCAATCGGCACCGGCGGTATGATAATATTTGCGGCGGCCACAGAGCAAAATGTCAGGCTCATACCTAAAGCAATGCTCACAATTTTCTTTCGGTTTCTCATGTTCTCATCTCCCAGATCCTGCTATTCCTTTTTCATATTGTTCAGTATATCATATTTTCTTTGTAGAAATCTGTCAACTTTCTTACAATTGCCAGCACTTTCAGTCATAACCATTCAGGCATGCGCCGGCATTTTATGGAATACATTGGTAAAGAAACCATCTTTTCAGGAATGCGTATGAAATGTATTTATTGTAAGAAAATTGCCCGCCTTGCCTTTCTGTCTCTGTGCTGCTTTTTCCTTGGTCATTGCCTGGCCGATGTCATGGCTTCACGCCACCAGGAGGAGGCTGTTGCCGTCTCTGCGGAAGGCAACTGGGGACTCAGCTTTCAGCAGGAAGGAAAACCGCCGGTGGCAAATGCCTCTGCCGAATACTTAAAGCAGTTTGATGCCTACTACGCCGCCGATACACAGGATAAGATTCTCTATCTGACCTTTGATGCCGGGTTCGAAAGCGGCGATACTCCCGCTATTCTGGATGCCCTGAAGAAACACAATGCTCCGGCCACCTTTTTTCTGGTCGGCAACTATCTGGAAACAAGTCCCGACCTGGTGAAACGCATGGTCAACGAGGGACACACCGTAGCCAACCACACGTTTCACCATCCGGACATGTCCAAGATCTCCACCGCCGAAAGTTTTGCCCAGGAACTCCAGGCCCTGGAAACCATGTATCAGGAAATCACCGGTCAGCCGATGAAGCGGTATTACCGCCCGCCGCAGGGGAAATATAGTGAGGTTAATTTAAAGATGGCCAAAGATATGGGCTACAAAACGTTCTTCTGGAGCCTGGCTTATGTAGACTGGTATCAAGATGACCAACCCACTCATGAAGAAGCCTTTAAAAAACTGTTGGGACGAATTCACCCGGGTGCAATCGTACTGCTGCACAGCACTTCTAAGACCAATGGGGAAATCATGGATGAACTGTTGACCAGGTGGGCGGAAATGGGCTATCAATTTCGTTCTCTGGATGAGCTTGTGGCGCCTTAAGCATGTGATTTGTACCAATTGCCGGATGCTGTTTTATATGGTAAGATAAAAAGAAAAGAGGAACTATCATGGAAAAATTTTGTTTTTATTGTCCTACCGAAATTATCTTCGGACGCGGCACCGAAGAACAGACCGCCGTTTATGTCAGGAAACACGGCGGCCACCGGGTTCTGCTTGTCTATGGCGGCGGCAGCGTGGTGAAAAGCGGATTATTGGACCGAATCCGCCGTAATCTGGAACAGCACCAGATTGCTTATTCCCTGTTTGGCGGCGCCAGGGCCAACCCAACCTTGCAGCATGCCCGTGAGGGAGTGGCCGCCGGCCTTGCCTTTCAGGCGGATTTTATCCTGGGTATCGGCGGTGGTTCGGCGATTGATACCGCCAAGGCCATTGCCCATGGCGTGGCTAATCCGGAGACGGATATCTGGAACTTCTGGGACGGTTCGCAAACTGTCCAAAAAAGCCTGCCGGTTGGTGCGGTCCTGACCATTCCCGCCGCCGGCAGTGAAACCAGCAGCTCCGCCGTTCTTACCAACACGGAGGTATCCAGAAAAAAGGGCCTTTCCACCGACCTAAACCGGCCGGTCATGGCGATTATGAACCCGGAGCTCACCTATACTCTGCCGCCTTATCAGGTTGCCTGCGGGATTACCGATATCATGATGCATACTTTGGACCGTTACTTTAATCCAATTGATAATGAGATCACCGATGCCATCGCCGAAGCCCTGCTGCGGACAACCATTGCCAGTGGCCGGGCCGCCATGCAGGATTCCCATGATTATGCCGCCATGAGCGAGCTGATGTGGGCCGGTTCCCTCTCGCACAATGGACTGACCGGACTTGGCGGTCAGGCTGACTTTGCCGTACATCAGCTGGGACATGAACTTTCCGCCGCTTTTGACACGGCACACGGTGCTTCGCTGGCCACCATCTGGGACGCATGGGCCCGATACGTCTGCCCGGCCAAACCCTCCCGCTTCGCCCGCTATGCCAGGAATGTCTGGGGGCTGACCGGCGGCTCTGTGGAAGAACTGGCGCTGGCCGGTATTGAAAAAACGGTTGCTTATTTTGCTGCCATTGGCATGCCGACCCGCTTTGCCGAAAACCGGGATGTTGGCATTCAAAGCGAAAGCACTTTGCAGCAATTGGCTTACCGGTGCTCCTTTGAGCATACCCGTACCATCGGATCTTTCCGGATTCTGGACGAGGATGATATTCTTCAGATTTACCGAACTGCAAATTCATAATGAAAAGGCTGATACCGTATGGATATTTTATCTGTTATTCAAAAACAATATTTAAATTTTTCAAACAAAGAACGACTGATCGCCGATTATATATTGATGGAAAGCAGTCGAATGCAAAACATTAATATTACCGTTCTGGCAAGCCGCATTGGGGTATCCAGCGGAACGATCACCAGATTTTGCAAAAAAATTGGCTGTGCCACATTTGCTGATTTGAAAATCCAGCTCAGCAGTGCCATCAAGCCCCCCAAAGCATACAAAGAAAACGATCCCCTCAATCAGGTTTACAGTTTTTACAAGCAGGTGATTGAACGAACCAATAATATGATGGATCGCAGTGCTCTTGAACGAATTATAAATGAGATCTTGGGGGCAAGATTTGTCTATATTTACGGACTGGGAAATTCCGGGCTTACCGCTAATGAATTTATGCTCAGACTGATTCGTATGGGATTCCAGGGACAAAGCATTTCTGATTCCCACCTTATGCTCATCAACAGTTCCATCGTATCGAAAAAAGATCTTGTGATAGCATTTTCGGTTTCCGGCGAAACGATGGAAGTTGTAAACTCAGCGGCAATTGCACGAAAAAACAAGTGCCGGGTACTATGTATTACCAGTTTTATTGACAGCTCACTTGCGCAGAATGCTGATTATTGTTTTGTTGTTCCTAACAGTGCACTGATTGACAAAGACCGGTTTTTTAATAATCAATTTCCATTTATATATGTCATTGATTTGCTTACAACTATATTCCTGGAAAATGAAATGATCCGACAGAAAATGAATATTACAATAAACACTATTATTGAACAAAGCCATGTGAAAAAAACATAAACAAATGTAAGAGCTCTTTTCCTTACGTGGGGGTTGAACCATTCCGGAGGAAAAGAACTTTTTTTGTATAAAGATTAAAATAATTTTAATTTAAAATGTATTGACTAAAATAATTTTATAATATATAATAAAATTGCCAAACAAATTAACCAAAACACCAATTCGAAAAAGGGGGAAAACTTATGTTCAAACAGTTACAGAAATTAGGCAAAGCATTTATGTTACCAATCGCCATCCTTCCAGCTGCCGGTCTTTTACTCGGTATTGGAGGCGCACTATCCAACCCCAACACCATAGCAGCTTATCCATTTTTGGATATTCCATTTCTTCAGGGCCTGTTTCAGATCATGAGTGCTGCTGGCAATGTTGTCTTCGCAAATCTGTCTCTCCTGTTGTGTATTGGTCTTGCCGTAGGCCTTGCCAAAAAAGACAAGGGTACCGCCGGACTGGCTGCTGCTGTTGCTTTTCTGGTAATGAATGCATCCATTGGTGCTATGATTACAGTATTTCAGCCAACTGGGGTCACATCCATTGATACCGGTACAGTAGGTGCGATTGCAATTGGTTGTATGGTTACATTTTTCCATAATCGTTATCGCAATATTGAACTGCCTCCGTTCCTTGGATTCTTTGGCGGATCAAGGTTTATACCGATTATTTCTGCCTTTGGCGCTATTTTTGCAGGTGCGTTTTTCTTCCTGTTCTGGCCGCTATTCCAGGGCTGGCTTGTCACAGCCGGCAATAACATAGCCGGGATGGGCTCTTTGGGAACATTTCTTTATGGCTTCCTGCTCCGTCTTACCGGTGCAGTCGGTTTGCATCACACCATCTATCCGATGTTCTGGTATACTGAGCTTGGTGGCGCAGCTACGGTTGCAGGTGAGCAAATCGCCGGTGCCCAAAATATTTTCTTTGCCGAACTTGCCGATGTTTCCCATCAGGGACTGTATACATACGGAACCCGTTTCTTTGCCGGCCGTTTCGGAACGATGATGTTTGGACTTCCGGCAGCATGTCTTGCCATGTATCATTGTGTCCCGCCAAAACGCAGAAAGCTTGTTGTCGGCCTGTTTTTCAGTGCCGCACTGACCTCTTTTGTGACTGGTATTACCGAGCCTATTGAGTTTATGTTTCTTTTTGTATCGCCATGGCTATACGTGATTCATGCATTCTTTGATGGCCTGTCATTCCTTGTTGCCGACTTGCTTTCCGTCCGTATTGGAAATACGTTCTCCGGGGGTGTCATCGATTTTATTCTCTTTGGCGTCCTGCAAGGTCATGAAAGAACCCACTGGTTGTATTTGCTGATTGTGGGACCTATATGGTCATTATTATATTATTTTTCCTTCCGTTTCCTCATTACAAAGTTTAATGTTGCAACGCCCGGACGGGAAGGTGATGAGAATGAAGGCATTCATGTAGAGACCAAAGGAACGATTGCCGAAACTGCCATGGCCGTTCTTGAAGCACTGGGCGGAGCGGAAAATATTGAGGACTGCGACGCATGTATTACCCGTCTCCGGGTAGCTGTAAAGGATGCTTCCCAAGTAGACAAAGACACCATCAAACGACTTGGTGCAACTGCGGTACTTGATGTCAAAGGTGGCATCCAGGCAGTGTTCGGTGCAAAAGCAGATTTGATTAAGAATAAGATTAACGAAATTTTAGAAGAAGATGAATAATTTTTGGAGGTACCAAATGAAGAAGGGATTAATCGTATCCTGCCAGGCTTTACCAGAAGAACCACTGCACAGCCCATTTATTATGGGGAGGATGGCGGCTGCTGCAAGGCAGGGAGGTGCTGTTGGAATTCGTGCCAACAGTATTCCGGACATTCTTGAAATTAAAAAAAACGTAGATCTTCCAATTATAGGCATTATTAAACAGGTGTATCCGGATAAGAAAGCATATATCACTCCAACCTATGCCGAAATTGATGCTTTAGTTGAAGCCGGCGTAGAGATTATTGCGTTGGATGCCACAATTAATCAGGAAGAAACGTTTTTGCTGTCGTTAAAAGGGAAGTATCCCGGGCAGAAATTCATGGCAGATGTTTCGACTTTGGAGGAAGGAATCAGAGCCGACCGTATTGGCATTGATTATATTGGTACAACATTGATTGGCTACACAGAACAGTCACGAAATATTGACAAATTTACTGTTTTGAAGGAGCTGATCGAAAGGTGTACACATCCTGTTATTGCTGAAGGCAACTTCAGCACTCCAAAAGAAGCAGCCAAAGCAATCGCTGTCGGTGCATATGCGGTTGTTGTGGGAACTGCGATTACCAGACCTCAATGTATCACAAAGCGTTTTGCAGATGCTGTAAATGCGGTGGAGTTGTAAGTATTCAAAAAACCGAAAGGGAAGCCTTTTAGCTTCCCTTTCGAGTTTATAGTCCAGACCCGTCTGATGGCAGAATCAGCTCTCTTCTACCACCTCACGCAGTTCTGACTCCTCTTCATTTTTTATTTCCCAGTGAATCAAAAACGTAAGGGCTGCTCTTAAAATGATGATTCCTGCAACAATAATCATTTCTGACATTCCCCGGACAATCACAGTCCGTAGAATTTCACTCCCTAACTTAAATTCTAATCCAGTCGCCAGGCCCTTGGCCAGATGAAGCCTGACAAAAGGCTTTCTATTCATGTAATTAAAAACACCATGGATACCAGTAACTAATATAATTATTACGCCGATATACTCAAATGCCAAAATCGAGTATTCGACCAATATTTTTAATCCTTCTTCTAACAGCAAATACATACTTTCCCCCCCTGAAAATCATGAACATCAGCTACCCAAAAAAGGGGCTCACCAGTCTTCCAGTGAACCCCTTCAACTCAAAATCTTCCGTTCTCAAGCCATTTATTCAACTCTTCTGCCAAATAATATCCGCAAAAAAATCATCAATCAGCCAACGCCGCCTGTGCTGCTGCCAGTTTGGCAATCGGCACACGGAACGGTGAACAGCTTACATAGTCCAGACCAATCTCATGGCAGAATACTACGGAAGACGGATCGCCGCCATGCTCGCCGCAGATACCTATATGCATCTCCGGACGAACACCCTTACCTAGTTTGATTGCCATTTCCATCAGCTTGCCAACACCAACCTGATCCAGTTTTGCAAATGGGTCACTCTCGAAAATCTTGGTGTCATAGTAAGCATCCAGGAACTTACCGGCATCATCACGGGAGAAACCGTAAGCCATCTGGGTCAGATCATTGGTACCGAAACAGAAGAACTCGGCTTCTTTTGCGATATCATCAGCAGTCAGACATGCTCTCGGGATCTCGATCATGGTGCCCACTTCATATTTCAGGTTGCTGCCTGCTGCTGCAATCTCTGCATCAGCCGTCTCAACAACAATTTTCTTAACAAACTTAAACTCTTTATCATCACTGATCAGCGGAATCATGATCTCCGGACATACATTCCAGTCAGCATGTGCTTTCTGTACATTGATAGCCGCACGGATGATCGCCTTGGTCTGCATCTTAGCGATCTCCGGATAGGTAACCGACAGACGGCAGCCACGGTGCCCCATCATCGGGTTGAACTCGTGCAGGGAATTAATGATCGTCTTGATCTCTTCCACTGTCTTGCCCTGAGCATCAGCCAGCTTCTTGATATCCTCTTCTTCCACCGGAACGAACTCATGTAATGGCGGATCCAGGAAACGGATGGTAACCGGGCAGCCCTCCAGAGCTTCATATATCTTCTCGAAGTCACCCTGCTGTACCGGCAGGATCTTCTCCAGTGCTGCTTCTCTTGCTGCTACTGTATCCGCACAAATCATCTCGCGGAACGCATCAATTCTGTCGCTTTCAAAGAACATATGCTCGGTACGGCAAAGGCCGATTCCCTCTGCGCCCAGTTCTCTTGCCTTCTTAGCATCGGCCGGAGTATCTGCATTGGTTCTTACTTTCAATCTTCTGTATTTGTCGGTCCAGGCCATGATTCTGCCGAACTCACCAACAATGGCAGCATCCATGGTCGAGATAACGCCTTCGTAAATGTTACCGGTAGAACCATCCAGAGAAATCCAGTCGCCTTCATGGAAGGTAACACCGTTCAGGGTGAACTTTTTGTTTGCTTCATCCATCACGATCTCGGAACATCCGGATACACAGCAGGTTCCCATACCACGGGCAACTACCGCTGCATGGCTGGTCATACCGCCACGGGCAGTCAGGATCCCCTGCGCCGCCTTCATACCTTCGATATCTTCCGGCGAAGTCTCCTGACGAACCAGAACTACTTTCTCGCCTCTTTCATGCGTGGCTTTGGCATCTTCAGCAGTGAATACAACTTTGCCACAGGCAGCGCCCGGGGAAGCAGCCAGTGCTCTGGCCAGAACTTTTGCTTCTTTCAAAGCATTGGTATCAAACTGCGGATGCAGCAAGGTATCCAGATAACGGGCATCGATCATCTTAACTGCTTTCTTCTCATCAATCATGCCTTCATCCACCAGATCACAGGCAATCTTTAAAGCCGCCTTAGCCGTTCTCTTACCATTACGGGTCTGCAGCATGTACAGCTTTTTGTCCTCAATGGTAAACTCCATATCCTGCATATCCCGGTAGTGATCTTCCAGCTTATCGCAAATGCCCACGAACTGTTCGTACACTTCCGGCATAATTTCTTTCAGCTGTTCGATCTTCCGTGGTGTACGTACACCGGCTACTACGTCTTCGCCCTGTGCGTTCATCAGGAACTCACCCATCAGCTTCTTCTCGCCGGTAGCCGGATCACGGGTAAATGCCACACCGGTACCAGAGGTCTCACCCATGTTGCCAAATGCCATCATCTGTACGTTTACAGCCGTACCCCAGGAATATGGGATATCATTGTCACGACGGTATACATTGGCTCTTGGGTTGTCCCAGGAACGGAAAACAGCTTTTACTGCTTCCATCAGCTGAGTCTTGGGATCGGTCGGGAAATCCTGACCGATTTTCGCTTTGTATTCAGCTTTGAACTGATCAGCCAATTCCTTTAAGTCCGCAGCAGTCAGGTCAACGTCCTGGGTAATGCCTTTTTCTTCTTTCATCTTGTCAATCAGTTCTTCGAAGAACTTCTTGCCAACTTCCATCACAACATCGGAGAACATCTGGATGAATCTTCTGTAGCAATCATATGCCCAGCGGGGATTGCCGGATTTTGCTGCGAGAACTTCCACTACTTCTTCATTCAGACCCAGGTTTAAGATGGTATCCATCATCCCAGGCATCGATGCCCTTGCGCCGGAACGAACGGAAACTAAAAGAGGATTCTCTTTGTCGCCGAACTTCTTGCCGGTGATCTCTTCCATCTTGCTGATGTGGTCCATGATCTGGCCCATGATTTCTTCATTGATCTTCTCGCCATCCTCGTAATACTGGGTACAAGCCTCCGTGGTGATGGTGAAACCCTGCGGTACCGGAAGACCTAAATTGGTCATCTCCGCCAGGTTAGAACCCTTGCCACCTAGCAGGTTCTTCATTGTGGTATTGCCTTCTGTAAACAAATAAACCCATTTTTTTGCCATAAGCGTTTCCTCCTCAACATGTGTAGAATCATTTCTACTCGTTTTCTCTCCGTCCTGCGACGTCGGTTTTCTGCGGTTTTATCAGTAATTTAGCGATTTTTGCGCAAAGAAAAAAGCCCTCAGACGGTCTGGTATTAGTATACCATAATTTCCAATCTAGTAAAGGTTTTTTCTTTAAAAAAAAGCTTAAATTTGGTTTTTTTTAGTT
>Ga0154000_1000409_pt1 | contig 11894 bp, 12 predicted proteins | sample TSNC084MetaG_FD_104674 | JGI IMG/M metagenome (GOLD analysis project Ga0154000, IMG submission 104674) | Attine ant fungus gardens microbial communities from North Carolina, USA - TSNC084 MetaG | ecosystem: Host-associated > Fungi > Mycelium > Unclassified | place: USA: North Carolina, Lumber... | reverse complement strand
GTGACTGAACAATGAACAAACAGGTACAAGCTCAGACAAAGACACATCCAACACTCGAGCGTGTCTTCCCAACGATGTCTCTCCGTCGTTTTGCCCAAGAAAATAACGCAGGGTTCATCCCCCAATCACCTATTGCAAAATTACCATCCACGCCGAGGAACAGATCGTCCATTGGTGCTCACAGTACACCGCCTGCTTTAACACCCTGGCGCACAGCTGGAACCCCACAAAACAAGGCTCGTAAGGAGCCTGCTTTTCCCAATGGCACAGGGACACCGACACGCAGAGCAGTCATTCGCAAAAAATCCTTGCTTGAAAGGTAATCCCTTCTTTGATTGAGCATTCACATCTGTACAACTTCCTTCAGGATAAAGTCTATACCCTCAACCATTGCATTTGAGATTGCCCTCTTCCCTAACAATGTCCCACTTCCGACACCCAAAACATCTGCCAGGGTTCTTGGGACAATTATGCACCTCCTACATCTCTGCGCACGTATTCACCAGGTACGCAAAGTACCTGCCTCTGACATTGGGTGGGAAGACATGTATCACGAAGAGGAAGGGAACTCTTGGTTTGATTGGGTACATCTACCTCATTCGCTGAGCATTCTTTTGTTAATTTTGTCTCATCTAGACTATACCCACGGTTTTCCTTCTGATTCTGGCCTCTGTCTTCAACACGGCATTCCTCTTTTCTCGCACAAGAATTTACCGCTTCAACCATAGAAGCGATCCTCTTTCCTCTCCTAATGCCAAAACTGTTGCTGCAGACCTCGACTTTGAACCACGTAAGCTACCATCATTAGGTGCCCAGCTTCGTTCTGGAGCGTGGTATGCTTTCTCATATTCATGGCGCTGGCTCCTCGGAATGAAGCTTCCATCTATGAGTGATCCTCTTCCACCTCGATCTGCCCAAATTCAAGAATTATCCACGTGGTCACCCGGCATGCTGGAGCTGGAGCTTTTCAGTTTGTATTCTCCAATTCATGCTTTGTTGTGGTTAGCAACATCGTCCTCGAATTGGATTATCATGCTGTTCATTATGGGCCTGACTGGTGTGCAGGTATTGGACAATACCCTCGAATATCATAACCTCGCAAACTGACATATGAATAGTTGAACATCCTTGTACATTCTTACACTGTTTTGCTCAAGGACAAGGAGCTCATCGCCGCTGAAGTTATGAATGAATATAACAAGGGGGTATGTTGTTTTCTTGCACTTGAGGAACCCAGGTTCACAGATCGTCCCTAGTTCGTTTATCCTCAGTTATATCCTTTCCGGAAAGATGCAGCTGTGATGACGCATGAAGCAGAAATGGTCGATCTGTGGGAGGACTGACCTGTTCTGACTGATAATGGTTTCGTTGACGCATGCTCAACCACGATGGTCTCACGCATAGTCAAATATATAATCATACCTTACCTTTTTGCTATGGTAGATGTTCCTTATCATACAGGACACAGTGAATGCATACCTTCACCTGCAGCTCGTTCGAGAAAAAATGGACGTAGTCTGTAGCATCACATGGTATGAACACAATCGAAGGTAAATTTTTTTCCAATCAAACTTGTAGCACAAAAGTAGATCTTGGGATTGCCCATTGCTTCTCATTAAATTGAATGCAGAACATCAAAATTTACACCTGCTGTATTTCAGACTTGCAAAAACAGGAAAATATGCCACACTATGAACGACGAACAATAATGTCAGAACACAAGAAAAATGCCCATATCGAGATTCGAACTCGAGACCCTTGCATGGTCATAAAGTAACCTCATAAGTACAATGCTCTACCGGCTGAGCTATACGGGCCCAATTATAGTGGGAAATTCTAAAATATATATATATATATATCGATACCTCTTTCACGATTCGGGTTTTTGCTATTATCAGAAAATTCTATGCTAGTGATACCTTCTCCTCGCATTTCCCGTCAGCGAAAGTAAGAAAACGAGTACCAACCCGTTTCGCTTGCTCCTCCGAATGAGTTATCCAGACCAGTGCTTTAAGTTGTCTATCCGCGGCCTTGACTTCTTGCGCCAAGAAACTCTCAACCATCGCAGACGATTCTGGGTCCAATGCCGACGTGGGTTCTAATTAAGGTCCATTCATCCATCATGGAGCTTTCATGGAAACAAGCTAGAACACAAACCGTCAAGTAACAGAATCTCCGCAGTATCAATTGCCAAAGCGACGGCGAGTGCAATTCTCTGTGCCTCTCCACCACTCAAATTAGACCAATCTCTATCCCATAATTGCTCGTCTACGTCCCATCGCCCACCGATATCCTTGGCTTTTCGCAGTACAACATGAGGAGCGCTCCTGTCATTTCTGTAATCTTTGTGCGATTTCAATTCAGTCACGACGTATAAGAAATCTCTGGGAGAGCCTGGGAGCAGTGATGGACGTTGTGGAACATAGAGGACTCTGGTTCGAAATGCGGGTATGCCTATCATTAAACATGATAAGGGATTATCATCGGTGAGAACGTTAGTGATTCTTGCCCACCATATGCCTGTGGGGTTCTTGAGAGAAGGTGAAACAGTGTTTGATAAGGAGGGAAAAAAAGCAAAAGAAGGGGATAAGTGCGATTGCACTTTGTGTTTTATTTTTAACGTGGAGATTAACATCTCCTATTTCTTACCTCCCACGATATAATACATTGCCTTTATGGAGAACAAGATGTGCAATACACTTGAGCATAGTCGTCTTCCCAGAGCCACTCTTTCCTTGAAGAATGATTGTATCGCCTGACGAAATGGGATTAACCCGGACGGAATCATCTCATTCAGCGCACCTTCATTGACTGAAAAGCTGACATCATGAAAGAGGGGTTGTCCCAGGGAAATTCCGCAGGTAACATCGCGTACTTCGAGTATGGGGGTAGTCATGATGAGTAACAGCGGTAGAGGAGTTGGGCGTGACAATTGGTAGGCTATCAAGTCGTTTGGAACAACTTGCAGATTGGAATTTGATGCCAGTAAAAACTAGCAGAGCATACATAAACGCTCAGGATTAGGTGATTCATGATAAACGTGCAAAGGAATGGCCGTTTAAGTGTCAGTGACGTCCACGATATATGAGTAGCAGTGTATTATTCTAAAGGGTGTCCAGGTATAATATTTATCAAGGTTGAGGAGGCAAGCCCATCTCCTCGGGTGTCAAGCTTGAGCTTTCAATCATCACACCAACGCCGACCTTAGCAGCATTCTATAAAGACGGCATCAGTAGCGGGTCAACATAGGCAAAATTGTGACCAACTTTGAAGTGGTCAATCTCCCCTGAGACCAAGAAGGCAAATGTGGGAGTGAAGCGTTGCTCAAGAACTGCCGATACCTTTCCAGCCGAATCCAATTGGGCACGAAAAGTCGACAATCTGAGGTCGTACTTGGCACCAATTGTTGCAACGGCGTCGCGGCGTTGAGGAACCGCGATAAGCTGTAGATCAGCAGCGACGTCCACCTTCTCACTCAGCTTTTGCCAGTATGTAGCCTGGAGGATCCCGGGTTGCAACTGCGCCGTCGCAATCCAATTTTTATCATTGCTTGTATACTTTGCAAGATAAGATGTGCTCATTTCCGCCATATCAGGGTTGGGACGTTGCCAAAGTGTCTCAACCCCAGCAGCGAAATTTTTGGTAAGGGACTGAAGATAGCTCCCGACATATATACCCGTGAAATCAGCTGGTGATACGTTAATACTCTTGAGGTTTAGGTTAAAATCCAGGCCTTGATAATCGTGTTCCATCTGGAACAAATTTTGCCCAGCCTGCTGCGAGAACTAGAAGCACCCATTGATCCTTCAATATATCAAGTATGAGGGGATACACAGAGCTCACCTGCGCTTGGAATTTTGAAACGTGCTTTTCTGACCATCCATGATTGAACCTCGCGTTCACATTACCGTCATGGTCAACGCTCCCCTGAAGGAACACCTGTAGATGTTTCGGATTAGCACAACATATGGCCTCGACGCGTACTTGACGCACACGTGTGTTGGCAAACATTGCTCCAAAATTATATGATGATGGAAGGGTCTGTGAACCCAACGCGAAGGAGTGGGTGACCTGGAAGAGGGGATTTATAGACAAGCTTTTGGTGAGGTCTGCACGGGCTCCATCGAACATCTGCATTTGTAGCTGAGTGGCTGGTTCAGAGTGTGTTAGTGACATGCTTGGTGGGGGTATGAGACGGTCCATATACCTTTTACCTCTTTTTGGAGATTTTCAACGGTTCCCGGATGAGGGAGGCCAAGGTCTGCTCGCCATCGGTTAACTCTGTCGAGTGCACTTGACAGGAACGGCGGAAGGCAGAAATAAGAGGGATTGGCAGCGGGCTGGGACGCAGCTGGAGTCTCACTAACCAAGGACTTTTCGGGAATAACAGGGGCAAATGCCATGACAAAAGAAGGGGGCTAAATAATGGCGAGGTAGGCCAGAGAAAAGGAACCAAACAAGCACAAAGTCGGCGGCAGCGGCAGGACGGCAGCGGGGCGGATATTTCTCCTGTCGTGTGTCTGTTGTGCGCCTATGTGGAAGACGAGTATCTACTCTTTTTTTTGGTGCAGTGCTTCGGCCCAGCTGATCCTGGCTGCGCAGTTCGGAAGTAATTCGGGCGAGCATTCGCACGCGTGATGGCTACTGTTGAGACTCCACCTTGTCTTACCAAAAATCTCCTCACCTCCCGTTGCCCCTCTATTAAATATCTCTCCGCTTCTCTTCTTCCCTTCTTCCTCCCCCCTCCCCCATGCCTGGTTTCTCCATTTTTGCTTCCAGTCCCCGCAAGTTCATCCTTATCGCTCTCGGAGCCGTCGTAAGTTCAGCCCTCTTTCTAAATTTGTCTCCCTTCTGATGCATCTAGATAACAATTCACTATGTCCTGAGCTTGTTGCACACCAACTATTCCCCCTCCGCAGGCTTGAAAAGTCTCACTGAAAAATGGCAGAAAATCTATTTCAATTCAACCGCTGCCACACTACCACCACATTTTCTGCATGACAACCTCCCTGTGGTAACAACTACACAGACAAAGACAAAGACAGTTGCGACAACCGAGCTCCTTGAGGTGGCTACCCCGGAACCGACTACTATATTGCTCGACACTCCGCCGCCCCCAAAACGGGCAAACGCGACCTTTGTCTTCCTATGTCGTAACTCTGATCTTGCCGGGGTGGTCTCGAGTATTCGCCAAACGGAGGACCGCTTTAACAGACATCATCAGTACCCGTGGGTCCTTCTGAATGAAGAGCCGTTCACCGACGAGTTTAAAGAGTCTGTTATTTCAGCTCCTCGTAGGGTTGGACCGCATTCTAACAATATCCCAGGCGCGTTCGAGTTCTCACGGATGCCCCCGTTCACTTTGGGTTGATTCCACAAGAGCATTGGTATCAACCCGACTGGATAGACGAGGATCGAGCCAAAGCAGGCCGCTCGCGTATGATGGCCCAGGGCATCATTTATGCTGGTAAGCAACAGCTCCGCATCACGCAGCTGCCTCCGATCTCAATATTGATGTTCTGTACATCTTAGGCAGTGTACCGTAAGCGCGTATTATACAGTTCATCATCAAGGTTAACTCCATTTGCAGTTATCGCAATATGTGTCGTTTTAATTCCGGGGTGAGTGCCGTACAGTTAGAATGATAATAGTTGCTCACAGTGTAACAGTTCTTCTTCCAACATGAACTACTGAAACCCTACCGTTATTATTGGCGGTAAGCCACGTGACTGCTTCTCGAACAACCCATTCTAATCATATCCATAGGGTTGAGTATGTTCCCGACATCCTGCTGAAAAGGTCCTTATTATATTGACATGTGCTCATGATTGCAGACCGGGTGTTCAATTTTTCTGCGACATCACATATGATCCCTTTGTTTTCATGGAAGAAAATAATAAAGTGTATAGTTGAGCATCCGAATCCCAGATTATACTGTTTACCCGCTTCTCACATTGTCTCAGGCTTTACCATTTCCCTTGTGGAATGGGAGCCGACAATTCCAACCCTCTGGTCATCAGTCAAAGGTGAAGATTCCCGACTTCATTCCAATTGCAAGTGTTAACTTATCTGTCTCTTCCCAGAATTTGTAAAAAGAAACCCGGAGTATTTGCATCCTAACAATTCAATGCGTTTTCTGTCTGACAATAATGGATCTCGATACAACTTATGCCATTGTGGGTTCAAGTTTTCGTGTTCTGAACCCAGTCTGATCCCTGGTTTTCCAGTTTGGAGTAACTTTGAAATCGCCGACATGGAATTCTGGCGAAGTGAAGCGTACCAGAAATTCTTCGACCATCTAGAATCTAAAGGCGGTTTCTACTATGAGGTGATTTCCTGTCTAGTGAGATGAACCAGACCCTCCATTGACACAACCACAACCACTTGTAGCGATGGGGGGACGCACCAGTTCATAGCATTGCTGCTTCTCTATTTACATCGAAGGATCAAGTACACTTTTTCCGTGATATTGGATACCGCCACGATCCCTTCCAACATTGTCCATCTGGAGACGAGTGGACCAGAGGACGTTGTTCATGCGATCCCAAGGACAGTTTTGGTGAGTTTGATCTATGTCTACGCTAGAAGTTCTGACCCCGCTCCTTTCTCAGACTATGCCCCTAATTCTTGTCTCAAGCGTTTCGAGAACTTGTTCACATAGATTGTGGGACCGGAGAAGAGAAGACGGATATATGTTCATGCTTAGCGGACGGGCGAGCTGGACTTGTTGTAGACCTGCATGTATTTTTAGTATAGTTCGTACATAGAGCTTTCCCGTGCTGTTGTTTTCGAATACATATATTTAGACTACCCAAGTTTAAATCAAATCAAGCAATTCAGGGGCAAGAGCGGATACAAATAGAAGCAAGTTCGGTCGATACCTGGAGGAATTTGATTGTTTATCCCTTACAAAAATCGATTCATGTCGAGTATTCGCGACAGGGTTGGGGCTATCACAGCGCACCTATTATCTGATTAGTTAGTCTTACATGAACAATATTGTACCTTGACACCAGAATCACCTTTTCGATTCATGATCCCGGGTAACGATAATTTGGCGTCACCGTGTTCGTCTCACTGTTCTGCCGTTTTTATCTCTGCCAGAGGGCACACTCCGGGCTGCGGACACGGCGGGCATTCTGATGGTAGGTCATTACCAGGCAGAAAATACAGATGAAATGGAATGACAAGTGAGTCTAACTGATCCATAGATACAGATGCGTTAGTCAATTTCAATAGTTACAAAATGTCCGGACAGACCATTGAAATTTTGATTGGAGGTCAGACGTCTGAAACATCTCGGGCCTACTGATAACAACAAACTAACTAGAATCATTGTCCATAGTTTAATCGCTTCTTTGTGATGTCTTGATCCAGTTTTGACATGACGCGTTGTTGACTCTCAAATCTTGCCGTCGACTTTGACAGCCACCGTGAATCAATCACTTCACTATATTGTTGATGTGGACTGACTCACGAGGGTTTCACTTCTATTGCTTTACTGAGACATAGTCCCTCAGTTGATCATCCGTTAAGATGTCATCTGAGGTAAGCTCATCTTGTAACCGTTGTACAACCCCCGAACTTAACATTTGCGTAGTTACTTCGTCTTTTAGGTATTCAGTATAGTTGATCACCCGTTAAGGTGTCATCTGAGTTACTTCGTCTTTTATATATCCATATGGATGTCGATGGATTAGAATTCAGAGGGTTACGCCGATGTGTATTGTAGAGCAATGATCCATATTTGTTTCCAGCTCCAACGTGTGTATGTCTGCGTTCCGCATGATAGATATCTATCGTCGGACGACGAGAGATGCTATCGCCGGCCTTTGCCCTTTCCCTGTACTAGTGTAAACCCATCATCATCTACAACTGGTGCGTTCCTGCAGCCTGACTGAAGAGCATGATGCTCGATAAGCTGAGGTACATTGTTGTCCTCATCATCAACATAATCTTCTTCGCCTTCATCATCCTCCCATTCTTCATCGTCACTTTCGTCACTTTCAACAGTCTCTTTGACTTCAATCCTTTTCCCCTTAATCTTGTCCACCAACCCCTCAAATTTCCTTACGGTATTATCTTTCCCCTCTTTTGTCTCTATCCACATCCCCACGATATCTTTTGCAACGCTTGCAGCACTATCATCTTCCAACACAGCTTCAAACTCATCCGCCATAATTTGTAGCAACATTTCCTCGATATATTGTTCATCTGGTTGTTTGGACTCAACCTCAAAACTATCAACGATCATTGAGGCAATCCATGTGGGTTTTCGTTTGGCATCTGGGCCACCCCAGTTTTCTTGCACTGCGATTCGGAGGGTCGACCAGAGTGCTAGACGTGCAATAACTCCGCGAGCGAAGAGTACCAACTGGGGTGTTTCCGTTGTTTCCATAGAGCAATTCGCTACTTAAGTTTTTAGTTACTGTCTATATTATAATCAATCACGTGTTTTTTGTTTTTTTGGATTCAAGATTTCTATTCCGTAACAGGCAAGCCAGTGCTGAGACGTGGAGGGAAAAAACCAGGCCCCATATTAGGGGATATATCTACGGGAGGCATAAGGCCAGAGGAGAGACTATCACATTGATTATAAAATTTTCCTAGCAGAAAGATTGTCTGTGAAGATTACATAAGTGACTTCGATGAGCTCCTGATGGGAACAACAGGGCTTGATGTTTTGATGTTGAGCCATCAATCTCCAGCACTTCACCTTCTTCATTCTCACCTTACTCCTCCGACCTTGAAAGGTCACTCATAGTCTTGCCATCATGATGACCGCTATGCGATATATGTTCTTGGTCTTGGTTATAATTGTAAGTGACAGGCACTGCGCAAAATTCCTGAGTTGACCCCTTTCTTTTTCCTTGCTGCAAATTATTGTTTACAGATCAGTCTGCATTCTATCCTGAGTTTTTCAAATGAGATGTATGGGCGAATCACTTCCCTGGAGAACTTGAAGAATCACTTTTCGGGCGGTGGCAATAGTCTGCCGCCGTACAATACGCCAGTAGGGGAAGAATATTATATCTCACCAAATCAAACTTCACCACCAGAACGCAAGGCTAATGCTGCTATTGTCATCTTAGGTATATCCTCTATCTTTTAGAACTTGAATGCCCAACTCACATCTTGCGTTAACGTGTTGTCCACTGAATGAATGTAATCTCCACTCAGCTCGAAATACTGATCTCAAAGGCATTGTAACTAGCATGAAACAGATGGAGGACAGATTTAACAAAAAATTTGGATATGACTATGTGTTCTTGAATGACCAACCTTTTGAGGATAAATTCAAGCAGTGGGTATTTTATTTCTACCAGGATCGTTCATGAGGCTATTGATATATTGGGATCCTATTAGGCGAGTTGAGCAGTTGACTGATGCAACTGTCAAATATGGCCTTATACCAAAGGAAGACTGGCACCAGCCGGATTGGATTGATGAGGAGAAGGCAAAAGCGGCCAGGCAAGACATGGTGAAGAACAATGTTATTTATGGAGGTGCGTTTGTAACTGCCGATTCGAGGAGTAATCAATGAATGCTAACGATTTTTGTTCAGGAAGTGTACCGTACGTATGGATGGTCAGGCTTTCTTTGTTGCTGTCTCATATCAGCCCCATCCAGGTATCGCAATATGTGCCGCTTCAATTCCGGTGTCAGTCCGAGACCGTCCCTCAATATAAATCATTGTGCTGAGAAAAGGATTTATAGTTCTTCTACAGACAAGAAATTTTGAAACCGTACAGGTACTACTGGAGGTGCATTCCTTTGGCTTCAATGTGCAGAAACTTCCATTAACTGGCGTTGATTTTTTACGTTCCAACACTACAGAGTAGAGTGGGTCTAAGATTTCTTCATTCCTTTGTGATCTTGCCTGATACAGTCCCTGTAGACCTGATGTCCACTTTTTCTGTGACATCGATTATGACCCATTTCTGATCATGCAAGATCAGAACAAAGTATACGGTTAGACCTCTTAATTTCTCGTTCACAGAAATCCTGATATCAGGCATGAAGGATTTACAATTTCGTTGTATGAATACGAGGCTACCATTCCCACTCTCTGGAGTGCTGTCAAAGGTTCAATTTCACCCTCTACCGGAAGAAGGTGCCAGTACTCATTGTTTTCATATTTCAGATTTTATTCAGGACAATCCAGATCTTGTATCACAGGGAAATGCCATGCAATTTTTGTCGGACGATAATGGCAACACTTATAACCGCTGTCACTGTAACGAACTCCTTCCTCCTCTCCCATTATCTATCTAAAGTTTTTGCCTGCTTTATCTCAGTCTGGAGTAATTTCGAAATTGGTGACCTCGATTTCTGGAGAGGAGAGGCGTATTCCAAGTTTTTCGACTTCTTGGATGAACGCGGCGGATTTTACTACGAAGTAAGCATCAGAATTTGATCATCCACAAACATATACTGGAATGATACTTGAAAAGCGATGGGGTGATGCACCTGTTCATAGCATTGGCGCTTCTCTGTTCGCTAAGAAGGAGCAGATCGTAAGTCCGGTCATTGGTTTGCAGTGGGCAGAACTAATATTAATATCAGCACTTTTTCAACGACATTGGTCTGTGCTTTACGACAGTTTATATTCGTTTTGACCGACTTTTTCTCCCTTTCTCGCTAGGTTATCGCCATGAGCCCTTCCAGCACTGTCCTCAAGGTGCTGCTCACAAGAAAGGCAAATGCTGGTGCGATGAGTCGGAAAACTTTGGTGTGTCACATACCATTCCAATTTTTTTTGCGATATAGATATATCTAATTCCGAACATTGATTTCTTCGCAAACAGATCGCGAATGGTATTCATGCTTGAATCGCTACGATAAGCTTTTCGAGCGGTAGATCAACATTCAAGCTCTAAAATGAAAAAGTTTACTGTCCATTGATCTTGCTGTATCTAGTTGGGTTCTTCGATTGATGGTTGATGGTTGTCATACTGTGTGTCGTATATACGTCTGTGGACAATTACGCTACTTTAGGAAAGTAAACCATAATTGATAGTGACTTGGTGACTTGGCATCGAGACAACGATCGCAATTTTAGGGCCGTGTTAAAAACAGAAATGTTAAAGATATCTTTCACAAAGTAATTCCAAAAATATCATATGAGCTTATACTTATACCTTATGCGTAGCTTATACGACGGAAAACTAGAGTCTTGTTCTATTTTATTGTTATTGATAATCATGATTCTGCTGCACAGACTAGGATGATGACTCGTTATACCAACAGCATGATACAATACACATTTCTGTCACGAAATCTATCACTTCACAAATCGTGTCATATGAAAAAATTTTCACATGCTTTAACATCATGCGGAATGAAAAAGAAAAAAAAAACCTCAAAATATGTTGGTAAACTACAGGATAGATTGCGAATAATATTGATACTAACAGTCCCAGTCAACGAACCATCACTTTTCCCTCAAAAGGAAAAAAGAAAAAAAAGAAACGCACTGAATCATACAATCTCGTCCAATTCGAACCGAGTGACGTATCAATAAGCCGGTCGACATACTCTCCAATCAAGGAATGCGTCAACGTGGGTTGGAATCGATCCCTTAGATGGTGTGCCGTCTGTTCTCCATACAGGGCGAAACACGGCAACGTTGAATGCTTTTGCATCAACTCTACCAATGCTATTCAAGTAGTTGTTTTTGCTCATCAACAAAACAAAAAAGGGGGAGATGACATGAGAGAAAGAGAAAGAGAAAACTCACTGATAATTCGATCACAATGTTTCCTAGCAGCTTCAAACCCTTCTCTAAACAACCTCCTAAACTCAAGAAACGAAGCCCCAGTCGTACCTCCCAGCACCTCAATATACTCTGGCGGCAACTTGAAAGGTGCAGCTTCAAACCCAATATTTCCAGG
>Ga0154000_1000407_pt1 | contig 11906 bp, 12 predicted proteins | sample TSNC084MetaG_FD_104674 | JGI IMG/M metagenome (GOLD analysis project Ga0154000, IMG submission 104674) | Attine ant fungus gardens microbial communities from North Carolina, USA - TSNC084 MetaG | ecosystem: Host-associated > Fungi > Mycelium > Unclassified | place: USA: North Carolina, Lumber... | reverse complement strand
CACGTGATGTTTTATGAGGCGAGCTCAAGCGCAGCATCGGGGTCTTTGGGAAGAAAGGGAAAGAGCAGTATTGCCATACAATCGGCCATCAATAGAACCACCTCTGCGCAGAACACTAAACAGCGTCGATGGAGTGTCAAGCATCATCATTTATTGGACTCAATTCTTCTATTCTTCACGGTGATTTCCTGCTGATGACTATCCAGACGTCTGGTCAAGTTCTGCCGCTTGCTTTACATATCTCGTCTTCTACCGTCCTTCCCCGACCCGAATAGTGACTTACGAAAGATCTTCCCCATGAACGCATCAATCGCTTTCTTCCACCGGGCTCACTTCAGAGACTTACTGGCCCGACAAAAGTGTCTTTGTCTCTTACCTTGTTGTACTGCGTGATAGGCTTCCGAGGCGTAATACCCCTTTCGTGATTCTCTTGGCCACTCTGTCTGACGATGTCGACATTCGATTCTCACTGTCAAACATCTCTGCTTCATGTTAAATTCTGTTAAGACCTAGATCAGAAGCTTTTCTATAGTAGCTGTTGAACTGGCTTGCGCGTGTTGACATCAGGATTATGAGCTATAGTAATCACCACCCTCAATTCCTCTCAACTGAAGATTGAGAACCCCCAACAGGGAGATAACAGGGAGATCTCCCCTATCCGAGCGCGATAACATTATTTCATTGAGCATCCATCGGAAGAGATATCTAAACGGCGATAGAAACGATTGCGAAATGAATACTCAAAAAGTCACACTTATATCCGATCGGTGCCGAGTCCAACTTACTTCGCAAACGCAACTAGTAATCCCGTCTACCCCCAACATGCCTTCGACCCCGTTTCTTCAAGGGACAAACGTGCTTCTCGACCACAACACCGTACCAAACGCACCCCCCAAATTTTTGGCGTACTGCAAACGCCTGTTACATGATTGCATGGGGTTCTTGCATGGTTCTTGTATCTTAGCCCAGGGACAATTGGTTCGCGACCTTTTGATTATTGTCCCCATAAGCTTCTCATGCTTTCAACTGCTCGCACTCTGCCGAAAGGCTCAAGTGTTGATCCCAAAGTTGTGAGAGGTCTTTTCGAGCATGAACCGCTTACCTGACTGGTTCGTTCTTTTCTATTATCCGAATGTCATATGGTCTTCCATAATGTGCAAGAAAAAATACATCGGATGAGTGGTTCAACAGAGACTAATACTGCTGATATAACCGTGTCGCAAAAACCTAGTGTGATGGACCAATATTCGAAACTTCGACATCAAATAGTCTAGAACGACTGGTTGAGGTTTATGACGTCTATTATTACACGAAAAGCCCGCCTGCCAAGATCCTGTAGATTCCCTTCCTACAAGCGATGTTCAACCTCCAAGAACGCCACTATCCTTACGTTTCGGGGCACAATAGGATGTTTCACATCGTGGGGTGCCCATACCCAAAGATCTGAATGAAATCCTCTTCTGGCAGATTTTTCTGGCATAGCAGGAACAACGTGAATTACTGATCCAAAAACACTCTTGATCATGAGAGATATCAGCCTCAATAATTCTTTTTGATCATGGTGTTGATGAAGGGTGTGGTGTATGATTCAATATGACGGCCATACAGACTTGTTCCGATCATATGGACCGCTGATCCTTCTTTGATGGCATATGGTGTGAAACTAATGCACATCTGCTATGTTGACAGCACCGTTCCGTCCTGTCCACAGATTCGAGTCGATTCCAAAGGTTCTATTAAATCTAATATATATACTATTCAGTTTCAAGATGCATACATCTCATTTCAAGAGCCTGGACTCTGAGTCGAGGCTTCATTTATATCGGGAAACCTGACTTTTACATCCTACAACTCCCTTGAAATGTGGAAAATCAGTTACCTGATATAGGTCAAGACTGTTTGATGAGACGAGTGACAGGGTGCAATTTAAAGATTTTTTTAAATACATTCATGACAGATAAAATAGACATTGATGCAGTATACCCGAAGAAGACATACTATTAACGTTGATATCGTAGAACGTGCAGCATAAGATGGTCTATGAAAGGTCGAGATCACCACTTCTTTGATCCTAAGCGGCGACTGAAAGCCAAAGTGTTACAGGGCTCAAGGCAACCGAAACCAGCACCCAGATCGCACGCCGTATTATGCCACCAACACTGATAGGCAGAGGGACCCCGGGCCGCAGACAAACCCAAGCTTCACCAAGCCGATATTCTAACATTGCATAAACGATTCTTCACCCCGATCAAGGATTCGGGTTCTTGGTTAACAGAAAAGTCTGACTAACTCTCTCGCCTCTCTCACGTGAAGATACGGCTCCCATGGTGTCTGGATGAGTTCCAAATCAGCTGTGCGGAGTTAATTAATTGAGATGTGATAAATATTTAATAGACGCTTGGTAGCAGCTTCAACTACAAACGACATCCATGCTCGATCGGCACTGGAATCATCGACGTATTCCCGTGTGCAGGTTGCTTATGCTTGACCGACGCATCAAAGCTTCTATCACTGCCCCCCACTTCCAACCCACTCGTATTGCACCCACCTTAATACGATAGACGATGAGAGAATTTTGAACTTGGGAAGCGTCTGCTTATCTCGTCGTCCTTGACCTCGGTCCAAGGGAACTCCTTTCGCAGTTTAACAACTTGGACCCGGTATCGAAAGCCGAACTGCAACTTCTTTTGACGATATAGTCCCTTTGCCGTCGGTTGTATATGTGATAACGCTCCATTTTCTTATTTGATTCCTCTGAACACAAAGGTTGATCCCCGTGTGTCTACATTAATGGCTTCTTCGGTCCGCTTATCCTTTTTCCTGCGTCCAGCAGTCTGGTGCAACGACTGCTTGTTTGATAGGATCTTTTAGCGGACTCTCTTTTTTTCGTAATCGAGCGACCGCTTGACCATTGAAACACCCTAAAAAATGGATACAAAGCTTCCGCAGCGTTCTGCGCAATAGCACAACCGATTCAAAGGGAACTCGACCGTGGTTTGCAAAGAAGTTCATTCGGTAAGAAAACCTCCCGTTGCTTGTCCCCCGAAGCGGCTGTACGCTAAAGTGACTTGAACATTGGCTCACATTGATTAGTATCTGAGCACGAACCGAGCACTTTTGCGTGTTAGCTTCCTCCCTCCCTCCCTTAGATAGACGAGCACAAAGCTTAAGTTTACTTTTATTTTTTTCAAGTCAAACCCCATGGCTCGCGGTTACTCTAAACGCGGCAAGTTCAAAGCTTTGAAATGTGAAGTATCAGACATATTTCTGTCTTCATTGAACGTTCGCCGCAACATTGACGGTCAACAATAACTCGTGTAATCCGACAGTGTGAGCGATATTTGATATCCGCCGAAACTCAAGTAGCCTTTCGTTCTCGTGATTAATTGATATCGATTTCAGTGGTATTGTCCCGATGGGATGCTGTCAAGTCGATCCAGGTACATAGTGTGACTTTTTTTCCCTGTTTCAAGTCTTATGTCCACATATCACCACCTCTCCACATACCATCACGAAATTCAGCCTGACAATTGGGGAACAGAAGAAGAGGAAGAGGGAGAAGGAGAATCTAGATCAAACAAAAAAGGATAAAGTCCCTCATCGAAAACGTATAACCCGGAAATGAAGAAAATGCCAGACAGAACGGATAACCTTGCCGCTCAAGATCCCCTTGAGAAAAAAATTTTGTAGTCAAAATGCATGGCATCTCGAACCTCTAAACCTGATAATAATAGTATTTTACAGCCCAGTCTCATTGATGTGATGGGTTATGGAGTAATTATCAACGTCATGTTTGAAACTCAATTTCTAAAATAAACTTGAAAGGTACGTAAACACATTTTTTTTGATTATGAAAACAACAGCAACCACCAACCACCCTAGAACGCTTTGGATCCGCATGGGCTCTAGAACAAATCCAAAGAACACGTCCTTATTACGAACAAGACCCCCTTCTTCCATCTGCCCTGAAATAAGCTTTTTACGTGAAGTTTTCATGTTCCAGTAGTAAAAACAATAGACAGTGGAGGATATATAAAGCCCCTCCCCAAGAAAGAACACTCTAAGGACAATCTATCGAGCACAGGTAGATAAATAAACGTCTACAATAATACAGACAGAGAAGTGCAGAGCAATGCAGAAAATGGTATAGGCAAAAAGCGTATATCGCATGTAGTAGGTATATATGTATGTGTATGTGAATGAATGCAAAGGAAAGCAGATATACATGCACATATGTAGATGTGCGTTTATACAAGCACAACAGAAGGAAATGAAAAATAATCGGTTTGTCAAAAATGCAAAGCAAAAAAAGAACGTAAGCGAAGCAAGGACCCAGACGATGACGAGCATCTGAAATGTAGTAAACCAAAAAAAAACGAACGAACAACAGGTCGGATGATAATGGATCAGAAACCAACTCAAAAGACCCGAACTACAGACTGTCCCATCTCATTCACCCTCATCATCCTTTCTTCGACTCATGACAAATGCACTCTCCCAAGTTGGGACACTCGGGTCAAGTGCAGCGAATCTCCAATTTCCAACAAAGGTCTCGTTTCCAACAAGGTATCCGTAGAAGAAGATGAAGTTTTGACGAAGCCAGAACTGTGGATCACCAGGCTAATTGGTGAGTACTTGTCTTTGACGTTGAAAGGAAACAGACGTACTGAACGTCGAAGGATGCCTATTAAACCGTCCCAGGGACGGACACGGCCATAAAATGAATACGCGTTCCACGCGAGAGCGTGACGGCGATCAGTCTATTGACTGGATGAGAGGGAGGGCTGGGCGTGGGATGGAAAGAGAGATACGTACTGTGCCTTTGAAAATAATGTCCTTGATTCCATTGCACAGAGGGATTTTAGCCCTGTCTGTGCCGCGACGGACAGGACGTACCCTTGGATAGAGAACTTGGGCATTGACATCTTGCAAGAACTCGGGTGATTCTTCCTCGTCGACTATGATATCCTCCTCGGCAACGTGATCGTCATCATCCATGGGATCGTCTGAATCAGACTCGGAGCTTCCGATCCCTAGACCCACGCTCTCGAACAAATGGTCAATAGATCTCCAATCCTTTGCATAAGCATCCATGACGGCCTCGTGGTCCCTGTCATCCAACGCTTTTGCGTTCCTGATTGCGTCCTCACGTTCGCGACAGGTTTGACAGTGATCGGAGCCGTCATGCATGTGAACATCGTCGTGGGGTTGCGACTTGCGGTCGAATAGCCTGTAAAGCCATGATGGGTGTGTGTGACTGCCATCGAGCTTGACGGAAACATTTTTGGAATGACTGGAATTTGGGAGGAAGTGGAGGTTGCCGAGGGGGCCTGGGAACCATGCATTGCGCATGGAAAGGTCGGACCACGTGTCGTGAGGGATGGGCACGTGGTCTGCCATGGCATGGAGCTCCTCTAGACGCATGAAGAGTGGCTGATGAGTGAGATGGAGGGTTGCTTCATTGAAGTGGGAGGGGTACACAGCGTGAGAAATCAGGTGACGCATTACACCCTCGGGTGGCAACTACAAATAAATCAAACAAATGAGCACGCATAACAGTCAACTAGAAAACGCACGTACGGCAAGTCGACCCTGCCATAGGCCGTCCATGCAGCCAGGCTCGTACACACGACCTGGTCGCCACTTGGGGTTCTGCAGCCATGCATTGCCACACAATCGACGTCGCCAGTAGTCGGAATCCCAAAAGACACTATGGTCTGCGAGGGTGTCGTCGCGAACGCCGTTGACGCGCTTGCAGCCCTCGACCCAGTCCCACGTGACGGACGGCGGGGGTGCGGCTCCACGGTGCGCATTAACCTCAACAAAGTCTTCTTGAACAGGGTGGGGTTCGGTAGATGCCGGAGCCTCGGCACGTGTACGGGGAAGATGCGGCGGAATATTGAAGGGGATGATTTCGCGGCGGGCAAAGTAGAGCAGCTTGGCGGCCGGCGTGATCGGTGGCGGAGCAAACGCGGGCATGGAACCAAAATACGGGAGGGCGACGAGCCTGCCGGGGTCGGCATAGACGGGATACGGGCCGTGTGCAGACGGCATGGAGATGGGAGATATTTGTCGTGGAGATGCCGGAAGTGGACAGACAAAGTGGCAGGGGGGCGCCTCTGCCTGGCAGTACCGGTATGGATTCAGGACATACGGCAATAACAGCGCCACAATCCGCTCACGCTCGGCTGTGGGTTCCAGAGCCAGCTTTTCTGGCGTTGTCACAAGCCACAGCGCCCACAGAATATACGCATTCTCTGCACTCTCGATCGGCCAGCCATCGTGGTTCTCGGCACCCAGCCAGAGTCGGGTCCTCAGGTAGTGGTGCAGGAACGCATCGACCCCCGCCCTCTCGAGCTGGCTACGATTTTTGCCGTTGTTGTCGAGCAGCATCACATAGATCGTCCGGATCGCCTCCTCATCCAGGTCGGCATCCAACCTGCGCACAGCGGCGAGGGTCTCTGTGTACTGGCGCAATTGGTCGTAGTAATCACGGCCATTCGGGCGGAAGTTGCGGCGAAGAACGGCCAGATGGTCAAAGCGGAAACGGAAGGCGGCAGCCCAGACGGCCGGATTGATGTGGCAGTTCAGACTGAGGTGGAAGTCAGGGTGGGTGGCCTGGAGAGCGAGCAGGTCGGTTGGCGGCGAGTATGGGTCATCGCAGGCAAGGAAAACAGCAATGTGGGTAAAGATTTCTGCGGGTACGAGGTGAAGAAGGGACATGGCGGCTGCTTCAGTAAACACTGCGTATATATAGATAGTGGCTGTGATCGCCGTCCTGATCCCCGTCCAAGCTAACTCTCCTCAAACCAGTTCAACTCGCACAGTCGCGGGAACGCAAGGATCTCGTATTCTGTTTGACGCTAACCGCCGCCACAGACAGGGTTTTGTTTTCGTCATTAGTCTAGACTTGTCTAGATCGACCACCTCGTGGTCAATCGCGACATGTATCTTATATCTCTGTTCAAATCCCCATCTTGGTTACCTTGACAAGCAGATCTCTGTCCCTGTTCAAATCACTTTCTGACTTGTTCGTTGCTGCACCCACGGGTACTTGTACACATAACACACCCTGCGGTGGCGCCGATGCTTGTGGACATGTACATACAATTTTGATTGCCATTCCCTTCCCATCAAAGTCTGTAGAATGAGAGGTTCCATCAGTGCGGACTCGTAGAGTGAATGATGTGAATTCTTCACCTGTGACGTTTTTCGAGCTCCCTAAAAACGAGGGAGAAGATGACTAGCACACGAGGAAGTGGACAATCACTTGGTTCCACTCCTGCGATCGAGAAAAAAATTCATCCGCTATATCATCCTCAGAAAATGGATCCACTACAAATATGAGCCATGATGAAGGCCACTATCTACTTCACTTGTATGCGATTCTCATCCAGAGCTTTTTCTCTCGTTCGGTGAATCTCGCGATCCCACCGGCAGTTCTAGATACAGTTGACAATCGGAGATAAACAGCTACTTATTCGCTACTGAGACTCACTCTCTCCCCTTTGTTTAAACCAGTTCGACATATCATGTAATTGACTTGGTGTTGATACCCCTGAGTTACGTACATATACAATGTTCTGTTGATCGTTTGCCATCCAATTAGGCTTTTTTCGATGGGAAGTTGTCGTGCATGAGGGAAACTATGGTTTTGCCGAGGTAACGACCCTGGTAGTGTTTTTTGCTCCGTAGACTCGGATGCTACACTGTTTGTCATCGGCTTGATATCCGCTTTCTGATGGTCGATCTTTTACTCTGCCCCATGTGAAACTGATTCCTGAAGAGGCGGTTGGGTGGTCTTGTTGAAACACTTGTCTTGTCTTTATAGTCTTTAGTTATTTGACTCTGGCTATTTTGCCGAACTCTCTACGGCTAGGTCTTCTTATTATTCGTCTGCCGGGAGGATATTTGTGTCAGATAAAGCTATGACAAGGCTACCGCGGCAAACGCGCGCCGGTCGTGTATCGATTTGTTACTGTATATATAGTAGCTACAGTACAATAGCTACGTCGTCCACTGTTTTAATACAATAAAAAACATGACAACCAAGAAAACAATATACTAATTTTAGTATATTGATATTTCAACAATTTATCCACAATTTCAAGGGGAGTGGACTGATGGTATATCAATATTCTGTTTTTATTAGTAAACCTTCTCTCAGTGAGGCCAAGCTGTCTCTCAAGGTCTGACGTGAGCCCGAATGACATGCTCTCATCAGCCGCCATGTGACCCTCGTCTTTCGGATAAGACCCTTGTCTATTCTATAGGCTCCAAGCCGTGACCGTAATCGGGTGGACTAATCAGGTATAGGGAAAGTAAACACACGCCATTCCGACATAACTGGACCAAGACTGAGCTTGTGGTCTCCATGGAAGCATCATATTGAACTAGCTTCTATCGGGACCGTTCAGAAAATTTCTGGGATTTTCCAAAAGTTGTTCTTCGGGTCAGTCAATCTGTTACGTCACTTTGATAATTGTTGAAATGTCTCCACTAGCTCTGATCGCTTGTGTTGTATGCGAACAGATCTTCTGTCCTTCTATTTTGTCATCTACGAATATCACATATTCGGAGATGGTTGGTATTGACTACCGGAAAGAGCGTGACAATCGACCTTATTTCACGAGTGAAATTGCCGAGGCGTTTCTGGTTTAATGAGGCGACGAATTTGAACATTGTATCCTGGATCAAACACAGTTTTGATCGCTCCTGACCCTGAGCATAATTAAGGTGTGGCTTAAATTGGATTTTAGCAGGCAATACTAGGCAATTCTTCTTTGGTGCACTCTTGCTTCACATTGACCTTGTCGCTATCGACCAGCTTACATGAGACGTGGGAAGACGTTGTGGGGAACGACTGAAAATGGAATTTGATGCCAGGAAAGAAGCAGCGCATTCGCGAAGTGTATAAAAAATTCAAAGCGACCCTTGTCGCCTCTTAATCCACTACCACTACCATCTACCTCAAACAGCTCGCCATGGTTCTTTCCCAGGATTCTACAAAGTACCTGTCTCTATATGATTCCAGTCCTCCTCGTTCTCGTCAGGCAAGTACCGGTTTGGGTGCTTCCATCTGGGCTCCTCAACCTCAGCCATCCGAGACCGCTTGGCCTCGCGCCCTCGACTCTTTCTCTCGTGCAGCTGAACGAGACTCAGTCGATCTCCACGCTCTTGGTGGCCTTCAAAAATCTCCCTCTAGTCTGCCTTTGATCAGCCGCGAGGACGTCTTTGGGTCATTGAACACGATGTCTTATTCTAGCAAAGATGTCGGCGCTATTGGCGACGGCCGGAAGAAAAACAGCCCAGAATACGAAGACACTGTGCGTATATGCTATCATGATCCGTCTTCAAACGCATAATCTCAATTGTTTCTGATTCTTCAGCATGTTGAGCAGCTCCTTCGCACTCTTAATCTCAATTCGCCTGCTCCTTTTGCTAAAAAGCCTCAGCTCAATCTTGACGTGAACCAAAATCCAGACTTTTCTCCTGCATCTGTGTCGTCGGCGTTGCTCACGCCGACTGACCTTTCACCTGCTCGAGCTCTGTTCGACCCGAAAAATCCGGGCCAGTCTCCGTATGACGCGGCTCATAGCTTGTCTTTGACCCCTTCTTCCTCTTTGTTATTTGATCAACAGACTACGCCTGTCAAACTGTCTGACAGCTTAGAAGCCACTCCTGGAAACCTCCGCTATAGCCTATCTCATTCTTCGTCGTCTGGTATCCCGCCATTCCAGCCATTCTCTGAAGCGCCCACCTCTGCGCCACAAACCCACAGTCTACACACACTTTTTCCTAATACTTCACCTTCACATGTACAATCGATTTACAGCTCTCCATTGCCGCGTCGTATTCAAGAAACAAACCGCCTTCCTCAAATGGACTGGCGTCTTACCCAACAACCGCTTTCTCAACAACCTTTAGCCTTGCACCCCGACTGGCGCCTTCCCAGTGAGAAGGCGGCTTTAGACTTCAATTTAAATCAGATTGGACATAACGAACCCTTGCGCTCTACCCTCATACATCAACAACCTTCTCCACCTCAGCCCTCTCAGTCCGCTCATGAGGTAAGTGAAGAGTCTCTTACGGCCCCGACACCCGGAGACTAAGATGTGCATGAAATTAGCCGATCAACTTCTTGTCTCTTCTTCATCCTTCCTCCTCACCTCCGTATCATATTTTCGTCTCTCGCATCATCAAGTCGTCAGACCAACAAGCCTCTATTTTCCTTCAGCAAAAACTCAAAGTCGCAGATACTGAAGAACGTTCAAAAATTGTCGACGCCATTTGTGCCCGTGGTTTTGAGATGATGGCACACCGGTAAGTTGATGGCACAGGAACGAGTTGTGATCAGAACTGATGAATCTCAGTTTTGGCAACTGGGCAGTTCAAAGGTGTTTAGAGGCTGCTTCTACTGCCGAGGAGAGAAGGAAGATAGTCAGTTGCATGAGGCAAGGTCGTCAATTAACTCCCAGTTTGCCTCTCTTGACATCTTACAGGGGCCGTATCGTTGACTTGGCCACTAATTGTTATGGCTGCCACGTTCTCCAAAAGGCTCTCGATTGCGAGGAAGATATTCGTCTTCTCATCGTTTCGGAACTCCTTCTTGGTGATCCAGCCCAAACCTTGGTTAATAAACATGCATCGCACGTCTGGAGCAAGGTTGGCGAGCTCAGCTTATTTACGATATGCTCCGGCTTACTTTTATCAGATCATGGAGCTCTCCTGGACGCCACCAGCACCTCCTATATTTGCCTAGTACGTTGTTGAATATCAGACATGGATATTCAAACTCACAAATAGTCCAGTGTCAATAAATCCTTGAAAGGAAAATGGGCATCTCTAGCTTGCCATGAAACTGGTTCCCTTGTTGTTCAAGTATGGACCCGAGTTGATTCATCATAAACTTGGTCTCATTCCATATTCCTAGCATGCTTTCGAGAACTTGGAACCCGAGGCCAAGGACGGCATCGTGGATGAATTATTGAATCAAGGTACCGCTATCTTCAGCGAAGTTGCCAAAAATCAATGGGGCTCGTATTGCATCCAACATAGTTTGTTACTTCTCGTGATATCTTTTGACGAGGACTAACGTTGCGCGCAGTTCTCGAACATGGTTCCGAAAAGCATCGTCGCATGACTCTCGATCACTTATTGGAAGGACTTCTTGAATTCTCCACCAATGAACAAGGCTCCAAGTCCGTCACAAAGGCCCTGAAAGAAGGGGGCAAGGATACTCTTGATCGCGTTGTGAAGCGTATGTGTGAACCGGCAAAAGGGTATGTACTGTACCTCATGATAGGAAAGGAAGACCTTAATGCCATGAAGTGCCCGGCGCGCTATGATTGTCGATCTCGCCCTTTCAGCTACCGGAAGCCAACTTATCGCCAGCGTTTTGCCCACGGCGAGTGCTTGTTGTGATCTCATGATGCTGCTCTAATATCCCAACAGGCTGACAAAGATCAAAGAGCTCTTCTCTACGAGTGCATCAGAGGCCACATCGTGACCCTGCGCGGATGTAAGACTGGCTCCAAGGTCATCTGGTTGTTGTAAGTCAGATTCGCCACCTGCTCGCACTGGGTTTGGCTGATCTTGAGTCTCGATGGCAGTGACCGCATGGTGAGTAGTTTGTCGCGTCATCGCGAAGAACAAGATTCAATTTCCTTCCAGCGCGCATATTATGGTTACTAAAAGTTTACCCTTGGACGCTCTTTACCTCAAAATTACTTTGGAGCAATCTCAAAACATCAATTTTTTTCTGCAAAAAATATCTCGACCTGCCCTCCAACTTACTTCATCCATCTGCATTATCAATAATCTGCATTTGAACATCGGACCTCAATTCGCTTGCATCGAAACGACCAAAATGTCCCCATACTGCAACTTGCAAAATAATTCATAAT